>Ga0334884_1003981_pt1 | contig 15863 bp, 11 predicted proteins | sample GraSluR1_MG_7_FD_207215 | JGI IMG/M metagenome (GOLD analysis project Ga0334884, IMG submission 207215) | Sludge microbial communities from methane-producing bioreactor in Wageningen University, Netherlands - Granular Sludge_12_05 R1 | ecosystem: Engineered > Bioreactor > Anaerobic >...
CATTCCACTTTCTTTCTCACTTCATATCTGTCACCTAAGAAAATAATCAAGTCTGGGACAACTGATCTGTTGAACAAGGCTTCTTTTTTTCCCAAAAGAAAAAAGAAGGACTTTCATTCAGTGTTTGTAATTATAATTAACAATAAAGGTTTTAATAAAAGGACATGACTATGATTGATACTTCTGCAATTTACAGAAACCCAGTGGTTCCTCCCCGTCTCTACTATATGAAGGTGACCTCAGTGAAGGCTGAGGAAGCAAATTATCTCTTCCCCAAACTGCTGATCACACTGGTTGCTCATCCTGCCTACAAATTGCCCAAGGACTATGTATTCGCAAGCATCATTCATCCCACCCAGAAAGCCTATTGGCATTACAAGCACTTCTTTGATACGTTCCTGCCGGAACAAAATCCGGATGATCTTCAAAAGGCAGTTGGCGTATGGGGTGGAGTGAAATTGGAGGAATGCAAGTATGGGAAGACCGTCTACTCAGCAGTCAAGTTCATTTGGCAGCCACTGGCAATCAAACTGAAGGCTCAGAAGATTGGAGAAGCGGAACAGAAGAAAGGGATAGACCTAGGCAGTAAGGCTTGTTAAAGGGTTGACACTCATGTAGAAATCACATACGAGTGTTTTGCTCAATCTGGATCAAGAGAGGTAGTGCGATGAATGTGAAAAGCAGGGTCAACGAACCGCCCACACCTGCCATGAACACCCATCGTATTACTGCAAATCGTTGCCTCTTCACTTCTATTTGCATCACTCTACCCTCAAACATGTCCCTATAATACATAGCACCTTTACTATAATCAACCCGTCCACCAGTCTTTCCTGTCGTGTTCCGTGTGAAATAGTCCTGACTATCATCCAGGAAGGTGTTCAATCCTGACAAAAAGCTTTCCCTCTGACTTTCATCCAGTTCAGCCAACCATTCCGCCAATTCTCCCCGGTCGAGGGAATACTTATCACAGGCTCGTTCAAACATTCGGCTGATTTCCCCTTGGTGGTATTCTTTCCACGATATCAATCCAGAAGAATCGGAGCTTGCTTTCTCGCTGGCTGAGTGATTGCCCTGACTTGCCTTTTCTGCTTCTTTTTTAATTGCCACATATTCGGAAAACTGTGGAATCGACAACTCTGTTCCGGTGTGAAGCGTAGCCCAGCATACGCCTAGTACACACAGTACAATTGCAAGCATACATAGAAAGATAATTACAACGGAAATACCTTTGACAACTTTGAAGGCCGCTCGGAAGATGTAATCAGAGAACGTCATTTCTGCATCGGTCTCTATGTATTTCTTTTTCACAGCCTGGTATGTTGGGGGTGTGATGTCAGTCCTGGACAGCAACTCGCCGCAGTGCCGACATTTCGTGGCTGCCTCAGGGACATCTCTTCCGCAATATGGACAGGGTATTTCTGGTAAGGCCACTGCATAGTCATCATCCACGTCGTGATGTGAACGTGGAATCAGATTGTTCTGGCCGCACTGTGGGCACATCTTGACCTTGCCTCTGACCTCTTCAGTCATATGCATCTTGGTGTGGCATTTGGGACACACGAATGTACCTTCACTTGCATTCTGGGCCATGTCCTGAGCGTTGTTGGTTTCTATTGAGATAGTATTCTTATAACCACATTTTCGGCATCGGACCGTTCTTGCCGCATATTCGTCAGGCACTGTGTATTGATGCTGACAGCCCTTACAAGTGAACTGAATCATATTGGTTCTTCCTATTGAAATGCTCTGTGATCGCTTTTCACTCGCTCCAAAGTCGCCTAATCTCTTCCGCCAACTGAGCCTCTTTCTGATCAGACGCCAGCCGTTCAGCCTCTAACTGTATGTCCTCTAGTACACGTCCAAGGACTCGACGCTCATACTCATCGGATTCTTCAGTAATCAGTTTCCGTAGTTGTACAAAGTCATAACCATACTTCTCGATAACCTGCACTTTTATCTCATCAACATGTTTGATAAACTGTGTTCTGGTAGACTCTGCTCTCATTCTCTTCACGTAGATAACGGCAGAGAGGATTGATACGATCATGAGGACGGAAACCACAGCGATAAGCCTGATCAAGGCTTTAGGAAGTGGGGCAGTTGCGGGCTCATGGCGGTAATCTTCAGGAACTTCTGTTACAGGCAATACCTCTTCATCGACAATGACAGCAGAAGCTTCCGGAATAGGAATTCGGTTGACCAGTTCACATTCCTTGCACCTGACCTTCTTTCCAGCATACTTATCGGGAACTCTGTATGTGTGACCACAGCCCCCACACGTGAACTGGATCATCTGTATTCTCCCTTCGGCACAAGCCTCCAATGGAACTTTACCAGAACGAGATGTCTGCCCTTGGATGATAGAGGTATTTAACCGCAAACAACGTAATTTGTCAAATAGATCTGGAGACCGGTCATAGCTCAAATCCCTTATTCCCTCCAGCCCAAAAAGTCCCCCCGGTGAAAAAGCCCGTTTTTAGGAGTCCCATCTTGGTCCGAAATGGGACCCATTTGGCCTTGGGGGGTGGACGGCCCCTGTCGCAAATTAGAAAAAAACTTATCCCTTTTTAGACAACAATTCTCTTCTCCCAACTCACATCCATCGATCCCACCTCTCCAGCCATAAGTCTTTCTTTTTATTTATATTGGACTAAACTACTCCCATATCTGCCCTCCCATATCACCTATCCCTGTTTTTGATACTTCCAGCCTTAATCCAGTTGAATTTCAAGGTTTCTTGAAGGTTCTCTAAAGGTTTTTCTTGACAGACTCTACCCAGCTTGGTGTCATCTGGTGCCCAATTTTCCCAGACTTGTAAAAAAATGCTGCTGTTGGAGAAAAGGGAGAGCCACAGCAATGGAAGAAGAAAAGCCCATCACCGGCACAGACGTGAACCAGGTCGAAATCCTTAGCCTTTCAAAGATTCGAGGCCAGAACAAAGCCACGGATCTTCTCAAGGTCAATCTCGATGCCTACTTTCAAAGCAGAACCACGGGGACCCCCTCTGCCTTTGGACCTGTTCTTCTATGCGGGCCCAGTGGAACCGGCAAGACCTTGGTGGCAAAGGCACTTCATGCTGAGCTGGCAAACCTGAATCTCATCGAAACGAACGGTGAGATGTTGTCGAATTCAGGGGAACTCATTTCAATCCTGCTCACTGCCAACCGGGATACTACGGTCTTCATCGATGAATGCCAGGGCATGAATTCTCGGTCCCAACATATCCTTCTCACGGCCATCAGTGAACGAGTTCTGTATGTTCCGAAGAGGGGATCAACCAGAGGCCAAAGAGTCATTCCTCTTGAGCCCTTCACTCTGCTAATGGCAACAACTCACGAATATTTTCTTCAAGATGCTGTTCGGAATCGGATGAGGATCTACTGCCGCTTCGAGCATTATGCCCTGGAGGATCTGATTGAGATTATCCGTCAAAGGACCTTGGCCCTTAAGTGGGACGTGGAGTCTGAACAGGTGTTGATCGAGATTGCCAAACGGTCAAAGAAAACTCCCAGAATAGCTCTGAACAGAAACCTCCAAATGGCCTGGAATGTTTGTTCGTCCCAGGGCAGAAACGTTATCACTCTCACTGATGTTCATGAGGCTTTTCGACTTCTGAGAATTTGTTCCTTGGGCCTTGACGAATTGGAAAGAAATTACTTACGAATATTACAGCAGAATGGCCCTTCACCGTTGAACGTTCTCAGTTCCAAGCTGGCTCTTCCAACCCAGACCATTAAGAATGTGATTGAACCCTATTTGCTGATGGAAGGATTGATTTGCAAAGAGAAGACCTCACACAGAATCCTTACACCTCTGGCTGAGCAACACTTGAAAGGCCTGGACTCTCAGACGGAAACAGGAGCACAACAATGAAAAAGAACCCATTTACAAAAGCAGTCTGCTCGGTCAGTGAAATGGCAGCCCAACTTGAACTGAGCAGAGCCAGGTTCTATCAGTTGATCGAGGCCGGGATTCTTCCACAGCCCATCTATGACATACGAACGAAACGACCTTACTATGATCAGGAACTTCAGGAGCAATGTCTTCAGGTAAGAGCCACGGGCATTGGAGTCAACGGGCAGTACGTTCTGTTCTACAGTCCCCGGAAACAGAATTCGAACAGTCCGAAGAGATCCGTTGGCAAGAAGGTATCAAAGCATCAGGAATTGGCAGATACGATCACGGCTATGGGCTTGGAGGTCTCCGTTGAACAGGTTGAGTCGGCTCTAAATGAACTTTATCCTCAAGGTTCTGATGGAGAGGATCAAGGTGTGGTTGTGAGGGAGGTCTTTCGGTTCCTGAAGAAAAGGTCGTCTAATTGATGCCAGACTTTTGTACCAGACCTGTAAAAATGATGGAGTATTGTTGCAGAAATGATGTTGAGTTGATGTCAGATTGGAGCCAGAAGGATGTCTGATTCGTGTAAAGAACAAAGCAAGATAAATGCTATTATATTGCATTCAGAAGGGCAGCCTCCTGTAGATGGTAGAACTCCACAATCTGAGAAGGTGGAAATTATTCAGCAGGCTCACAACGATGACCAAGTGGTTTCACTGTGGCTTCATGGACGGTCTGTTCATACCCAGAAGGCTTACTCCGCCGATGTTGTGAAGTTCTTCAAATTTGTAAACAAGGAATTGAGACACATTACTCTTGGTAATCTACAGGCTTTTGCTGATAGTCTCAATGGCGAGGATCTGAAACTATCCTCTCAACATCGAGTCCTTGCTGCCGTAAAGAGTCTCATCACCTTTGCTCACAAGATTGGCTATTTGAAATTTGATGTGTCAAAACCACTGAAGGTTCCGAAGTTCAAGGATGAATTGGCTGAACGAATTCTGACTGAGGCTGAGGTTCACAGAATCATTGGCATGGAAAACAATCCCAGGAACAGGCTGTTGTTGAGGGTTCTCTATTGTGGGGGAATAAGGGTGAGTGAAATTTGTAAATTGACCTGGAAGGACCTTCAGGAACGAGACAGTGGGGGACAGATGACGGTGTTTGGTAAAGGTGGAAAGACCCATACGATTCTTCTTCCTGAGCCATTGTGGGGAGATCTTGTTTCTTCCCGGAAAAATGTTTCGGAGGAGGCTCCGGTGTTTCGGAGCAGAAAGGGAGGACCTCTGCATCCTTCTCAGGTATGGAGGATAGTCAAGAAGTCGGCAAAAAAAGCTGGAATCAAGAAGGCTGTATCACCTCATTGGTTCCGCCATGCCCATGCCAGTCATGCTTTGGATCGAGGGGCTAAGATCAGCTTGGTTCAGATGACGTTGGCCCATTCATCGATACAGACTACAGGACGGTATCTTCATGCAAGGCCGAATGAGAGCAGTTCGACGTATCTGGATGTGTGAGGAGATGGCTACGGCACCCTTAATACAACGGCCATACAGAGAACTCTACGGACTAATTGGCTGACACTACTGATAAGTACGCATACTGATGATAAAAAACAGTGCTGTAAGACCGGGTTTCATATAGGCACTGTGAATTATAAGTATACCTCAACGACATACACGAAATCCCAAATTGAGGCCCATGTCCATCTCGTCGTCGTAGTCTTGTCTTGAAACTGCACAGCTACCGTTGCACCAACTTCCGCCACGGATCACCTTTAGCAAGTCTGGAATCACCTCAAGGTCGGACTCCGAAGATGTCCACTCCCATACATTGCCCGCCATGTCCGCCATCCCATAACCGTAGGCCCCGAAGAATCCCACAGGAGTTGTTCCGTGGGGATAATTAGAGCCTTCACAGTTGGCGACGTCTTTGTTGATTACAGGCCCGCAGCCATAGTTGTAGCTTCCGTCATAGTCTGCCACTGCCTGCCATTCCCACTCGGTAGGCAGCCTCCAACCGTAAAAATGAGCAAAAGCTGTAGCCCCATACCAACTCACATAAGTTACCGGATGATTCTCAAATCCACTTTCGACAGTACACTCGCCGCCGCTATAATTGATTCTGGACTTGCCACCGTTGGTGACCCCATCACTCGTCGATCCAGGACCATTAAACTGATAGTAGTATCGCCCCGAACCCCAATAATAAGGTTTCAAGTTTACAACATAGTTGCCAGCAATGTAGATCTCATCGGAAACAAGTGCAGCATTGAGGAATTGGCAATACTGAGCGTTCGTAATTTCATATTTGCTCATATGGCCGTTGAAAGCTTCGTGACCAGAAACGCCAGGGTCATTGATATAGACCCAAGTTATGGGGATGACTACCACATCGTCAGCACCAACCTCCTTCTCCACAAGCACATACCGGGCAAATGCATCAGCATTAAGATACTTGCCCGTCACTCGGTTCTGCGACAACATTCCATACCCTCCGTCCTGTCGACGGGTCAGAACGGTTATGTCGAAACCGACTTCTTTGCCTGCGTACAGATCACTCGGTACGGTCTCTTGTCCTGTGAAACCTCCGTAGTATTCAAAGACAGGTACGGCAATTTCATAAACAAACGTGTTGCCATCGACCCTTACAACCTGTTCGAATCCCATGTCCGGGTCTATCTCGTCTCCGTATGCCCAGCTTGCCCACGACCTTCCCGTAGTGTTTGCAGCAATGTAGTACTGCTGTGCCGTGTCGTAGATATAACGAAAACCCGTACCACCAAGGCCCGTCCCCTGACAATAAACCTCTGCCCGGTCGCTGCTATGCCAATAGATGTATTCATCTGCAAGAAAGTGGTCCATATCCTCAACACGGATGGCAACATATATCTTGTTCGTTTGGTCGTTCCACAACAGGGCAAAGTCAGCCTTCACGATATCATCAGGTTGCCCACTGTAAATCTTGTTTAACTCCGTCCAAGTGATATCTTTCGGCCAGTCACTCAGATCCCCGTCCACAGAGACCATACCAAAAGGAAGGTCCTGAACGACTTTCTGATTCTCCTGACACAGCGGATTAAACGGATCTCCACATTTCAACCAGTTCTCAGCCAGAATGGCCATGTCGAGTAGGTTCACATAACAGTCCCCATTCAGGTCGCCCAGAATTGGAGGTCTGCATTCGAAGATTGAAAAGACCGAATCGCTTGTGCTCTGTACCATAGAATTTGAGAGATCACTGACACGTATCAAACAGTGTTCTGAACTGACTACTGGAACAGTCCACTCATAGGAACCTGTGTTTTCAACTGTAGTGATATCGATCCATGAGTCGCCGTCATCAGTCGTATAAGAAATTAGAACGCTTGAAATGATACCTTTTGATAACCATCTCAGCGTCAGAGGTGTACCCGCCGAAAACATTTCTCCTCCATTAGGCGAAACAACAGTCAGCCACTCACTTTGCCCCAGCCAAAACTCATGGGCTCCCATGTCAACGATTGCTTGACCATCACCGTTGCCATCTATAATACGAGGGTTTCCTGCGATGTCAGTTGTGATATCAGGGGGTACAAAGGAATTATTCCCAGTATCAATACACAGTGAGCCCCACGATACACGTAAATCTCCAAAATCGTCGTTGTCCCCGACTCCCCATCCATCTCCACCATCATGAGGAACACGCATGAATAAAGGGTCAGCATCAATATTTCCATCCCCTTCCCAGCCGCCTTGGATGTTGCTATGGGACACTGACACCGTTGTGTTGAAGATATACAACTGTTGCCCATTCACACCAGTGTTGCCCCATAGGACGCAATTGGTGATATTAGACGGCGAAGCGGATGTGAGATAGACTCCACCGCCGTTGTATTCTGCCCTGTTGCTCGTAAGTGTGCAATTCACCATGTCGGTTCGACCCCAATGCCCGATGTGGTCAATCCCTCCAGCCTCATAAGCAGAATTACCCACAAAAACGCAGTTAGTCAAAATCTGGTTTGACATGTAACCACACATTCCTCCACCACTCTGTACTACTGAATTCCCTGCAAAGACGCAGCGTTTGAGCGTGGTAGTACATTCATAGTTGAATACGCCACCACCTTGGCCTGAGGTGTTGTTACTAAACCTGCAATCAATGATCGTGTATTTGCCCGGCCCCACATGTCCGTCATTGTAAATGGCTCCACCTGAGCCACCGTGGTTCTTCATGAAGGTGCAGTTTACGACTTCAATCAATCCACGATTCCACATCGCACCGCCTTGACCGTTGGCAGAGTTCTCGATAAACGTGCAGTTGGCAACAGTTGGACTGCATGAGTTGTTGAACATCCCGCCTCCATAAGAGTCTATTCCTCCTCCACTGGCTCGACCGAAGCAAACCACGAATCCGTCCAAGGCTGCATTATTAGCCCCTCGCAGGACATGATACGAATTATCTGAGTGATTGCCTTGCTCACCTATATCACCTGACAGAGCGGTGGTATTTGCCGCCCAGTCCCGGTCGGTACGGCGAATCTCATTGCCAAGGAAACCGCCATACAAAGACACACCGTCTCTCATGAGGAATGATTTGCTGCGATCTGTATCTTGCGTGGGCTTATAGATTCCTGCTGTCACCCATATCTCATCGCCGCTTTGCGATGTTTCCAAAGCAATGTGAAGATCTGTATAAGCATCTTGCCAATTACTTCCACTCTTCACTCCAACCGCCCCTCTGTTGACGTAAATGACCTTTGCCCACAACGGGCATACATCCATTACTCCCAACACCATAATTGCCAGCAGGATGTCAACACTCTTTTTCATTTTTCTCTGCCTCTTAATCTTATCACAAAATGCACGTGTGTTTTTATCACTATAACAGGCTTCTGTAGCCCAACCTTCTATGGTGACATATCCCCAAACGGGCCTCTAATGAAATCATATATCAACGATGCCACAATCCTGCTAACTCAGCAAAGTCCTCGAAGTTGACCGTTCCATCTCTATTCATATCTTCCCAAATCTCTCCCGGTACTCCAACCCACAGCCAGCGATCAGCAAGTTCAATCAAATCTTTCACATCTATGGAACCATCGGAATTCAGATCCTGCAACAGACGACGTGATTTGTAGTACAGCAACTCAATCCCCTCTTCTGCTCCGAGATTTCGTGAATACCGTTTATCAATTGGATTGTTCCAATGTTCATGCACTCCAAGCGAATCCAGGTTGACACCATCTGTATCAGGATCATAATAAGTTCCCGAAGGAGGATTATTTGCCAATGCAGCCTCATGCAGATAATCGTCGACACCTCCAATGCGAACAACGTGAGGCCATTCCTCCCACAACAGATCCAGCCCCACAGAGTCAATGGCCACCGGATCCTGCGAAACCATGATACTTGACGGCCAATCGTTGTTAAACGGAGCCATTTGAAACCTGTAAGGTGTGCCTTGCCAGTAGTAGCCGCCATAAAGCCCGTCAAGCATGTACAACAGGGTCTTGCCGCCCACGTGCGGATGTCCCATGATATCAACCAAAGCCCGGTAGCTGCCCATTTGAGGCTCAGTTCCAGCCAGACTATCATGTAGATCATAATAACCATATGCATCGGGCGTTCGTACATAGGAGCCATAATGATTCTTGGCACAGAGAGTGATTCCTGCCCCGTGTCCTTTCAGAACAGCCAGATTAATCAGATAGTCGGCATCTGCATATACGACGGGCACATGGTCGGTTTCATACTTCTCTGGATTCCCTTCATGGCTCCAGTATTGAACGACATCAGACGAAATGGTCTTGGTGCGGCCCAGCCCTCCTTGGCAGTCAAAGTAGCATACGTCGGGAAATTCAGCATGACAGATATCCCACCACTGCTTTGGGAAATAACAGAGAGTATCCCCAACTGCAATATCCTTAGGATCAAGTCCACATGTGGCTACCAACTGCCTCAGCACTGCAACAATGACTTGTGGGGATGTATCTGATTTGTCGAGCAGACTCTTCTTTGTATAAGTGGTGGGATCCACCGAGCCCAACCTGTGATTACAGGTGGTCAAGTTGACCTTGATGGCAATCTTCTCACCTCTGCTGTAACCAACATCTCCTTTGCCATGAACTGAATTGAAATGCCTGAACAACCTGTCCCACGACTGGCGATTCGTTTCACCACCTGTTAATCGCCTAATAGCCTCAGAAACCATTAGATCAACATGGAGTTGACTTGTGTTTTCGGGCTGCCAGGAATACCCATCTCCTGTACCATTCCATGCCGTTGAATTGGGATCATGTATCCAGACGACTCGGCCGGGAAATATTCCTTTACCTTCTCCGATTGGTTGATTAGGAATGATCTCCTCAGCATATACAGGTTTCTCAGATGTAATGCTGACGGATATCCAAAGACAGCATACACAGGCCACAACGAACAGGGTTCCGACAAGGTATCTTGACTTTTTGAACCCTGCCTGAGCCTTGTACACAAAGAAGATGGACTGAACAATACCCACTATCCAGATTACAAATCCCGTAGCCAACGGGAACGCAATACGTTGACACGGATACATGGCTCTACTTGGTTTCGGAATGACACGGATGATGAACCATGTCAAGGCAATGAAACCGATCACCGGCAGAAAGAGCCTCACTATAAGACTCTGCTTCGGATACACGGCCTTGTGGCTGCGTTTCTTGACCTCTACGTAAAATCTGTATAGTCGTAACATTTTGAAGATTATGCTGTGCTGTTTAGTGGTTCACATACAAACCCTGAATCTCAGACTCACTCAGAGCCCTGTTATATATCCTGACCTCATCAACAAAGCCATCCACACTTTCGATTCCGAGTCTTCCTCCAATACATACTGGCATAGCGTTATGGCCGATGGAGATATTCGACGGTTGCGAGTCGACCAACTGCCCATCCAGGTACAGGGATACCGTACTGCCATCATAAGTCCCCACAATATGATACCACTGGTTCATATTGAGCAGCACTGTCTCATCTAATGCTCTTGCTGAAGATCCACCTTGAATTCCGTCGGTAATAATGAACCTTGGATAAGGACCATACCTCGGCATATCCAATGTGAACATCTCCCAAGGGGAGGCATATTCCGTATGCGGCTTGATGACTATTTTCGTCCACCAATTTGAAAAACCATTGAGGTAAACCCATGCACTTACCGTCAACTGCTTGTGGAAACGCAGAGATGCCGAATCAGGGACCTCAACATAATCATCTATGCCATCAAAACTCAATATCCCATCTGTCCACACGGGACCATTCATCAATGTTCCATGATTGGCATAGCCTGAAACATCATATGCCGTTGGACCTTCCTCTTCATTGAAATTCCACTGTCCAACAAATCTCGGATCTTCTTTGCAGAATGGATCAAACGGATTTCCACACTTCAGCCAGTTCATAGCGATAATGGCCAAGTCCTCCAAATTCACGTAGCAGTCTCCGTTGATATCACCCGGAATCGGCGGATAACATTCAAAGACTGAAAAGACCGAATCACTCACAGCATAGATCATTGAATTCATGGCATCACTGATTCGTATCAGGCACCGGTCAGAATCAACTGTTGGCACCGTCCATTCATAGGAGCCTGTGTTTGGAACGGTGGCGGTGGCCGTCCACGTTTGTCCGTTGTCGGATGAGAATTCAATAAGCACGTCATCGACAGGTACTTCAGGATTTATGTTCCAGGTGATTAACTGAGTCTTGCCTTGGATCATACGTTGCCCAGCACCTGGCGACACAACGGTGATCACAGAAGCAAGAAGATCCCCGCAATCACAGTAGTCTGGCACAGGGTCGTATATCAACTCCACGCCCGGATTACTGCTCTCAATCATCGGCAGGAACAGACAATATGCCATGCAGTTAAGAGGATTTTCAAGCAGATTCATATTAGTGAGGATGGTCATGCTTATCAATGGGGAGACATCCACAACATGGTTATTCTGAACGTCTAATAGACTGAGGTTCTTCAGATCGCGCAGTGGCGACAAATCCACAATCTGATTGTTATAAATCGTAAGACGCTCCAGAAACGGCATCCCACTAAGTGCAGATATGTCCACTATGTGATTCTTGTACAAGAACACTTCTCTTACATTACGCAAAGTAGACAACGCTGAAATATCACTGATATCATTGTCTCCAAGTCTCAGGTATGTTAGCTTCGTAAGGTTTGACAGCGGAGAGATGTCACTAATTGGGGTCTCCCCCAAATGTATACCTGTGAGTTTGGTCAATCCTGCGATGGGTGCAATATCACTGATAGGGTTGTGCTCCAGTTCGAGATATGTAAGATTCTTCAGTCCAGCCAATGGCGTTATGTCTTCGATCTGATTGCTGTACAGATTCAGGTGTGTCAGGTTTATCAGTCCTGCCAATGCAGTGAGGTCATGGATGTCATTTCTGTGCAGCGTTATGGAGGTGATGTTCTTGGCATACTCCAGTCCCGTCAATTCCTCAATATTTATGTCACTCCCATAAAGAGAGCTAAGCCATAACATATGTGACGGAGTAGGATCTATCACTCCCAAAGTCTCTTCAACAAGGACTTTCAGGTTCTCATCCACAAAATATACAGGTTCCTCTCGGCCTATCCTTGCTCCATAGATATCACCATTCATCTCCCATACAACCGTATCACCGCAGATGGCCGGATGAGTCTGATCATAGGGACCTGTGGCGATGGCAAACTCTGTTTTCGTGCTTAAATCGTAGCCGAAGATGTCCCAGTTGCCATTACGATTATCCTGCCACACAACAAAGTTACCGCTTATTGCGGGATATAACTCAGTCCATTTATTTGTGCTAATAGGAAACTCGGTGTATGTACTAAGGTCGAAGCCATAGATATCTCGATTGGCCTCACCATTACGAGTATCCATCCATACGACAATATCTCCGCTGATCGTAGGAGCTTCTTGCTCCATATTTGCGGTACAAATAGGAAACTCTATGCCCGTCCTAAGGTCCAGCCCGTAAATGTCACGATATTCCCCGCCAAGTTGCTCATTGCCATTCCGAGAACGTAAATCATGCCATACGACAATGCTGCCATTTGTAGCAGGTTCACCTTGTCCGTCCACGGCGGTGCAAACAGGGAATTCAGTCCCCGTGGAAAGTCTGAGTCCGTATATGTCCCACACCCCAAGCTCAATTGGATTGTGAGCACGGTCATCGCTCCATACAATGACATCACCCCAGATATCGGGATGATCCTGTTCGTCTACGGCAGTACATATGGGGAATTCAATTCCTGTCGAGAGTGTATAGCCGTAAATGTCTCGTTCCTGATCACCTGGACGGTAGTCACACCATACCACTGTGTCTCCATCAACGGCAGGGTTGCTCTGAGCGGTTGGATGAGAACAGATAATAGATTCTTGTCCTGTAGAAAGGTCATAGCTATAGATATCCCAATTGCCGTTTCGGCCGTCTTGCCAGACAACGATATTCCCACTGATGTCGGGTCGGGTCTGGTCTCCAACTGCCGTACAGACTGGAAATGGAACTACGTCATAGTAACCTCTTACTATTGTGAACGTCCCATCACTCGTGTCATTGACGTTCACATTTACGGGATCCGACACACGAATCAAACATTCTTCAGAAGCAACATCAGGCACTTGCCACTGATACGACCCTGTATTCTCAACTGTATCAATGACTATCCAATCTACACCATTGTTGATGGAGTATTCAAGAACTACCTCCTGAATACCTCCAGAAGACTCCCATGCGATTTCTGTGGTTGTTTCTGCCGAAAGAATGGCTCCACCGCTAGGATAAACGACACCTAATGTCCTTTCGGCTGCGTTCCCTGTTGCTGTAATGTTGTCTACAAATTGCCAGTATTGTTCTTCTATCCCAAACTTTATCCATTCAATGGAAGGGGCCGTCCCATAGTCTAATGTAGGTACTCGGCTGTTGTACGCGACAAGCTCATCCGTATCTGCCGTGCGCAGTTCCGCCCTAATGAGCCCGCTTTGGTTGTCATGCCAGCAGTGAATCCGGTACCAACGATTGTAGGAGAACGCAGATTTTGGAATAAGTATCTGATCAAAGGAATCTGATTCGTCTATGAACAACCTGACAAATCCTGGGTTCCTGTCGTCGTGCAGAACCATGACCCCAATCCAATAGCTGTCAGGAGCCCCAGTCACCTTGGGACCGTACCCAACGCTTACATCTAAGCTGAACCAGCCTTCGGTAGCCAAGAACTCCATTGAGAAATCAATCCCTGACCAAGCGATACCCTGCTCCAGGTATGACGTAAGCACCCTATGACCCGTAGGCGTCCCGTAGCCCTTGTAAGCGAGATTATCGATCCGAACAGGATCAGGTTCTACCCGTCCTTGTCCGACATTTGTAGTTAACTCCCAAGTTGGATTGCTGGTAACGTCACCATCCTCGAAGTCCTCGAAAAAACTCGCGTATGTGTTTATTGTGGCTGAGTGGAAAGTGGTTACTGACCCATATCCTCCCAGCCCAATATTCAATTCTTCGGGTACATACCATTTACTGTTCCTGCTTAAGTCAGTATAGTCAGTTTCATATTCAACAAGGACCTCACCGTCAATTTCACAGATTACACGGTCGTTGCGCACACGAACAGTGGACGTGTATCGATGCCCAGCCAAAAAGTCATACATAACTAAGGTTGGATTCCCAATGACGGAGTGCCCATTTATATCTTCAAGGCGACATCTGTATCCACCGCCGGGACCAGCCGGAAAGCTCCATGTAAACGGCACATCTCCACGTGATACCAGTTGTGCAGTATTATCTCCATTGTGCGAAAGCGTAAACTCAATCGTGTAGTCGTACTCAAGGGGTGGAAGGAAAGGAAAACTAAGGCGTCCAGGTGGAGACTCTATCAACACCAACTCACCGTTCACAAGTTCCCATGTTCCACTGACTACATCCCGGTCCAAATCCACGAGCGATATGAGATCAATTGTGTCCGCCCGCGCCACAGACATGACATTCAAAACCGCCAGCATGGCCATAAAGGCCACTATTTGCTTCTTCATGTCTCTCTACCTCCCAATCTCAGTAATAGAAAAGCCCAGCGGCATAGGGACTTCCCTCTGCCCACTGGGCTCAATGTTTTCAACAAGTTGTCTTGGCTCCCCAACCATTTCTGTCCCCTCCCAAGGACTCAGGCACTCTACGGCCAAAACAAAACGTAGTCAAGCGTATTCTGGGGGAATTTCCTGCTCCAGCCCAGGATCGGCCCAAAAAGCCCTTGTGGGCCACAGCAACGTCATTTTGTAATCAGGTTTTTCCAACATTGAATCATTTACTCCCCTTCCTCATCCTCAGGAATGCTCACCAGCATCCTGTTTCCCTCTTCATCGATGTGCAGACAGATGTTCTTGGCATCATCGAGAAGACAGGGCATGGAGATTCTATCCAGCAGTTGTTTGGCTCTTTCCCACGGCTCCATTTTCTTCTCCACCTACATCGCCCAATCTCCCCGTGGCTCTCTGAGATTCGACTTGATTTTGTCTAACGTCCAATTTGTCTTTGCTATATCAAATTTAACCGGGTCAAAACCTTTCCCGGCCCATTCAGAATACTGCTTGTGATCCTCATGGGTGGGATTTTTTATGATATTCAGAAGGTCTTCATATCCCCAAGGTCCCCCACAATCCTCTGGAGGACAGGATCGTTCTCCGTACAAACAGAGTGGATAGTATATTCCCTCCTGCGGCGGAATTATCTTCTCCACCAGAATATCATGCTCCCAGCAATCTCCGAAATCGTATTCGTATTCAAAAGTATCCCCTTCCTTGAGCAACTTGCTGAGTGTATGCTTCTTTTCGTCATACATATCCGGCTCAATACTGTCCTCATACATCTGCTCTGCATCTCGATATCGTTCTCCTTTGATCTTGAATTCGTGCAGGTGAGAGTCTGTCCATCCCATCACCCCCTGAAGATAGTCATGGAGCTTGCCCAGGCTGGCATCACCTCTGATCTGGAGGACCCTCAGAACTGGGG
>Ga0334884_1003984_pt1 | contig 15859 bp, 11 predicted proteins | sample GraSluR1_MG_7_FD_207215 | JGI IMG/M metagenome (GOLD analysis project Ga0334884, IMG submission 207215) | Sludge microbial communities from methane-producing bioreactor in Wageningen University, Netherlands - Granular Sludge_12_05 R1 | ecosystem: Engineered > Bioreactor > Anaerobic >...
ATAAGGTGGCCGAGCGCATCTTTGCCAACATGCTGCAGACCTCCTTTGCGTTGCGCGAGATGAAGCACTCCATCCTGGCCTACCGCTATCTGGGCTTGGCCCAGCGATGCAACGGACGCAACGAGAGCGCTGAGACCTCGCAGCGCCGCGGCCTCGACCTGGCGGAGCGCGCCGAGGACCCTGCGCTGATCGCCGGTTGCCTCGATGATTTGGCCATGACGGCCTTTGAGGGGGGCGCCCCGGGGGCCTTTGCCGAGGCCCTCAAAATGCTGGAGCGGGCCCTGGAGATCAGACGAAGTCTAGGCAACTCGGCTGACACTGCTGAGACCCTCGACCGATTGGGCATGGTCCTCATCGGACGGGGGGACCTCAACCGCGCCATGGCGATCTTGTCTGAAGCCCTCAATTTGCGCCTGGCAGCGGATGCGTGGTCAGGGATGGCCCAGACCAAAGTTTCCATCGCCCGTGTCATGCGCAAGCTGGGCCATTCGCAAGGCATTGAGCGGCATCTCGACGAGGCGATGGCCGTGGTGGATCGCTCGGGCGAGGTGTGGATGCGCCACGTCTTGGCCTCGTTGCTGGCTGAGGACGCCGTCACCGATGGGAAGCTGGAGGAGGCACGCCACCACCTCGCCCAGGCACGCGAGTTGTTGGAGCGCTTGCCTTGTTTGCCCTGGAAAATCGAGATGCACCGTATCTCGGCATTGCTCGTGTTGCGCGAGGGGCGCTTGCCCGAAGCCTTACGCGAGGCGATCAGAGCCACCGAATTGGCGCGCGCTGGGGAGAGCCGCTTGCGCCTGGGTGGCGCCCTGGTGACGCTGGCGGAGATCTTGGCCGAGGTGCTCAAGCAAGCCTACACCCCCAAGCCTTCGCCCAAGCAGATCAGAGACATCTTTCTCGAGGCGCTCGCTTTCCTCGAAGAGATGGGGAACTGGCACGGGGCGGCGATGTGTTTGCGCTCCTATGGGCGCTTCTTGCTCGAGCGTGGCAAAAAAGCAGAGTATGAACAGTGCCGAATCCGCGCAGATAAGCTCGATCCCCTGACACAATGAAGGTGGGCCTGCTGTTGCTGCGCGCGCGCGCCAGAATGGCCAGCCGTGGCGCCACATGGAGCGCTTCCTTGACCGGTGATGGCTGCCCCTCGGGGGGCGGTGCTGGGCTGCGGTGGATGTAGGTTCAAGACGGCGATCCGCCGCCCTTGGCCGTGTCCATAGGTAGATTGCGGCGGAATTACAAGCGAATTTTGAGTTGTGACGACTTCTGCCTACAATGTGTGTTAGGTCGACGGGGACGCGGTGCACAGCGTTTCAGTTGACTTTTCATGGAAGAAATAGGCGTCGCGCAAGCGATATTAGGGAGCTATGCTCTCGTTGCATCAGGTTCGGGCACCTTGGGAACGAAGCTTTGACACGGATGTTACCGCGGACAACGCGTTTCCAACGGAAAAAAGGAGCCAGCCATGCTGACGCTGACTCGGAAAGTCGGTGAAACCATTAAGATCGGGGATGACATTGAGATCGTTGTCAAAGAGATCCGCAAGAATCAAGTGCGGATCGGCATCGTCGCCCCCCAGCATGTCAAGATCTACAGGGAAGAGGTCTATGAGAACATTCAAATGGAGCGGGGCAGTGGGCAGATGCCCGCCGAACACGAGGCACTAGGAAACGAGAACGAAGCGCCGCCGCCTCAGGCGTTGCGAAGCGTCGATCGCAACCGGGCGGAGCTCCGAGTGGTGCATGGCCATGGCACGGTGATTCGGCGCAAGGTCAGCGACCATTAGGGGGCCTGCTCGCCTTGGAGCGTACGCACCATGGCGGCGATATCAGCGCCGATCTCAACGGGGAAGGTGGCGTGATCGGCCAGTGTCTTCAGCTCGCCGGGCAAACGCGAGACTTCAGCGAGGCAGTGGCTCCGCAGCGCTGTCAGAGGAGGCGGTTCACAGACGGCCTCACCGCGCCTGATGTACGGGGTCAGCAGCGGGCTTGCGTCTGGTGCTGGCGGTGGTGAGCCGAGGAGCTGGATCACGTCGCGGGTGTAGTGTCCCTGTGGATCGCGCAGGCGCCAGACCTGTTTGGCGCCGGGATAGGTCATCTTCCCTTCGGACCATTTCATGGTGGGCATCGATTGGCCTTGGACGCAGCGCTCCACCAGCTTGTACACCCCACCAAGGGCGGGATGATCTTTACTCGTCACGACTTCCGTTCCCACGCCGAAGACGTCGATGGGTGCCTCGGCCTCCAGGAGCGTGTCGATGCTGTCCTCGTTGAGGTCACCGCTGGCGACGATGCGGGTCGTGTGACGCCCATTTTCATCGAGAATCCCCCGTACCTCCTTGGAGAGAGCGGCCATATCACCCGAGTCCAGGCGCACGCCACGCAGCTCTCCGGGGATGGCGGCGGCCCGGCGCGCCCCGCGGAGCGTGTCATAGGTGTCGATGAGCAGGGTGGAGTGATCGGGAAAAGAAGCATGATAACGCCGGAAAGCCTCTTCTTCCGAGGGGCAGGCCATGATGAAGGCGTGGGCCGCCGTTCCCAGAACGGGAATGTCGCATAGCTTCCCTGCGAGGACGTTGCTCGTACCGCTGAAGCCCGCCAGGTAAGTGGCCCGAGCTGCATAGAGCGCGGCTTGCGGCCCGTGGGCGCGGCGGGTGCCAAACTCGACGCAGTTGCGACCGCGCGCCGCCAAGATCACCCGGGCTGCTTTGGAGGCGACACTGGTCTGGTAGTTGATCACCGAGAGCAAATAGGTCTCGACGAGCTGCGCCTCGAACAAGGAGGCCTTGACCCGCAAGATGGGTTCGTTGGCAAAGATGGGCGTGCCTTCTCGCACCGCATCGAGGTCGCCGCCGAAGCGCCATGCGCGCAGACGCTCGAAGAAGGCCGGGTCGGCGTGGGCAAAGACCTCGTGAGCTCGCAGGTAGTCTACGGCGGCACCGTCGAAATGCACCGTCCGCAAATAGTGCAGGCACTGCTCCAGGCCGGCGGCGATGAGGAAAGCGCGCCGCTTGGGCAGGCGGCGCACGAAGAGCTCGAAGGTCGCATCCTCCTCCATTTTCCATTGAAAGTAGGAGGCCATCATGGTCAGTTGGTAGAAGTCCGTCGCCAGAGCCAAGTTCTCCGGCGCCAAGAGTAAGGATTCGGGTAGGGGTGACATCGGTTGGCTCCGTGGTGGATATTGGCCAGGTGCGTTCGATGGGCGGTACTCTAGCGCCTCTGCGGACGCTGTGCCAGCGTGTGCCGCGAGGGTCGCTGCTGGGAATCTGGACACAAAGAATGCACGCACCGTTCAGGAGACGACGCTCGATGGTGCGATGCGCTGGAGGAGTGAGGTGGAGCACGACGTGCAAGGGTTGGTGGCCCAGGGCGAGTGGCGTCGCGCGGCTGATTTGGCCCGGGAGCAGCAGGATCTGGCGACGGCCGAGGCGCTCTACGTGAGGCTGCTGGACTATGGCAGCGCCGGGCGCGCGGCCCAAGAGGCTGGCGCCTTGGCGCGGGCGCTAGGGCACTATGTGCAGGCAGGCGATGGGGCCGGCATCGAGGCGGTGGTGGCTTTGGCCATCTCTGGGCTGAGCGACGACCTGCTCGCCATGGCGCAGATCTGTGCCCAGGCCTCACGCTTCGCCGCGGCCGGGCACCTCTATGCGGCTTGCGGCCGCTTGGTCGATGCCGCCGACGCTTACACGAAGGGCCTGGCTTTCTCCGCAGCGGGGTTGATCTACCAGCGGCTGGGCCGCTGGCGCGAGGCAGGTGTCGCCTTCTCGGCCCAAGTGCGCGTGAGCCCTGACGACGTCGAGGCGGCCCTGGGTCTGGCCACGACCTTCCAAGCCTTGGGTCAGCACCGGGAAGCGGTCAGCGCCGCTCGTCCAGTGCTGCGGTCGCTGCAAGCCGTCGGTGGGGCGCGCCGAGCCCAGGAGCTGTCTTTTGGCGAGCGGCTGGCCTTCTCCCTCGGCGCGCTGGGAATGCAGCCCTTGTGGTCGTCTTTGGCCCCCCTCTTTCCCGGCTTGCCGGCCGAGCCGACCCCGGGGCACTACGTGCAGATGGCCGAGCGCCATGGCCTGGGGGGCGAGGGCTTGGAGCGCTACCATGTACACCGGCCTTGGGTGGGGCCCTTCGCTGAAGCTTACTTGGCCCGCGACACGGCCACCAACCGCACGGCTTTGATACAAGTGTTGCATGGCAGCCATGCGGCACGGGCGGCCTATATTGGTCTTTTGCAACGTCTCTCTGATCCACCTTTGTCGGGCGTGGCGGCGCTGCTCGATGCGGATCAAGGGGGACGCTATGTGGTCCTCGAGGCACCGCAGGGTGTGACTTTGGCGGAGCAGACGCGCGTGCGTCCCTTGGGCAGCCCTGAGATCATGGAGCTGGGGCGTCAGTTGACGCGCGTTTTGGGGCAGGTACACCAACGAGGTGTGGTCCATGGGGCGCTGGATCCTTGGTCGCTGGTGGTGGGCGAGTTGCTGGCCCTGACCGTGTGGGGTTTTGGGGCCCAGGCCAGTCGTCTGGACGAGACCGTGGCGGGTGGGGATGATGCGGAGCGTCTGCTGTATCTGGCACCGGAGGTGGCCATGGGGCAGCCGCCAGATGTGCGGGCTGACGTCTATGGCGTGGGGGCGGTGCTCTGGCGCCTGTTGACGGGCGCGGTGCCGCGGCCGGGGCGCCTGGATTCGGGAGGGCCAGTAGATGGGCGCCTTCTGTCAACCCTGGGAGCGCTCGTCCAAGCCGATCCTGCCTTGCGTCCAAGCTCCATGGAGGAAGTTGCCGTGCTTCTGCGTGGCCTGGGCGCTTTCGCGGCGCCCGTTCCGGTGCATGGGGCGCCGCCGCAGGTGACGCCCGCCCTTGGCCAGCGTTACGAGGTCCTGGCCAGTGGTGAAGGGGAGCCAGCGCTGCTTTGGGACCGGTGGCTGGAGCGAAAAGTGTGGCGCTGGGCTTGGCTTGGGCGGCCACCCGGGGGATGGACTGAACGACTTGCGGCGGTTGCGGGGTGCCCGGATGGGGTGGCGCAACGCCTGTGGCGGGTGGATCCCGAAGCAAGAACGGTGGACTGCGAGGTGTTGGTTGGGAGGGCGGCGACGGCGGCGGAGATTGCTGCGGCTTTTGCCGAAGTGCTGCAGGCGCAGGTGGCGTGTGCCGAGCGCTTGCAGGGCGTGGGGCAGGGGCTGGTGCGTCCTGTCGCCGAGGATTTTTGGTGGTGTGAGGGGCGGTTGCGGTGGTCGCTGCTGCGCCAGCTTGCGGCGTGGGGAGCGGCAGAGGAGGTGGTCGGGGCGGAGGCCATTGCGCTGGGGCTGGGCGAGCTGGTCGAGGGGGCTGAGAGGGCGTAGCCGTGGCGAGTCCAGGGAAGAAGTCCTTCGTGGGCCGATCCATTGTGGTGGGCTATTCAACAGGGGAGAAATGTGTTAACAAGTCAGGCTAGGTTCTAGTTCGCGGCGCGGTATGCGTGGAAGCCCCTTATCTCCGCTGCTTGCCAGCATTTGGGGCCTCACCTAGAATACCCGGGTCAACAGAGTGCTCAGCCACTCAGGTCGATGTTCTGTTGAGGTTGGGAACCCGGCATGGCCGGCGGTGAAACGACAGGAGACTCATCCATGCTTCAGGCCTTCGTCTCGCTCAAGCAACAGCACCCACCGAGAACGGAGTCCGGTATGCAGGGCTTCTTTGAGGCTCTGGCTGGCGCGGTTTTTGGCGAACCCACTTTGTTTTGTACCAATGTCGATGCGACGCCGAAGGCCTACAGCCACGCGGCGGCCGTGCAGGCGTGCCTCGATCCGAAGTGCAAGTTTGCCGTGCTGCGAGGAGAGTCGCCGAACTTCTGGCAGGCGACCTTGCTCATGCCGGACAAGCAGGGCATGGGGGCGATCTTCTTCGACCTGGAGCAAGCCGATGGGCAGCATTCACCCAGCATCGATAAGATCTTGGACTTCTCGAAGAAGCTCTACCAGAAACTCAACCCGCGGCTGATCAGGGTTGGGGACTCAGAGGCGCGAGAGAAGCTCAAGAGCCGACATGGCTTGGTCCTGATGCCGGGCCTCGGCCGCATTGAGTGGCTGCAAATCGTTCATCCTGATGTCTATGGCTCGCTTTACAACCCCAGCGAGCTGGTGGCAGCGCCGGCTCATGACACAGAAATCTGGGAGGACGGGGGGCTCTTCCTCCGCGTCTATGGCGATCCCAAGGACTGGGATAACGAGGAGAATATCGCCCTCGCGAACTTCATTCCCGGTTTCTTGGCCGGCACTGCCAATGTGCAGGACGGCGAGAAGGAAAAGGAAAACGTACGTAACATCGAAAAGCTGTGGAACAGGGTCGCCAAGACGGCCGAGCGCGCCCACGAGATTTTTGCGATCGCGCCCGCGGCGGCGGTAGAGGCCCCCAAGGCAGCCGCTGCAACCAAGGCAGAAGCGCCGAAGGTGGAAGCGCCGAAGGTAGAAGCGCCGAAGGTAGAAGCGCCGAAGGTAGAAGCGCCGAAGGCAGAAGCGCCGAAGGTAGAAGCGCCGAAGGCAGAAGCGCCGAAGGTAGAAGCGCCGAAGGCAGCCGCTGCAACCAAGGCAGAAGCGCCGAAGGTGGCAGCGCCGAAGGCAGAAGCGCCGAAGGTAGAAGCGCCGAAGGCAGAAGCGCCGAAGGTAGAAGCGCCGAAGGCAGAAGCGCCGAAGGCAGAAGCGCCTAAGGTGGAAGCGCCGAAGGCAGAAGCGCCGAAGGCAGAAGCGCCGAAGGCAGAAGCGCCGAAGGTGGAGGCCGAACCGGTGGCCGTTGCCGAAGCCAAGCCAGCCGAGGAGAAAGTTGCGCCCGCCCGGCCGAGTACGGAGCATGTCCTCGCCTCTGTGGCGGAAGTGGCCCCCGAGGTGGTGGTGCAGGAGGGGACCTTCGCGGAGGTCAAGGCGACGGGTTTCGCTCAGCCGCTGTATTCTGGCCAAGACGCGTCCCATTCGCCGGCGCTGCGTTTTTATGCTGCCTGGGATTTTGAAGAACAGAAAGCGCGGGTTTTGCACAAGCTCGAGGATTTTGCGGCTTTCCTGCACGGTGAGTCCTTCACGGTACGTGCGCGTGACGTGGACAGGATCGTGGCCTGCATCAAGACCTATCACAAGCCAGCGCTGGTTTATTTGGCGTCGTTGGATGAGCTGCCGCAGCCGGCGCGTGACGATGCGCGATTGGCGGAGTTCAAGAATCGGGTACGCGCGCCCCATGTCGACGTGGTAGACGAGACGCATGAGTTGCATGTGTGGGCCTTCAATGCCCATGGCCGCTCGTTGGAAGAGATTTTGGTGCGCCAGTATGAGGATTGGCCGCTGACGGTTGAAGTCAAGCGCCATGTCCTGGATCTGCCAACGGCGGAGATGGAAGATGAGATCGCACCGGTGGAGGTGCTCAGCGCTGCACCTCTGGAGAAGGCGGCGGGAGGATCGCGGACGCTGTTGATGGTGGTGTTGCTCTTGGTGCTGATCGCAGCGGCGTTGGTCTTCGTTTTTTACTTTGATGCTGACTTCACGAAGCTAATGCGATTCTAGTCCGACGCGTGTGGCGTTGGGCAGGCAGTGAACAAGGGGGCGTGCCTGACCGGTGTGGAGGTCAGGTAGGTGCCCTTTTGTCTTGATGAAGAACCTTTGAGGAGCGCTAGCTATGGGAGCATTTGAGGGTGGTCTTTCCTTTCGCACCTATTTCGTAGAGGGAGAGCCGCCGAACGATTTTCATGAGGATTATTTGGCGCGGATCGCCAAGAACTGCTTTGTGCCGCTGCATGCCGATGGCGAAGAGGAGCGGCGCGTGGGATGGGTGCCCCTGCAGGAGCCTCTGGAGAGTGAGTTTAGCCGTGGTCTGGTATTCTATAACCAGTACTTGGTCTTGGGTTACCGAGTGGACAAGTGGTCGATTCCGGCTGCCATCTTCAAGGCCCATTATGGTCGGGCCATGCGCCAACGTCTGGTCGGGCGCGAGAACGTCAAGCCCAGTCGGCGTGAACGCGATGAGGTCAAGGCCGAGGTGCTGGGCGAGCTCAAGCGTCAGATCCTGCCGACGATGAAAGTGGTGGATATGGTGTGGAACATGGCGGAGCACACCCTCCGTTTTTGGACCCATGCAGGCGCATTGTGTGAAGAGTTCAGCGAACTCTTCGAGGAGACATTCTCTCTGCGTCTGGTGCCTGACGCGTCTTATACCAGCGCGATGCGGCTGGGTTTGGATGAGGCGGCGCTTGCCGCCCTGTTGGAGCTCGATCCGAGTCGTTTTGGCGACACGGCAGTGGCTTAATGAGGTGGCGTTGAATGGACCTATTTGATTGTATCGAGAGCACCCGTTTTTTAGGAGAGGAGTGGCTCATCTGGTTGTGGTATCGCTCTGAGCGTGAGGAGGGGCTCTTCACCTTGAGCGACGGTTCGCAGGTCGAGTTTCACTTCGATAACCAGTTGACCCTGGAGGCGCAGCTTGCTGAGGCGGAGCGCAGTCGGCTCAGTGGTGGCGCGCCGAGTTTCAGCACCGAAGCCAAGGAGGCGCTGCGCAGCGGGAAGATGGTGAGTCAGGCCAAGGTGCGCCTGGTGCGCGATGGACGAGAGTGGGTGATGAGCATCGTCGGGCGCAGCCTGGCGATTTCGGGGATGAAGATTCCCGCGGTGTTGACCCGAGAAGAAGACGAGAAGTTCTTCGAGCGGCAGGCGCTGTTGGAAGAGGGGGATGCTTTGCTGCGTGGGCTATTCGAAGCGTTTTTGCAGGTGCGTCTGGACTTGTCGGCGTGGAATGAAGAGGTGGACGCGATTCGTCGGTGGACGCGGGCGGGGCACTGACTCAGTGAGGGTGTGGGGGTGCGAGCGGGAGGGTGTCTGACCCATGCGTGAAGGCTGGATAGCGCTGATATTGTTGGCAATACTTCAGGGTGCCACGGAGTTTTTGCCCATCTCGAGTTCAGGACACCTCATATTGGCGCACGCAGTCTTAGAGGTGCCTGCCCCGGCGTTGCTCTTCGATATCGTCCTCCACGTGGGCACCCTAGCGGCGGTGGTTTTGGTGTATCGCAGGGATATTGCAGCCCTCCTCTTGGGGCTGTGGCGCGGACTCGCGGGCGCCTTGCGCCGCCAACCAGGTGCCATGGCCACGCCAGAAATGCAGATGGTTGGATACCTGCTGGTTGGAACCTTCGCGACGGCGGTGATCGGTTTTTTGCTCAAGGACTACGTGGAGAGCGTCTTGCGGGGGCCGCGGGTGGTAGGGATCATGCTGTTGATCAACGGTGGGATTTTGTGGGCCTCCCGCTATCGATGTCGTTGGCTATGCCGGGGGCGGCCCACGACGGGGGTGGATCTGCCGCGTGCCCTCTTGATCGGCGTGCTCCAAGGCTTGGCCGTGACGCCTGGTATATCGCGTTCGGGCACGACCATCACGGGTGCTTTGGTGAGCGGGGTAGAGGGTGAGGCGGCAGCGCGCTTCAGCTTTTTGTTGTCCATCCCAGCGATCTTGGGTGCGCTGGCATTGCACCTTGGAGAAGTCGACAATCTCTCTGGGTTGTCCTGGTGGCCGTTGCTGCTATCGGCAGGGATTGCAGGCGTCGTCGGCTATTTCTGTGTCTTGGCCTTGGTGCGCGTCTTGCGCGGCAGGATCTTCTACCGATTTTCTTGGTACTGCTGGGGCTTGGGGGCAGTGGCCATTGTCTGGTCCCTGATATGATGGCTGGGTCACGGACTCGAGAGCGCCAAGGTTGCTTTGATGGCGAGGATGAGGATGCCATCTTTGTAGGTGAGACCAGCTTGAAAGAAGGTTGAGCCAGGGCTTGCTTTGACCTCTGCGGCGAGTTTACCGCGCAGGCCGATCTCGAGACGCAGGAGCTTGGGGTCTGGCGTTCTTCCTAGGTAGGTGATGACCAGCTCCGAGTTGTCGTTGTCGGGCAACTTCAGAGAGCGTTGGCTTTGCTGCGGGGCTTTCAACTCGTGCCGCCCGAGGAGGTGAAAGACCTGGTAGCCTGGAAAGCCGGAGCGCAGCTCGTTCTGCAGGGATTCGATGTCAGGATCGACGAAAGGCTCTCCGGCGCTGGCGTGAATGGTTTGGATGTGAACGAGCACCTCGTTGGCTGCGGCCGTCGTGGCGAACGCAAGCAGTGAGCACAAGCAGATGAGGCTAATGGCGATTCGCATGGTGCGGGTCTCAGATGGGGCCTTGGCTGCGGTGACGCTGGAACCACTCGGCCTCTTTGATGATGTCAATGTTGTAGCGGCGCTGTGAATCGGTTGGCGTCTCCCAGTCATTCAGGAGGCTGCCGTTGTTCTTCTCGAGTTTCTCGAGGCGCTGTAAAATGTTGTGAATGGCGATGCGGAGGGGCGCCGCATCGAGGGTGGGGCTGCTGGTCTCGGGACTCTGCGAGCCGAGATACCAGATCACCGGGGTATTGGAGTGTGGGGTATAGGAGACTGAGCCGGAGGCTCCCCCTTCGAGATGCAGTGGTTCGACGATGACGATGGTGCGCTCTTTTTCTACCAGGGTGGTTGGCGCCTGTGGGCTGAGGAGCATGGGCAACATGACCAAGGCTGCCATGGCCAGTAAGACTGTGGCAGGGATGAAGATCTTGCGGTGTGCAGCGAAGTAGGCCCCGAGGCTCTGCATCACACGGTCGAGCCAAGTGCCAGGGTCATTCGGTGTGGCTGTGGCGGCCTTGGCGGGGTGGCTGGGAAGGGCAGCGGTCGCCGCGATAATTCTGGCGGTGAAGGCCGAGGAATCGAGAAGCTCTAGGGCCTGCTCGTTGTCGAAGCGCACCAAGTCGCCCATCTCCTGGAGGGCGGCCAAGCGTGCCTGATCGTCTGTGCCGTGGACCAGGTGCGCGGCGAGCTCGTGCGCTTCGTCCTCAGGCAACTCGCCATCGTAGTAGGCCTGCAGGCGAAGAGGTTCGAGAGCTTGGGCCGAGCTGACGGGATCACGTGGCGCTGGGTGGGAGGGTTGCTTAGCCATGGGATGGGGTGTCTCTTTTGGCGGATGACGGCAGAGCAAAAGGTTCACACGGGAGGTGTGAACCACGTGGAGAAAACGCTACAGGCAGAGCGATTATTCAAAGGGATGTGTGGGGAGAAACGCATGTTCGAGGCAAGGGGAGGGCGAACGTCAATTGGTGTTGGTCTGGTAAGCCTGGTGTCAGCTTGATATATTGGTGCAGCCGTTGCGCTCCTGCAAAGGGTTGTGTGTTGGTAATGGCGTTCATTCTGTAGACCGAGGGACTCATGTTGGAGGATCGGCAGCTCTCGCGAATGTTTTTACGTAAGGGCATCGTGGACGAAGCGACTTTGGAGCGCGCGCAAGCGCTGTGCACCTCGTCACGCCGATCGTTGTACGATGTGCTTCTGCAAGAGGGCTGGGTAGATGAAGAGCGCGCTATCGTCGTGGTGAGCAAGCAGCTCAACCTTCCTTGTGTATCCCTGAAGGAATTCGAGGCGGACCCGCGCATTCTCGAACTGGTGCCGGGAGAGGCCGCCGAGCGTTTGTCTCTCATGCCCCTAGGGCTCACCAACGACGAGGGTGAGAAGAAGCTCTTTGTGGCCATGATGAATCCTCTTGATCTCAATGCCATAGAGGAGGTGGGCAAGTTATCGGGCTTTCCTGTCAAACCGTTGTTGGCGGGTCCGCTTGATATCGCCCAGGCGGTCAAGCGCACTTATTCGCAGAGTAGTCCCAAGGGCGAGGTCGATTTGAGCTTCGTCTTGGACGATTTCCTCGAGGACTCCGTGTCGAAGCTCATGGATGACTATTCTGCGCTTCCCCCATCGGAGACACCGTCACCCTCTCCGAGTAAAGCCGCAGCGGGGGCCTCGATGGATCTGAGCGATCTCTCGCCGAGCGCGCTGCTGCGAGGTGCGAAGCGCGCCTCGTCGGCGGGCAAGTCACACCCTGAGACGCGTCCCGTCATCGCGATCAAGGCCAAGGCGGGCGAGAGTGATGGCGGTGCCTTCTCCCTGGATTTTGGTGATTTGGACTTGAGCGTCAAGCGCGAGAATGGTGCTGACGTGTACAACCGCATGACCCTGCCGGCGGGGACGGAGTTGCCTCCGGCGCTCCAGGAGGAGGTGCCCAAAGCGGCAGATGGGGGTGGTTTTACCCGGGTGCCTACGGTGGTGCGAGAGGGGGGGGCACTCAAGGAGGCACGACAGGGGGGAGAAGAAAAGCAGGCCCTCTTTGATCTGGGAGACGACTGGGGTGATCTCAATGAGGAGGAGAGTGCCGAGGTCTTTACCGGAGCCGCTGGCGCGACGAGTCAGCCCATCAGTGGACGGACGGAAAACTCTGGCATCCGTTACGTTGCCGATCCGAACCTACAGAGCCGTGCCCAGGGCGCAGACTACCTCGCCGATATCGGAACCTCTGACCTTCTGCGTGCCGTGGTCCGAGTGCTTGTTCGCAAGGGTGTCATGACTGAGGAACAGATCCGCGAAGAGGTGCGCCGTAGTCGGGGGATTGGCGGGCGTCGGGGGAGCTGACGCGAGGGCATTCCCCCGCGTCGGATCAGGGGAGAGAAGGTGCGCTTTGGCCTAGGCTTGCGTTGACCACCTGGCCCGGGGTTGGTAAATTGCCGAAGCGCATGTCAGTGCGAAATGTGCGCGACTTCTCAGCAGCAACGGGGTGAAAAAGCGATGTCGAATGGTGATGCGCGTCTGGGTGAATTACTTCTGCGTAGTCAGCTCATAACGCAGGGCCAGTTGGAGCATGCCAAGGGGCAACAACGCAAAGCAGGTGGGCGCCTGGCCGGCCATTTGGCAACCCTTGGCTACATCAAGGAGTCTGAGCTCACCAACTTTTTGAGTCGTCAGTTTGGAGTCCCCTCGGTTCAGTTGGCCGACATGGGGGAGATCAGCCAGGAGATTTTGAACCTGGTCCCCAAAGAAGTCGCAGAGCGACACCTGTGCCTCCCCATTAACCGCGCAGGCCAGTCGTTGATCGTGGCGATGGTCGACCCGATGAACATCTTCGCCATTGACGATTTGAAGTTTTTGACGGGCTACAACATCGAGGTCGTGGTTGCTGGGGAACAGGCGATCCGCGCGGCCATCGAAAAGTACTATCAGGAAGAAGAGTCGGGGATCGATTACGACGAGTTTTTCGATGGCTTCGATGCCGATGACATCTCCTTTGGCGAAGATGCAGACTCCGTTGACATCATGGATCTGCAGAGCGCGGCTGAGGAGGCGCCGGTCGTTCGCTTGGTGAATGCCATTTTGCTCGATGCGATTCGTCGTCAGGCGAGTGACATTCACGTAGAGCCCTATGAGCGGATCATGCGCGTGCGTTACCGCATTGATGGGGTTCTGCACGAGGTGATGACACCGCCAGCGAAGCTGCGCAACGCCTTGACCAGTCGCCTAAAGATTATGTCGAACTTGGACATTGCCGAGCGACGTCTGCCCCAGGACGGGCGGATCAAGCTGCGTATCGGTAAAGGCAAGGAGATGGATTTTCGCGTCTCTGTCTTGCCGACCCTCTTTGGTGAGAAAGTCGTTTTGCGTCTGCTCGACAAGAGCAACCTCCAGCTCGACATGACCAAGCTGGGCTTCGAGGCCGAGCCTCTGGCGCACTTCAAAGAGCAGATTCATCGCCCTTATGGGATGGTTCTGGTTACGGGCCCAACGGGTAGCGGTAAAACCACGACGCTCTACTCGGCGCTGAGCGAGTTGAACAAGACCAGTGAAAACATCTCTACCTGTGAAGACCCGGTTGAGTTCAACTTGATGGGGATCAATCAGGTACAGATTCACGATGGTATCGGGCTCAACTTTGCCGCGGCGCTGCGCTCCTTTTTGCGCCAAGATCCTGACATCATCATGGTCGGCGAGATTCGCGACTTCGAGACGGCTGAGATTGCAGTCAAGGCGGCACTCACGGGCCATATGGTGCTTTCGACTCTGCACACCAATGATGCGCCGAGCACGATCTCGCGCCTGCTCAACATGGGTATCGAGCCTTTCTTGGTGACGGCATCGGTCAATCTGGTGTTGGCTCAGCGCCTCGCGCGCCGGCTCTGCGCTGAATGCAGGCGCCCGGCCAAGCTGGATATGGAAGCGTTGCGCAAGTTGCAGGTGAGCGAGGAGTTGATCGGGACAGGGACCGTCTTTGAACCTGCTGGCTGCGCCTCATGCTCCAATACGGGCTACCGCGGGCGATTGGCCCTGTATGAAGTCATGGTTCTGAACGATGACTTGCGCCAGTACATCCTCCAAGGCTACTCCACGGCCGAGTTGAAGGCAGAGGCCATTCGACTTGGCATGAAGACCCTGCGTCAAGCGGGTATTTCCAAGATGTTGGAGGGGGTGACGTCCTTGGCAGAGATCATGCGCGTGACGGCACCCGACTAGTGGTCGTTTAGCTTCGAAAGCCTTATAAAATTTAGCTCGGCGCTGTTTTTGTTGGCCGTGTCGGCCAAGATGGCGAAGGCAGCGGCGGCGTAGCGATAGAGCTTGGCCGCCACTTCGAAGGCGCCGTTGTTTTCGGCACAGGATGCCGCCTGCGCGAAGGCGCTCGCCATGTCGCGATCGGCTGGAAGGACTTCTAGTTGGAGGTTGCGGATGCGCTGGAGGATGTGGTCGACTTCCTTGAACGCGAGCTTCTCTGCAAAGACCCGGGTGAGGATGCCGCAGACCACAGCCAGATAGGAGCGGGCGCCGAGTTGTTGGAAGAGCTCGGCGGCGCGGTGGAGCGAATGGCTCGCGTCGTCGAGATGGCCGCGTCCCAGTTGCACCAGTCCCATATTGGTGTAGAGGGCAGCCATGTCCTCGTCGGCATCTTGGTTTTCAATGAGGTCGATGGCCTGTGCATAGTAGTTTTCAGCCGCTTCGGTTTGCAATTTGGCGCGAGCCACTTCGCCGAGCCCATTGAGGATGGCCACCAGGCGCCGGCGATCCCCGAGCAGATTCAACGTTGCTTTGGCGGCTTCAAAGCGCACCTCGGCGTGGGTAAGCTGGCCAGAGAGAATCTCAGCCTTACCGAGCGTGACCAGGGTGTCTCCGAGTCCGTAGGGGTTGGACGCTTTCTGGAAGCGTGCCAAGGCTTCGTTGAGGTAGGTGGCCCCGAGTTGATGATTTCCCGCGAGTCCTTGCACGATACCAGAACTCAAACAGACCTCAGCCATGAGGTTCTGGTCGCCGCTTTCGCGGGCGAGGCCTTCGGCTTCTTCAATGGCGGTGACAGCGCTCTGGACCTGCCCGAGGCGCGCAGACATGAGGGCGAATCCCTTGAGGGCCTTGGCGCGAAGGTGGTCATAGCCTGGGGCTGGGCACATGGTGAGGGCCAGGCGGTATTGTTCCACCGCTAAAGTTACCAGACCTCTCCTGGCGTGGAGTTCAGCGCGTAAGAGGGGGACCCAGAGCTGATGTTTGTGACGCGACGCGGGAAACTCGTCGAGCGTCAAGATGTGTTCTTCCGCCTCATCGAGGCGGTTCAGTAGCAGCGACGCCTCGATGTAGACCCTGCGGGCGTCGAAGATCTCCCCGTCCTCAGGAACGCAGCTCTTCTCTTCGCTGCCGTCGTGGAGCTCGAAGGCCCGTAGAAGACGTTGCCGCGCCAGGCGAGGTTGGTTGGTGTCGAGGCAGTAGCGGGCACTCAGCACGAGATGTCGCCAGGCGTCGGTGTGTTCACGGGCTTCGAGGAGATGGGTGCTCACCTCTAAGTGCAACAGGGAAGGTTCTTTGTTGCTGGCCGAGAGCTTGGCGTTGGCGCACGCGATTTGGCGCTTGCCGTAATCGCCAGCAGAACGCGCCCATTCGCGGAGCTGATCGCCGATCACCCGATTGCCAAAGCGAAGGCTCTCATCGGCGGCGTCTTCGATGCAGAGGCCATCGACCAGGGCGGCTTCCCAGACGAGGTCGATTTGGCTGGTGACGATGGCGTCGAGCCGCGCGAGTTTGGCG
>Ga0334884_1003985_pt1 | contig 15855 bp, 9 predicted proteins | sample GraSluR1_MG_7_FD_207215 | JGI IMG/M metagenome (GOLD analysis project Ga0334884, IMG submission 207215) | Sludge microbial communities from methane-producing bioreactor in Wageningen University, Netherlands - Granular Sludge_12_05 R1 | ecosystem: Engineered > Bioreactor > Anaerobic > Unclassified...
CGACGGCAAGGTCCTGACCCTCGTTCAGTACACCAAACCCCGGGGCGCAACCGACTACGTCAACTCCATGTGGGAGCTGCAGGACGACCCCTTCGCCGGCGATGTCGTCAACTCCTACAACGACGGCCCCGCAACTCCCGGCGCAAAACCCATGGGCCCCTTCTACGAACTCGAGACCTCCTCGCCCGCCGCGGCGCTCGCCCCCGGCCAGTCACTCTCCCACGTCCATCGCACCTTCCACCTGCAGGGCCCTGAAGCCGAACTCGACAAGATAGCCAGATCCCTCCTCGGTGTCAGCCTCCAGGAAATCAAGACCGCACTGCCCAGATAGTAAGATTGCTTCAACTAACAGGTAACAGGGCCGGAGCCGCACTTCCGGCCTTTTTTATGCGCTCTGGCTTTACAGGCCGCGAAAATGTAGAATTGATTTATGTTGCCGAAATACGAGTACTCTTGAGAGGATGTCAGCATGTTGAAGTTGATGGCGGTTTGGGTGGTGATCGCAGCGCCCACGGTTTCGGTCTGCGCCCTGCCGGATGTAGTTGTTCGACACGATGACGTGGTGATCCGCCAGTCGTGCAGAGTCGTGATCCCTGCCGGCCTGATCATTGAAGACACCAACAACAACGGCGTCATTCACATAAAAGGCGACGACGTCCATGTCGAGTTTGCCCCGGGTTCCGTCTTGTCTGGCTCGCCCAAAGATGCACAACCGGATGAATATCGCGGATACGGCATACGCATAAGCGGCAAAAACGTAGCCGTTCGCGCCGCGCGCATTCACGGCTACTGGTGCGGACTGTGGGCCGCCGAAACCGACGGACTCATATTGGAGGCAATCGACGCCTCGAACAATCGCCGCGCACAGCTCCGCAGTACGCCCGCCGCCGAAGACGGAGCCGACTGGCTCTTCCCGCACAACAACGACAACAACGAATGGCTCAACAACTACGCAGCCGCCATATACATTGAAGACTCAAAACAGGTCACGGTTCGCAACTGCACGGTCCGCCACGGCCAGAACGCCCTCTGCCTGGACCGAGTGCAAGACAGCCGCATCTACGACAACGACTTCTCCTTTAACAGCGGCTGGGGCATCGCCATGTGGCGGTGCGAACGCAATGTCGTCAGCCGCAACGCCTGTGACTTCTGCATCCGCGGCTACAGCCACAATGTCTACAACCGCGGCCAGGACTCCGCCGGCATCCTCATGTTCGAGCAGAACGTCGACAACGTCATCGCCGAAAACTCCGCCACGCACGGCGGCGACGGCTTCTTCGGCTTTGCCGGCCGTGAAGCCCTCGGCGAAACCGGAAACCATGACCTCGCATGGTACAAGCGCCGCGGCAACAACGACAACCGTCTCATCGCCAATGACTTCTCTTACGCCGCCGCCCACGGCATCGAAATGACCTTTTCCTTCGGCAACATCTTCTACGGCAACCGCCTCGTAGGCAACGCCATCTGCGGCGTCTGGGGAGGCTATTCGCAGGATACTCTGATCGCGCGGAACCACTTCGAGGGCAATGGCGAAATGGCCTACGGACTCGAACGCGGCGGCGTCAACATCGAACACGGCCGCGGCAACCGCATTGTGGACAATGTGTTTCGCAAAAACGCCTGCGGGGTGCATCTTTGGTCCAGGGATGAAGGAGATTTCGCAAAGCGCCCCTGGGCGCGGGCCAACGGAACAGCCTCAACAAACAACCTCATCGCCCGCAACAGCTTCGAGGACGATTCCTTGGCATTTCACTTTCGCGGACCCGGCGACGTAACGATTGTCGCCAACCGAATCAGCGGCGCAGCACGCGAAATGGACAAGGAAGACTCTGTAACCGTCCACCGCGAAAACACAATGACGGCGGCGATCAAGTTGACGGATTATCCGGTATACGGCGACAAACGCCCGGTAGGCGCGCGGCCGCATCTTCGCGGACGCGACAAAATCATCATGACCCCCTGGGGACCATGGGACCACCAGTCCCCGCTGATTCGCCAGGTCAACCGCCACGGCGATTCCGTAACCTTTGAGTTGCACAAAATGCCTCCGAACGTAAAGGTGAACGTCGATGGCGAAGGCCTCAAAGCGAAACTCACCGGCCCGGATGACAAGGGCGTCTACACCTGCAACGTCGCGGCGACTGAACCGGGAGCGCACGAGTATCTAATAAGAGTCGTTGGCCAGAATGTTGACGAGACAATTCCGGGGATGCTTCTCTGTGCCGTCTGGAAGGCGACCTTCTTCAAATGGGACGCCTCGACCGATCCCCGAAAGGATTTGTCCGCCTGGCGAAAACTCGCCGAGGCCTCAACCGCCGTCTCAACCGAAATAACCCAACTGCGGTTCAACTACGGCTACGGCGGACCCGGCGACCACATCGTCTCCGATGCGCCAAAGGCTGCCCGGCTTGGAAACGATCATTTCGGCATGATTGCACGCACCAGGCTCCCACTCACCGCCGGCACATGGCAGCTCGCCACCTTGAGCGACGACGGCGTCCGAGTCATCGCCGACGGCGAAACCATCGTCGAAAACTGGACCTGGCACGTGCCCGCCCGCGACACCGGCAGCCTCGTGCTCACAGAAGACAAACACGTCGAAATCACGGTCGAACACTTCGAAATCGACGGCTACGCAGTCCTCGAACTGGAACTGTCAAAGAAGTAAAGGACCCCGTCATGGTTTAATGTCAAGCTTGTATTGCGGTGGCCGATGTGCTATAGTTAGTTATTGAGAATCGCTGCGGAGTGAAACCTGGATTCTGCGAGGAAAGGGCACATCCATGTCACAATTCAAGACGAGCAGGCGGCAATTCCTTAAGGGTTCGGTTCTGTCAGGCGGGGCGATAGCGTTTCCATACGTAGTCCCGGCAAGCGTCTTCGGCGCCCTGGCCCCGAGCAACTGCATCGTCACGGGCTGCATCGGCACCGGCGGCCGCGGCACGGGAATCATGAAAGCCGCCTTGGGCGAGTCCGATGTTCAAATGGCCGCCGTCTGCGACGTCGATTCGGGCCGACGCGGCAAAGCCCGCGATATCGTCAATGACAAATACGGCAACAAAGACTGCGCCGAATACAGCGACTTCCGCGAGATGTTCGCGAAGCAGAAGCTTGACGCCGTGATGATCGCCACGCCCGACCACTGGCACGCGCTCACCTCCATCGCCGCCGCCCGCGCGGGCGCCGACATCTATTGCGAAAAGACCCTCGTCAACACCGTCGCCGAAGGCATCGCCCTCGTCAAGGCCGTCAAACGCTACGGCCGCATCCTCCAGACCGGCAGCCACGAACGCTCCAATGCCAAGGCCCGCTTCGCCGCCGAACTCGTGCAGAACGGCCGCATCGGCAAGCTCCACACCGTCCAGATCAACCTGCCCGTCTCGCCGGGCCAGATCAACTCGCTCAATGACCGCGACACCAACATGCACCCGACCATGCCCATACCAGAAGGGTTCGATTACGACATGTGGCTCGGCCACACCCCCCTGGAGCCCTACACCGTCGGACGCTGCCACGGCAAGTGGCGGTTCATCATGAACTACGGCGGCGGCGAAATGACCGACCGCGGCGCCCACGTCATCGACCAGGCCCAGCTCGGCTGCGGCATGGATCACACAACCCCGATAGAGTACAAAGCTAAAGGCAAACGAGGCAACAGCCGCCTCTATAATACCTTCTACGACTACACCTTCGAATGCCGCTACGCCAACGGCCTCAGGATGATCGGCACACACGACGAACCCCGCGGCGTCAAGTTCATCGGCGAAAACGGCTGGGTGTTCATCCACGTCCACGGCGGCGACCTGGAGGCCGAGCCGAAGTCACTCTTGGCGGAGAAGATCGGACCGGACGAAAAGCATCTCGGCCGCACCACCGGCCACCACCGCAACTTCCTCGACGCCATCAAAACACGCCAGGCTCCGTTTGCCCCCGTCGAGGTCGGCCATCACACGGCAACCATCTGCCACCTCATCAACATCTCAATGCAACTGGACGGCCGCACAATAGCCTGGGACCCAACCGGCGAACAAATCATGAACGATCCCGAAGCAAACAGCATGCTCGCACGCCCAATGAGAAGCCCCTGGCGCCTGTAGACCGCCGCTTTTTTCTGTCGGATCACACGGAGCTTGCCGATAGAGACTCTGTAATGTCTTCTCTCAGCGTGGTCTTGCAGGAGTTGCTTCGTGAAAAATCTGCCGATTGCCATGATCGTCTGTGCAGCCTGTGCGGCGGTCCTCTGCGGATGCCGAAAAAAAACCAACGGCACAATCTATCCTCCGGAGCCTTGTCCCGCCGGCCTGGAATACGCAGCCGCCGCGTCATCCGATATTATCCAGGCCCCGCCGCCGGTGCCTTACCAGGACGCCGCGGCGCCTCAAGACCCTGCCGACAAGATCGACCTGAAGGTGTTTTATGCCGGTAAGCTCGACACTGAACGCGCCGCCGATTTCCTGGAATTCCTGACCGCCCACTTCGCCGGTACAGGACAAGGTGAATTCGCGCGTTTCAAGCCCGAGCAGGCCGAGGCTTTCGACGTCGTGGTCCTGGACTACGATGGCCTCTCGCTCCAGGCCCCCGTCCCCGACCTGCCGACCGATTATGCCCGCGCAACGCTAACCATCGGCGTGCCCGGTGCCGATGTGGGCGAGAAGCTCGGGCTGAAGACAGACTACTTGTGCAACTGCTTGGCCGATGCGGCCCACGTCGGGTCGCTTGAACATGCGGTCTTCCAGCAGCCTTTCCCCATCCAGCCCACCGTCGAAATAATCGACGCGCCCCGCAACTACGCCGAGCGGCGACTGGCTAACGAGCCGGAGATCCCCGCGCAGATGCCCGTATGGAAAATACAGGAAACCCACGCAAAATCCGGCGGCGTGGTCTCACGCAAATACGGCTTCGATGACTCCCCCGACGCCGAAGTGCTTGTCGAAGGTCTCAACTTCGACAAGGAGTACGGCGCCGTCGCCATCGGACGCCACGGCAGTGTACTGCAATGGGGATACGCCGCGCCCCCTGACAAAATGACCCGCGACGGCAGCAGACTCTTCATCAACTGCCTCGTCTACATCAGCCGTTTCGACAACAAAGGCCCGCTTGTTCGCCGCCAGGCTGACCATCGCGACAACGCACTGCGACTCGCCGCGCTCATCAATCAGATCAGGGATCCAACCTTCTTCGACGAAATCTTTTCCCCCGCACTGATGCAGCGATTCAAAGGCAGCCCCGATGCGATGGTGGCTTACTTTCTCGACGGATACGAGCTCATCTACAGCGACAAGACGTTTATGATTGACGAGCAGTTGAGATCGCTCGGCCTCAAGTCAAATCGACGCATGGAGACTCTTGAAAGGCTGGTTCAACTCCTTGAAGACAGGCTCGAAGCCCCCACCGCGCGACGTATGTTGCAGCGCTACACCGACGAAAACTTCCAGACCCACGACGACTGGCGCAAATGGCTCGACCAAAACCGCTCAAGAATCTTCTTCAGCGACGTAGGCGGATACAAGTTCCGAATAATCCCCGATGAATACATCGACCGCCAGCCGCCGCTCGACGAAAAAAAATGAGCCCCCCGCAAATGCGGGAGGCTCTCAAACATCGAATCATGCTGTCTGCCGGACGGGGCTAATACGGCCAGATCTGATCCTGCAGCCAGTAACTCGCCAGAACCGCAAGGTCCTTGAGGTTAATGACCTTCTGTCCGGCTGGTTCATCGCTGGCGATGTCGGCAACCGATGCGATGGGCACATACAGTTCGCCGTCGCCCGGCGTCAGATCCGCCAGATAGGCAACCTCTAAAGCCGACAAAGCTCGATTGTAAATCTGCACCTCGTCGATGTCGCCGCTGAAGACCTCGCTTGAGTTGCCGCCGTGAGTGCTGCCGATACCCATGTTGGCGTCCACCTTGTCGGCAAGCACAAACGGCCCGGATGCAATCTCGACGCCGTTCAAGTACACCACTGCTGTGCTTCCGTCGAAGGTTACGGCGACATGCGCCCACCGGCCCACGAACGCATCGAGCACGCCGTTGGCTGAATAGATATCAACGCCAGCCGATGAGTGCTGCCGGAACGCCAGCCGTCCGAGCGGATCGGTCTCCAGGAACCACCTCATGGCGCCGGTCCCGCCCCATGAGTCGCGCTTGCCGATGATGCCCTGGTGATCGTTCGATCTGTTGCCGGCCCACCTGATCCACAGAGACACAGTCAGTTCGCCCGTCCCTGCCGACGGATCCCATGTGCCGATCTCAACCCGGCTGTTGTCGGTCCCGTCAAAACGTAAGGCATACCCTGTTCCGTCATATCCGCCGGATATCCACGTCACGCCGTTGTACAGCGTCCCTTCTGGAGTCGGGTCGTTGGGATCGCCCACGGCGGCCGTGCCATCCCCTGCGTCAAACGCATAACGTGCAAGTCTGCCTCCGGCATCATTCGGATCCGTAGTACCAGCCGGAATAATCATATCCGTCTTGAGCCAGTCGCTCGCCATGATCAGCAATTCAGCCGAGTTGATCCGGCAATCGCCGGCGACCATGCCCAGCGGCGCAAAGTCCACCTTCGCGAAATCGGCCGTTCTCAACTCAAGCAGGCACTCGCCCTGGTAGAGACGCACATCGTCGAAGTACACCGTGCCGTCGTCCCCGCCAGGTGTCGGATTAAGCGGATCACCGAATCCGAACGCAATCCTCACCACGTTCGTGCGGTTGACGTTGCTAAACCACGCCAGCCCGATGTCCCAGAGATGCCACTCTTCATTGCTCAAATTCGCAAGGTCACCGTCGTAGAAGACAACATCCGTTCGACCCTGCCCGTCTTCCAAAAGGGCGTACATCGGCTCCGCCGGCGTATTCGGATCGCCGTAGAAGTGAACCGTCATGCGCTTCACCTCCGCCTGGGTCAGATCCCTGAGTTCATCAGGCAGCGCATAGCTCACCTCGGTGTAGTACGGAGCAGCACTGTTGTCAAACACGGTCTTCATCGCCTTGCTGCCCCCGTGAACCGGATCGGTCGAAAGATCATTTGCATCGCTCCAGGCCGCCGCCAGATCATACCAGTCGACATAAGACTCGAAATCTTCCAGTATGATGTGATTCGAAACGGTGAAACTCCATATGTCGCCTTTCGTAACCGTAGGATCATTGGCGTCGCCTACTTCATCGATTCGCCAGTAGTAGGTCACGCTCAATTCCATGTCGCCGGGCTGGTATGTCGTTTCAGTTGTGTTCTGATAAACAACCTGCGGATAGCTTGCCAGATTATCGCGGTTCACATTATTCACAGCGGAGATGTCGGTGCTGATATACACGTCGTGCGACGCCGCGTCGACCCCTGCTCTCCAGCCTAAGGTAACATTGCGATCCACGTTTGTCGCATTTCTTCCCGGCACCGGGTCGCTTGCCTTGTACATAATCGGGAAGTTGAAATTGTCAAAGTAGAACGCTCTGGTTCCCGTGTAGTCCGGACTTGCCTGTGCAACAATCTCGATTTCAAACCACCAGAAACCAAGGTCCGCCCTGATCTGTGGAATAATATGGGAATAATCCCACTCGACGGTCACGGTCGAATCGCCCATGCCCGGGTTCCATGCGGCTCGCCCGCCGGATTGCTGCCATACGGCCCAGTCAGGCCCGCCACAGTTTATGATCATGACGATCTGATTGTGAGTCTCCGCGCCGGGTATCCATTCTGAAGCAAGACGCGTAACATCGATCTTCATGCTTCGGCTGTCCAGAAATGCCTGCTCCATACCCGCGTGATCTCTCACATAGATAAGCATGAGACGCTGCCACCAGTTGTTGTTCTGGTATATCTCATCGGGCACGGTAACCTTCAAACTGCTGTCATTCAGCGTCGCGCCGATACTGCTGTAATCCAGTGTGGGAGAATAAGCAACGTCATTTATCGACGTTACAACCGGCCTCCAGCCGTCGTCCTGTCCTTCCCAGTCTCCGAAAACGTTGGCCGCCCCCTGTTGCGGCGCAGGGGCGATACGGATATTGTCCACGTAAAACAGCGTTGCCGGACTGTCCGTATTGCACGTGAACAGAAGTTCGAACCAGCCGATGTTGTCGTCGGTCTGTGCAATCCTGCCAATCATTTCCGAAGACAACTCCCATACCAGCGTATGGGGTTGGCCGTCACGCGCAACATCCTGTCCTCCCAGGTCCGTCCAGCCGCCGATGTTGTTGTGAGCGCCGTTGTTGTCGTTGTCCTGACCGTTAACTACCATGCCGACATTGAACCACGACCCCGTCATATCATCCGCAAAGGCAGTAACATCCATCGCAATGAATGCCCCGGGCGAGCCCAATATGCTCCGGTAGGGCTTGGCGTTCCATATTGCCGCCGGATGCCAGCCTCCGCTGTGCTCAACCTTCAGTGAATGCGAACCGATGGTGGCGCCGATTGTGGATTGTGACAGAGTTGCTGCATCCCAGTTCACGGGCGCCCAGGTGTCCAGTCCGCTTTCAAAATTGCCGACCACCAGCGTGGGAGCCGGCTCATTGATCTGAACGTTGTCAATGTTAAGAGTCAGCGAATTGGCGTCCGGGACATCATTGTTGACCACAATCACAAGTTCGAACCATTGGATGCTGTCATCCGCCGCGGCAATGGCATTGGCAAGACCCGCATCGATGGTCCATTTATAGGTGTAAGAAGCTCCATCACGAACAAGGTCGTGAGACGCAAGCCCTCTCCAGCCGATGTTGTTGTGAACCCCGTTGTCGTCATTGTCCTGAGCATTGATTACCACCTGGCTGTTAATCCAGTTTTCGCCCTCAATGTGCGAGACGGTGATGTCCGCCGAGATCGTCGTGCCTGCAATTCCAAGCGAACCCAGATAAGGTTTGGCATCCATTATCGCCGCCATCTTCCAGCCGCCGTTGAGGTCCACCTGCATCGCCCAGTCGCCGCTTGTAGCGCCCGTGGCGCTCCGCGAAAGTGCTCCCGCATTCGACCACCAGCCGTCCAGCCCCGTTTCGAAATCCCCGACGACCGCCGCAAAGGCGCTCGCCCCCAGTGTCAATAGAAGTAATAGTCTGACACAGTGCCTCATCATACGTCCTCCGTTCTAAACCAAAACCAAACTCTGTCTCAGCGGCTGCGCAGCCGCGGTTTCTGCTCTTCAAACATGTAAAAGAAATGCGCACAAAATCTCCAACCCCCAAATGCCGGCAAAGAACACCGGATGTGTTGATACGGGTAACACCCTGATTCCGACACTGCCTTTCCCCCGCTACGGGGAACCTCTGCAATTCTCTTGACCGCGTCCGTCCTATATGCTAACAACTCGGCATGAGGCGTGTCAAGTCTTGCCGACATGAAGTTCTGCTGTCCTGACCGAGCCCGCATATGTGATGCCGGGATATGGCTGACTTAAAACGGAAAACAAGGTAAAAAATATGCATGTACAAAAAGGCAAAAGTCCCAGCGAAAGCGCCGTAGAATCCCGGTTTCTCGTTATGCCGCACGAGGCGAACCCCTACGGCACCGCCTTCGGCGGCGTCATCGTCTCCTGGATCGACATGGTCGCCGGCATGGCCGCCCAGCGCCACTGCGGCATGGAAGCCGTAACCGCCGGCATGGATTCAATCGCTTTCAAGGCCCCCATTCGCATCGGCGATCAAGTCGTGGTCAAAGCCGCCGTTAACTACGTCAGCCGAACGTCAATGGAGGTCGGAGTCAAGGTCATAAGGGAAAACCCCTATACCGGCCAACAGGCAATCGCCACGTCGGCCCACCTGACCTTTGTCGCCCTCAATGACCGAAAAGACCCAACGCCTGTACCGCCGCTGCTGCCGGCAACCCAGGAAGAAAAACGCCGCTGGGCCAATGCCGAAATCCGGGTAATGCACCGCAAGGAACTCCTCAAGAAGATGTCCCGCGAATAGAACACCTGCCGCCATCCCGGACTCCAGTAAGTATTGGGAAAAATCCCCCTCCAAACAAACAGAGGTTGCAGGCAAGCCGCCGCCCGGTATAATATTTGTTCGGCCTGAATGGATTTCTATTATGAGGTGAAGCATGCGGTCTTGGGGATTGGTGCGTATTTCTGCGGCTCTCGCTGCCGCCGCAATCTTGGGCGCAGACTCGCTGCCCGCGGAAACGTTGTTTCTAAAAGATGGCGTAGAATGGCAAAACGTGTCCCAGTCGCCAGAGGGGCAATACCTTATCGCCGTCGCCAGGTTCAAGCAGCTCGTCGGAACCGGCGATACCGTAGGCGCCGTCCAGGAACTCGCAAGGCTCAAGAACGAACACCCCGAAATCGCCGGACCCGACTTCGACCTGTTCATAGCCGCCGAGTTGCTCTACGCCGAAGGCAAATGGGTCGAAGCCGTCCGAAAGTACGAGGATATCATAACCGGTTACCCGTCGAGCTGGCTCTATGAAACCGCCCTCGAACGAGAATTCGCCGTCGCACAGGCATTCGTAAACGGCCAGAAGCGACCCGTCCTGAAGGTCCTCAGGCTCTCCGCATTCGACGAAGGCGAGACCATACTCCGACGAATCGCTGATCGCGCAGGCGATGCACCCATCGCCCAGCGTTCGCTCGTCACGTTGGCACGCGGTTACGAAAGAAAGGGCGACCACCTCGACGCATATGAGGTCTGGTCCGAAATATCCAGCCGCTGGCCCACCGGAGAGATGGGACGAACCGCCCTCCTCGAAATGGCCCAATCATTGCACTCCGCCTATCGCAGCCCGCAATATGACCCCACCGCTCTCGCCAGCGCAAGGACTTATTACAACAATTATCGGCTCCGCTACCCCGAACTCGCCGTCGACAACGACGTCGATGAAAAGCTCAAACTCATCGACGAGCAGTTGGCATACAAGCAGTACGCAATCGGAGAGTACTACGACCGAACCGGAAGCGTCGACGCCGCAAAGCTCTACTACGACGAAGTCATCGAAAACTGGCCCGATACCGCCGCCGCGGAAATGGCACAGGCCAGAATTCTTGCATGGGGCTCGGGACTCACCGAAATCGTCCCCGGCGAGAGCAAAAAACTCGGACGCCGACTTTTCAAAGCCGGCAACGTAGTCGTCGATAGCTGGTTCGGACTCAGCTTTTTATCGGGCAAAAAAGATTAATCGGAGCCCCTCGAAAACCACTGCCGATTAACAAATAGATTTTATCGGGACAAAAAAGTGAACGCACTGACAAAAACCATTGCATGCACCATCGCAATACTCTGCTCCGCCGCTCTCACCGGCTGCGGCAGGGGCGGAATGGCAGGATACACGAACGACTGGATCTACCCCACAGAAGTCAAAACCGTCTACGTCGAAATGTTCGATTCACGAAGCTTCCGAAGAGGATACGAATACACCCTTACCGACGCCATCTGCAAGCGAATCGAAGCCCAGACTCCCTACAAGATTGTTTCCGACCGCGATTATGCCGATAGTGTCCTCAGCGGACAAATTGCAAGAATCGGATCGGGCACCCTAGCGCTCGATCGCGAGACCGGAAGACCGCTCGAACAAGAGGTACAGTTCTACGTAACTGTGAGCTGGAAGAACCTCAAAACGGGGGAGTTGCTGATTAACCGGGAAACGGTAACGGCCGCTGCCTCTTATTCACCCCAGTTGGGGCAGAGTTTTGACTATTCCGCCGCAGTCGCCGCCAACAACGCGGCCAGGCGGGTAGTTGAACTCATGGAAGAGACTTGGTAGTTCCGGCCTGTGATGTGCGTCGGCGCCCCTTGGCCGGGCAAGTAATGTTGACGCCGAAAACAACTTATGGGTAACGATTTGAGACAAAAACCGCAGGACCCCAAAGGGCCAAAAGGACCGCCGCGCAAGAACCTGCCGAGATACAATCGAAGTCCGCTCGGATGGCTGATCATCGGGCTCGTACTCATGACGGCCATGCTTGTAATGAACAGATTTCGAGGAGCAGAAGAAATCTCCTTCATCCCCCAGTTCGTCGATTATGTCGATGCAGGCCACATCGAAAAAATAGAAATACAGAGGTCCAGAGGCCTTATCACCGGAAAATTCAACCCTGCCGGCATCGCCGAGCGACAGTCCGCCGCCCCCGATACCTTCCAGGTAAGCTACGACCCGGAAATGCTGCCCAATGAATTCCTCGATCAGCTCCGGGCAAAAGGCATCGAAGTCAAAATCGCCCAGCAGGAATTCTGGCTGCCCCTGCTGTGGAATCTACTGCCAATAGTCCTCCTCGTCGCCTTCGTCTACTTCATCTTCATTCGCAACATGAGAGCCGGCGGCGGTGGAATGCTAATGAGCTTCGGACGAAGCCGACACAAGGTCCAAAGCCGCGAACAGCGAGTAACATTCGCAAATGTCGCCGGCATCGACGAAGCAAAAGAAGAAGTCGCCGAAACCGTCGAATTCCTCAAAAACCCCAAAAAATTCAAAAAAATCGGCGGCAGAATACCCCGCGGCGTTCTCCTCGTCGGCCCCCCGGGCTGCGGAAAGACCCTCCTCGCAAAGGCTATCGCCGGAGAGTCCGACGTCCCGTTCTTCAGCATCTCAGGAAGCGATTTCGTCGAAATGTTCGTCGGAGTCGGCGCAAGCCGCGTCCGCGACCTCTTCAAGCAGGCCAAGGAAAACTCGCCCTGCATTATATTCCTCGACGAAATCGACGCCATCGGAAGAAAACGAGGACCCGGCTTCGTCAGCGGCGGCCACGACGAGCGAGAGCAGACCCTCAACGCAATACTCGTCGAGATGGACGGCTTCGACACCAACGATCAGGTCATCGTCATCGCCGCAACAAACCGAAAAGACATACTCGACCACGCCCTCACGCGCCCGGGCCGCTTCGACCGACAGGTCGTCGTGCCCCTGCCCGACCTCAAGGGAAGAGTCGAAATACTAAAGATACACGCTCGCGCCGTCAAAGTCGGTCCCGATGTCGACTTCGAGCGATTGGCACGCGGAACCCCAATGTTCAGCGGCGCCGAACTCGAAGCCATGATAAACGAAGCTGCCATCAGCGCAAGCATGGCCAACAAGGACTACGTCGAAATGTCCGACATGGAAGAGGCGCGCGACAAGGTCCGATGGGGACGCGCCAAGAGAAGCCGCGTCATCGACGAACACGACAAACGCCTCACCGCGTTCCACGAGGCCGGACACGCCTTCGTGCAGTCTGTGCTGAAGGACGCCGACCCCCTCCACAAGGTCAGCATCATCCCCCGCGGACCAATGGGCGGCGCAACCTTCGCCCTTCCCGAAAAAGACCGCCTCTTCTACACCAAGCGATACTGCACCTCCCAGTTGCAGGTCTGCTTCGGCGGCCGTATCGCCGAGTTCGTCTTCTGCGACGACATCAGCAGCGGCGCACAGTCCGACATCAAACAGGCCACCGCCATAGCAAAAGAAATGATACTGACCTGGGGAATGGGCGACGAAGTCGGACCTATCGACTACGGCGGCGACGGCCTCAGCGATATGTATTACCCCGCGGCCAGCCGAGAGGTCTCCGAAAGAACCGCCGAACTGATCGACAGGGAAATCAAAAAGCTCATTGACGACGCATACATGAAGGCAAGAGCGCTCATAGAGGGCAACCGCGACAAGGTCGAAGCGCTCGCAAAGGCGCTGATCAAATACGAGACTCTTGATGCAGCCGATGTGGAAATCATCCTCAGCGGACGACAGTTGGACAAACCAACCGTCTCGGACCTCCTTGCCCTCGAACAGAACAAGACCCGTCAGGAGGCCGCCGCCGCTGCCGACGCAGGCGATGCCGCTGATACCCAGGCATGACCGTCGCGGATCCCAAACTGCCATTGTGACGCTTCCCAGACTGCAAAAAACGACCGCCTGTCAGCGACGCCGTATCGCCGCGTCGCCGTAATCCCTTTACCCCAAAGATCTTGCGCCAAAAAGCCCGCCGTTGGCACGCGGTTTGTAAACAGCAAGTTGGGTTGATCAATTTTAGCGCCTGTAACGTATATATGGAATCCTCGCGCGGCGGTTCCCGGTGAACCGTCGTCGCAAATCAGCGAGGCCCAGCCGCAAAAACGATTGAGATAAGACCCGGCTCGGACGATATAATGACATCGACCCGCGCAAGATCATTTCGCGGCTGAACGTTTTGTCAACCATTGTTGGGAAAGGCTTGCAAGATGAATTTGACTGCACGCTCCAGAATGACAATCGCAATGTTGAGTCTTGTTATGGTGGTCTGGACCGTCGTGCCTGCATACGCCGATGACGGCGTAGCTACCCTCCGGGAAACTTCCAGAGCATTCACGGAAGTCGCACAAAAAGCGATTCCCGCCGTCGTCTCGGTTCGCGTCGAGAAAACTATTACCGACCAGGGATCAACCTACTTCTACTCACCCTTCGATGACGATTTCTTCGAACGCTTCTTCGGACCAAGGCCGCGCAGGCCCGCCCCCACCCCCAGAAAGAGACAGCAGATCGGACAGGGTTCAGGATTCATAATCAGCCCCGACGGATACATACTCACAAACAACCACGTAGTCGGAGAAGCCGACAAAATAGTGGTTACTCTCCAGGACGGAAAGGAATACGACACCGCAAAGCTTATCGGAACCGACCCGAAGTCCGATGTCGCACTCATAAAGATTGACGCCCAGGACCTCCCCGTCATAGAACTCGGCGACAGCGACGCCCTCCAGATCGGCGAATGGGTCATCGCCGTCGGAAGCCCCTTCGGCCTCCAGGCTACCGTCACCGTCGGAGTCGTCAGCGCCAAAAGCCGCGGCGTAGGAATCACCGAATACGAGGACTTCATCCAAACCGATGCCGCAATAAACCCGGGCAACTCCGGCGGACCGCTCCTTAATGTCGATGGAAAAGCCGTCGGCATCAACACCGCCATCTTCAGCCAGAGTGGCGGCTACATGGGCATCGGTTTCGCCATCCCCATCAACATGGCAAAGAGCATCGAAAGACAGCTCAAGGAAACCGGAAAGGTCACCCGAGGATACCTCGGCATCGTAATGCATCCCGAGAAGATCACACAGGACCTCGCCGAAGTGTTCGGACTCAAGGACAACAAGGGAGTCCTCATCACCGAAGTCGTTCCCGATTCGCCCGCCGACAAGGCCGGAATACAGCGAAGGGACATCATCCGAAAGATTAATGACAAGACCGTCGAGGACTGGCAGTCGTTCCGAAATGAAGTCGCCATGCTCAAACCCGGAACGAAGATTAACCTCACTCTGCTCAGGGACGGCAAAGAAAAACAGGTCCAGGTCGAAATCGGATCGCTCGACGAAGGCGAAATCGCCATGGCAGGAGCCTCCGAAGCAAGCCGCAAACTTGGCGTCCAGGTCCAGGAGCTCACCGAGGAGCTGGCAAAACGCTTCGGATACGGCCAGGCCAAAGGAGTCATTGTTACAGAGGTCGCCGAAGGAAGCCCCGCAGAACGAGCCGGTATCACCGCCGGCATTCTGATCGTTAGCGTAAACCGCCAGGATGTCAAGACCGTCGAAGAGTTCAACGAGGCCCTTCAGGATTCCGTCAAAACCGGCAAAGTCCTCCTACTCGTAAGAAACGAACGCTTCGCGCAATACGTGGTCGTGAATCTGAATTGACCCCTCTAAACACACAGGCATGACTCTGATAATCCCGGCTGTCGCACTCAGCGGCCGCCGGGATTTTTCTTGCCTGGAGCCGCCGCGGATGGCAGCTTAACGAAAAACCTGCTCCCCCGGTCTACCGTCGACTCCATCTCCAAAGCCCCCCCGTTGTGCTCGACCATCTTCCGCGCGATTGCAAGACCAAGCCCCTCCCCGCCGGCGCTCATGTTCTTCGCCTGGTAGAAAACCTCCGTTACCTTGTAAAGGTCCTCCTCCGCTATGCCGACGCCGTTGTCTTCCACGCAGTAAACGCTCTGCTC
>Ga0334884_1003988_pt1 | contig 15843 bp, 11 predicted proteins | sample GraSluR1_MG_7_FD_207215 | JGI IMG/M metagenome (GOLD analysis project Ga0334884, IMG submission 207215) | Sludge microbial communities from methane-producing bioreactor in Wageningen University, Netherlands - Granular Sludge_12_05 R1 | ecosystem: Engineered > Bioreactor > Anaerobic >...
CCCTCTCCCCCGAGCGCTAACCCATGTCTGGCTCCACCTCCATCGCCCACGCCCTGCCCGCTTGCGCCTTGCTCTGTCTCATCGGCTGCGCCAACAACCCAACACCCTCTTGGTCCGATACGGCCGAAGCCTATGTGCGGGCAGACGATCTCCCCAGCGCCATCGCCATCACCGAAAGCGCCATGCACGCCAACCCCGAGGACCCCTATTACCCCGCACGACTCGCCGCCCTCCTCAAAGCACAAGGCGATGACTTCTTTCAGCGCGAAGCATGGACCCTCGCCGATGACCGCTATCAACGCGCCAACCTCCTCGGCGGACCCGACTTCCCATCCCCAGAGCAAGAGCGCCGCCACGCCCACGTCAAGACCAAACTCGACCAACCATGGCCGGACATCGCCCTCCACCTCGAACGCGCCTGGCGCGCCGATGCCGACCCCCAGTGCCTCCATCGCCTCGCCCTCGGCTGGGACGACTTCGGCGACAGCACCGCCGCCATGGAATACTACCAACACCTCGTGGAGCTCCCTTCCCCACCGCCCCACCTTCAACTCCGCCTCGCCGCCTTACGCATCCAACACCAAGACTTCGACCGTGCCGCTGAAACCCTCACCGCGCTCCTCACCCAACAACCCGACTCCCCCTCGGCCCTAGCCCTCCTGGCCCAGTGCCACGAGGCCCGTGGGCACCTCGATGACGCCCACCAACTCTTCCAAAAAATCGCCGAGCAAAACCCCGACAAGGCCGCACCCTGGCGCCAACTCGCCGACTTCTGTCAGCGCCACGGCCGCAGCGATTGCCTGCAAATTGCCTCACAGCAACTCGAAGCGCTCTCACCCCAAGAGCGCAAGCTCCGACCCCTGCGCTAAACTCAGGAAATTCGTAGAATTTCCTGCATCTCCTCTGGCCTCAACGCCACGGGGTTGCCGCGCATCGAGTTGGCCTGGCACGCCTTCGCCACCACCTCCGGCCACTGCTCACGCCGCAAACCCAACGCCGCCAACGGCTGGACCCCCATCGACCGCGTCCACGCCGCCAACCACGGCCCAAACGCCTCCGCCTCCTGCACCGCGCCGCCGCTCAGCAACCGCGCGGCCTCGGCATAGCGCCCCAGCACCGCCGCGCCATCCCCACGCGCCTGCAGCGCGCCCACATTCACCTGCACCACGCCAGGCAGCAACGCCGCACAGAGCGCCCCGTGCCCAGCACCCAACATCGCCCCGAGAGGAGCGGCAAAGCCGTGCACCGCACCGAGCTTCCCGTTCGCCAGCGCCATCCCCCCCATCAACGCCACCCACGCCATGGCCTCGCGTGCCGCCAAGTCCGCCCCATCGACCCACGCCCGCGGCAGCGCCCCGCCTGCCATCGCTAGTCCTTGCCGACACAGCCCGTCCACCAACGGCGACGGCGACCGCCCCACGAATGGCTCCAACACTTGCGCCACCGCATCGAGCCCCGTCGCCGCAGTCAGCCCCGGTGGCATGCTCGCGCTCAACAGCGGATCAATCAGCGCCAGACGCGGCAACATCCACGGCGACCGCAGGCTGGCCTTGACCTGCGCCTCATCCACCGTCAACACCGCGTTGCGCGTCACCTCGGCCCCAGTCCCCGCCGTCGTCGGTACCGCCGCGTAAGGCAAAGACGGCGACACCAAAGCCTGCCCGCCACCGACCACCTCCAAATAGTCCAGAGGGTCCCCCGCCTGGGGCAACAACGCCGCCAACGCCTTGCCCGCGTCGATGACGCTTCCTCCACCCACCCCAACCACCCACTCGACCCCCGCGCCGCGCCAACGCGACAACTGGGCCCGCAACCACCTCAGGCTCGGCTCCCCCACCACCGACAACGACGACACCGTACAGCCACGCCCCTCCAATGACGCCTGCACCCCCCGCACCCGCGCCACATCGCCGCCACACACCAGCAGCGCCCGCCGCCCCCAACCCGCCACTTCGTCGGCGATCCCCGCCGCCACCCCACAGCCCACGCGCACCCGCTGGGCCGTCGCAAAGTCATGCACCATGGTCAACCCCCGTCACCACATCGCATCCAACGGAAAAATGTTCCCATACTTCACCCCCCGCCGCGGCTGCGCCATCATCGGCGCCACCTTGTCACGCCACGTCGCATAGTGCGCCGTCTCCTTGTGCGCCGCCGCATCGGCCTCAACCCGGTATACCTCCACCAGAAGGAAGCGCGTCGCCACCTCACTCTCCTGCAGCACGTCAAAGCGCACCACCCCTGGCTCCAGCAAGGACGCCGCCGCATTGGCCTGCGACGCCGCCTTGAAAGCTTCCACCGCCTCTGGAAACACCTCTACATGCACATGAACGATATACATCCGCGCCTCCTTTTACTCTGCGGCAACATCCATACAGCAGCGAAAACCGATGTGCGCCGCCGCGCTGCCCTCCTCGACAAGCCTACAGCCCTGCTCTCCCTCCGCCAAGTAACTCCCCCCCATGACCACCCCTTCCTCGACCCACTCCGCCACATTGCCCGCCATATCGAAGAGCCCGTCCCGCGTCCTACATTGTTGCATCTGACCACCCACCACCACGCCGCCCTGCCCCCCAGAGGCATCATTGCAACGCCCACCCTCGAAAACCCGCCCATAGGGCAACGCCACCCCACACGCCTGCTGCCACTCCTCGCGCCGGCACAGCCGCTTGCCCGCACCCACACAGCTCCGGCGAGCCATCGCCAAATCCACCCACACCCGCGCCTTGTGACCCCGCCCAGGGAACTCATACTGATCGATACACACCGCCAATCCAGCTACCCGACGCATCTGGGTCGGACAAGCGTCCCCCTCCTCGCTCCCCTCAGACGCCTCCAGCAGGGCCGCCACCTCACGCTGTCGCCGCCGCTCCTGCCGTGCCAATTCCCGCGCCGACAACGCCGACTCACCCTCACCCTCACCCTCACTCTCACCCTCTGCCACACGCGCGCTCACCGCCACCAGGCCCAACGCAACACCGCACCAAGCCCCCCCTTCCAGCACACGCCCGCCCCATGCCGCTGCCCACACCGTCCCCCTCTCTTCGGGATCCACCTCCGCTGTGGCGCCCGCGGCGGCTGCCGAAGCCGCCGCAGCCTCTCCCGACACCACCACCGCATCCGCGTCTGCCCCAGGCGTCACCCTCTGCCCCTCGGACACCGCCGCGCCCTGGCCTCCCCCCCCGCCCAAATACTTCAGAGCAAGGACCCCCACGACCAAGAGCAGCGAGAACAGCACCACCACCCCAACGAAATACTTCCGGCCCCGAATCTCCCCCATGGCCATCGCCGTCAGAACTTCAGAGCTCGGATCGCTATCACCCGTTGCAGGCATAGCCCATCTCGCCCCTTCGCCCTCAGCCACAGCCCCCAGCGCTGCGTCGCTCGACACCGCCGCCAGAGACACGAGCGGCACATCGGCCCCATCCTCTGCCACCGCCACAGGCAGCACCTCGACCCCATCCTCCTCTACCGACACCAAAGGAGACAGGGGCGCCACCGCCACTTCGGCCACAGCCGCCGCGGCTGCGTCTCCATCCAAACCAAGCACGTCGCTCCCGCGCTCCGCCCCAACCGCGTCCCCTAGAACAGCGCCGCGCGCTTCTTCGCCCGCGTCCGCCAGCGGTCCTGGCAAAGCGGCCTCCTCTTCGCCGGTCAGCAGAACACCGGGATGGCGCAGCGTCGGCGTCGGCTCCGGTGGAAAGCGCTTCAATCGCGGCGAGCTTGGCCCCCCCTCGACACGCTCCACGCCGTTCGGCAACGCCTGCACGTCGCGATCGATCTCGATCTCCACGGGATCCACCAGCGGTCCCAAGCGCGGCGGCAGCGGACCGTCATCGTCGCCCCAGCCCTCGGCACGCGCGCGCTCGACCACCTGCTCCGAAAACAGGGCCCGCATGTTGTGGAAGCCAATCTCCGTCACGAACGCCCCGTCACCCATGGCTGGGCGTCCCGGGTCCGTCCCCTCTGCCTTGGCCCCGCGCGGCGTCGGCCCCCCACCCGCCTTCTCGTCGCCCGCCACCGGCGCCGCAGGCACGCCGCGCGGCGCCCGCTCTCCCGCCGACGCGCCTTCATCGCTCAGGGCCGAAAAATCCTCGAACACATGCGACAGGGCATTGACCAAGGCCAACGGCGTCCCAAAGCGCTGCGCCGGGTCCTTGGCCGTCGCTATCCGTATGATCTCATCGACCTGCATCACCTGCGCCGCAGCACAGTCGATGCCGAGCGCTGTGAGGCGCTGTAAAATCACCCCGCAGGCAAAAACATCCGTCGCCGCCGTCGGCACCTGGGCCGACAACAACTCGGGTGCCGTAAACGCATGATCCGGCGCCGCAAACAACGTCGGCGGAAAAATGTCGCACAAGTACACGTCGGCCAAGCGCAGCCCGTCGCGCCCAACAATCACGTTGTCCAAGCACAGCGAACCATGGCAGGTGTGGGCGTGGACCGCCTCGAAGATCTCCGCCAAGGGACACAAAATCTTGGCAATGCCGCTGGGAGCGATGCTCTGGTTGAACTGGCCGCGCATCTCCAACAAGGTCGCTAAAGACAAGCCTACCAAAGGCGCATAACCCAAAAGGACGCCACCCGACGCTGCCATGACCTGAGGCTGCACCACCCGCGCGTCCATGATCGCCGCCGAACGCGCCAGGGCGGCCTCGACCCGCTGTGGCAACGACTCGTCGTCATCTTCTATGACCTGCAAGGTCAGCTCTTTCCCGCTCTCCGTATCCACCGCCCGGTAGGTGGCACAACGTCGCAGCCCAGTGAGCTCCTCCAGAAGCTGGTAACACCCCCCGATGCGCTCGCCGACCCCGTGCCCCAAGACCGCGCGCCCTTGAACCTGACGCGAACGAAAACGCCGCAACTGCGCCGGCAGCGCATCACTCGCCTTGCGCCGGGACGCCACGTGACCACAGTTCGGGCAATTGGCACGATCGACCGGGGACAGGCTACCGCAACGTTCGCACAGCAAAAGAACCTCCTTCGTCTCACCACCTTGTCAGGCCAACAAGCAAAGCACTGCTAACGGTCAGGCGCAGCGCCATTGTCCCTTGCCAACGGCGCGATGTCTACTCTGCACCTGGAACGAGCCGTCGGCCTTTACTTGCATCGAGCCCTTTGTCTATAGTAAGGCCCTGGATTCGTGATCACCTCGCGTTTCCATCGTCGCCTCGGAGGAGAGCATGATCCTGAGCGTTAACTCGAAAAATTTGGCTACTTGGGGCCTCTGGGCAGCCTTTTTGTGCTGCCTCGCTTGGGGGGCCGCTTGTGACGAAAGCAAGCCCGTCGATCCCAAAACGGATACGCCCGATGAGGCGATCCTGCCCGAACTAGACGATGAGCCAGAGACCGATCTCGCTGAAATCGAAGTCTATGATCCCTTCGGGGACAGCGACAACGATGGCCTCCCTGACTACCTCGAAGATCTCAACGGCAATGGCATCTTTGAGCCGGAACTAGGTGAGACCGACCCCTTCAACCCCGACACCGACAACGACGGCCTCAAAGACGGCACCGAAGATGCCAACCAAAACGGCTTCTTCGACCCGGGTGAGACCGATCCCCTCAACCCCGACACCGACGGCGATGGCCTCAAGGACGGCATCGAAGACGCCAACCGCAATGGCATCCACGATCCCCAACTCGGAGAAACCGATCCTCGGCTGGCCGACACTGACGGCGACGGCATCGACGACAAGACCGAAGTCGAGTCCGAAATCGGCCTCGACCCCAACAACCCCGACACCGACTACGACTGGATCCCAGACGGCATCGAAGACGCCAACCACAACGGCATCTTTGAACCCGAGCTCGGAGAAACCAATCCCGTCTCCGCCGACACCGACGGCGACCGCTTGAGTGACGGCTGTGAAGACCGCAACCTCAACGGACGACTCGACCCCGGCGAAACCGATCCGCGCCGCCCAGACACGGACGGCGATGGCCTCAAAGACGGCGATGAGTGCCAGGTGCTCCCTGCCGGAGCATGCCCAGACTTCGACAACGAGGGTAACTGCGCCACCAACCCCACCCTCTTTGACACCGATGGCGACGGCCTCAGCGATTTCGTCGAGTTCACCAGCGACTACGGCGGGGGCGTCAGCTCCGATCCGCGCAACCCCGACACCGACGGCGACACCGTCCCCGATGGACTCGAGGACTTCAACCACAACGGCCGCTATGAGCCCCACCTCGGCGAAACCAACCCCATCGACCCCATGTCCGACGGCATGGTCCCTGATGGGCAACGACCGCAAGCGCAGGCCTGCGTCAACCCGGTCTTCCCCGCGCAAATCGTCGGCCCTAACGTCGACCTCCGCTTCGCCCACGACCATCGCTTCACCGCCGCCGAGCTCGGCTTTGGCGCCAACCCACCCCCCATGCTCGCCGCTTGGGCCCTCGACAGCGCCAACCCCGCCGTCGTCGGCTTCGTCATCTCAAAACGACCCGGCACGGGCGTCACTTCCGCCCTCGAACAAGAAGGGATCGACGCCGCAAGTATCGGTGGCAACCTCACCTTCCCCCGCGCCTTCACCTCCTGGGACGGCCATGACGCCCGCATCAGCACCTACGAGTTCAGCGCCACAGGCAACACCGTCTCCGTGCGCAATTCTGTCATCTCTAAACTCACCGGCCTCCCCACCTCGGCCATCTCCGGCCTCCCCACCACAGGCGGGCAAAACGCCGGCTCCTACGAGCTGGCCCTCTACACGGTCTTCCGCGACGCCTCCCAGGTCATCCTGGTCGGCGCCATCTTGCCCCACGACAGCACCCCGAGCGACCAAGCCGTCGTCCTCGCCTCCACCCTGAGCAACGGCACCGGCGTCGCCCGCTTCGCCGACCATTTCGGCACCACCAACACGGGCGAACCCCTCAAGGCCTGTAACATCTTCCGCGTCACCGAACTCCCCATCGTCGACTTCCTCTTCATCATCGATGACACCGCCTCCATGGGCCCCTACCAAGAAGCACTGCGCCAATCCACCACGGAAATCTTCTCTGCCGTCCGTGGCGCCTTCGTCTCGGCGCGTTGGACCATCGGCTCCACTGAGGTCGGCACCACCGGCACTTACGACGGCAGCACCTCCCACTGCGGTATCCTCAGCCAACCTCAAGGCCCTGGCGGCATGGCATGGGCCCCCTTCACTTCCGATTACGAAGAGGGCTTCAAATGCCGCGTCCGCGACCCCCTGGGCATTCAAAACTGTGATCCCACGGGCAACACCTTCACCGGCTGGGCCGAGTACGGCCTGCTCTGCTCCAAATGGGCCATCGACTACTTCCAAGGCCGCCGCGGCACCCTCAACCCTGTCGATCTCCAGCGTCCACGCTCGGAGCTCATCGTCATCGTCGTCACGGACGAAAACGAAGACATCGCGTCGGAACAAGGCTCCGAGATGTCCGCCATCGACAAAGCCGAAACCCTACAGTGGCTCGGCGTCAGCTCATGGAGCCAGGTCAACGCCCAGCTCGCCGCCAACCGCTTCGTCGACTTCTTCCACAACACCGCCTCGTCACCACCTTATGGCGACGCCACACCCTTCCTCGTCTACAATCGACGTAGCTCTTACGAGCGTGCCGTCTACTGGGAGTTCATGGACCTCAACCCCAACAACTTCCCCAACGGCGCCTCCATGGACATCAACGAAGTCGCCCAAATCCCCGGCTTCGTCCAAAAGGTCATCCGCGCCGCCACTGGCATGGCCTCGTCCTTCACCCCCATGCACGTACCCATCACCGTGGAAATGAAGGTCGTCGTCCAGCGCGCCTTCTCTGTTGAAAGCATGGCGCTACAACACAGCAACACCAACGGCTGGGGCTACGATCCCGTCGCCAACTCCATGGTCTTTTTCGGCGAAGACCGACCGCGCATCCTCGACTCCTTTGCCATCAGCTATCCCTATTGGGTAGCAGGAGCGCCGGACTGACGTGCTGAGGATCATCGCGGGTCGCGCCAAAGGACGGATGCTCGAGGCACCACCTGACCAAAAGGTTCGGCCCACCAGCGGACGCGTCCGCGAAGCCCTCTTCTCGATGCTCGTCTCCCGCCTCGACACCTTCGCCGCCCTACGGGTCCTCGATCCCTTCGCCGGCTCTGGCGCCCTCGGCCTCGAAGCCTGGTCACGCGGCGCGGCACAGGTAGACTTCATCGAGGCCGATCCCAAGGTCTGGCGCCTCCTCCAGGCCAACATCCAGCGCCTTGGCGCCAGCCCACACTGTACCGCCCACAAAGGACGCTCACCAGGCCACCTCCGCAACCTTCACCCACCCTATCACCTCGTCTTCCTTGACCCGCCTTATCGTGAAGACCTCCTCACCCTGACCCTCGAAAGTCTCGACCACACCCGCCTCTTGGCCCCCGATGCCTGGATCCTCGCCGAGTTCGCATCCCAGTTGGCGCCATCCATCCCCAAAGCCTTCTCCGTCGACGTCCAACGCGACTACGCCAACACCTCCGTAGCCCTCTTGCGCCTCAACCACCCTACCTGATCCCATCTGCCAAGGAGTCCACATGCGCTGTTCCACGCGTCTGCTTCAGGTTCAGCCCTCCCTCACCCTCGCCATCGATGCCCGCGCCAAAGCCATGCAAGCGGCCGGCGAAGACCTCGTCGGCTTCGGCGCTGGGGAGCCCGACTTCAACACCCCCCAGCCCATCGTCGACGCCGCCAAAGCAGCCCTCGACGCCGGCATGACCAAATACACGCCCGTCGGCGGCACCCTCCAGCTCCGCAGCGCCATCGCCGCGTGGTACCAAACGCGCTACGCCGTGACCTGCGACGCCGACAACGTCATCGTCTCCTGTGGCGGCAAGCACGTCCTCTACAACATCGCCATGGCCCTCCTCGAGCCCGGCGACAAAGTGCTCATTCCCTCCCCCTTTTGGCTCACCTACCCGCCCCAAGTCCATCTCGCCGGAGCCACACCCATCTTCATCCCTTGCCACGAAAGTGACCACTTCCTCCTCACGCCTCAAGCACTAGAAGCAGCCATCGCCGAGCACCAGCCGCGCATGCTCATCCTCAACAGCCCTTCAAACCCCACGGGACAGGCCTACGACCGCGACGCCCTCCTCGCCATCTGTGATGTCCTGCGCGCCCACCCCAACCTCATCCTCCTCTGGGACAGCATCTACGAACAACTGGTCTACGACGGCTTCATCCACGTCGAGCCCACCGCGCTGGCACCGGACCTCCGTGAGCGCATCGTCGTCGCCAGCGGCTTCTCCAAAGCATACGCCATGACAGGCTGGCGCCTGGGCTACGCCATCGCACCGCCCACCCTCGTCAAGGGCATGCTCAAACTCCAAGGTCACTGCACCTCGAACGCCACCACTTTTGCCCAGGCCGGCGCCTTGGCGGCCCTCACCCTACCCAGCCATTACACCGACGAAATGCTCGCCACCTTTGCCCTGCGACGCAGCCGAATGTTGGCACTGATCCAAGAGATCGACCACGTCACCTGCCTGGCCCCCAAAGGCGCGTTCTATGCTTTCGTCAACGTCAGCGCCTATTGCCAAGCGAACTCTGACCACCAGCTCATCACCGACGACCTGAGCCTCGCCACCTACCTCCTGGAAGAAGGCAAGGTCGCCGTGGTACCCGGGAGCGCCTTTGGTGCCCCAGGCTACATCAGGCTCTCGTACGCCACCGCCATGGGCAGCATTGAAAAAGGGCTGCCCAGAATCGCCGCGGCCCTCGGCAAGCTCACCCGCTAGAAGCGAACGCCGCCGACAAAACCAGCCCCCTCCGCCCCAAAGGTGGGCTGGAGGTAGAGGTCATAACCCGATCGCTGGTACTGGTCTTCTGCCAGCTCGTCACCAGGGCGAATGACCAGCATTAGAATGGCAACGGCCGCCGCAACGCCACCAACGCCGTACATGACATTGGCCAACACCGATGCATCTTTGGCATCGTTCAACAGGGACTGCGCCTTCACCTGGGAGATGCTCCCTTTCTTCTTGCCGCTGATGACCTGATCTTCGTAGTCTTTGGCATCCAATCCAAACTTGATGCCCACGCCGATCAACGCCAATCCAGCCACGCCCGAAGAGATGGAGGTCACCAACTGCCAAGTCGGGAGACTGCGATCCACCTGCATCCGGCGCCGACTGAGGAGACTCTCGTCCCCTCCCACTATCTGGCGATTGAAGAGCTTATAGGCCGCTGGCCGCAGCTCCTTCTCCTGGCTGCGCAAGCGCGCCGCGGTCTCGAACTCCAAGTAGTTCTCCAACGCCGCCGTCTCGACATCGAAGGCCTCCAAAGATATCTTGGGACGCCCCAAACCCTCCGTTTGGATGCGACCAATGACGACCTTGGCAACCCCCAGATCCCGGGCCAAACCGCTGATGCAGGCCGCGTCGTAGACACAAGCGTCACGCTCGAAATCCATCTGGGCCAGCGCCTTCATGATCGGCACAGCGATCACCGTATCGTAGTCCTCGAACTCCGTCAGATGACCCACCAGCGCCTCATTCAAGCGCTCCAAGGTCTTCGGGTCCGTGCTGTCGACAGGATCGAAAAACGCCATGATGATGGGCTTGTCGCCACTTGGCATGACGAAGGCCGGCTCCTCGGGGCGCGTCTTCACCGGCTCCGTAAAGTCGAAGCCCCCGTCGTCGTCGCCCGTGTCCGAGAAATCGAAGTCGTCAGCACTGGCCATGACCGACCAGGTGCCCACTAGCAACAACGTCGCAAGCAAAACCAAACCTTGGCTCTTAAATGTCGCACGCAACATGAATCCTCCCGCCGGCTGTTGCTCCCCCTCAAAACAAAGAGGCGCCTCGCGCCTGGGCTCGCAATCGGCCCACAGCACGAGCCATCTTAGATCGACGCCGACAAACAAGCAAGATGGCGTCCTCACTCGCTCTCCTCGCCCACCCCACCCTCACACAAGGCAGCCAAGTGGAACGCCAACATGGCGGCGCTCTCCCCCATCTTCGGACCAGGGACACTCAACGATGGCGCATGGATCACCCGCAACCGCCCCTGGGCCACCGCCGTCAACGCACCATACTCCGACTGCCAACGCTGCACCTCCCGCGCAATGACCTCTGGGCCGCCGGCGCCGTAGATCACGTCCACCACCAGCTCGGGATCTGCCGCCAGCAACACCTCACGCGACACCGTCGGCCATGGCTCTCCCCCGGGCGCGACGTTGGCCAAAGCCATCTTCGCCAACATGACCCCCAAAAAACTCTCCCCACCGGCGACCAACAATCCCTGCAATGAATCGGGACGACGCCCCACGACCAAGAGCACCCGCAACCCTGCGCGACACGCCCCACGCACCTGCGCCGCTGCCGCATCGACCTCAGCCCTAATCCGCGCCCGTAGCGCCTCGCCAGCGGCGCGCACACCACAAGCATCCGCGACCACCACGAAGGAATTCAACACTTCCGTGTAGGTGTCACCCGAGACCTGCAGCGTCCTCAACCCCAGGCGGGACAATCCCCCCTGCAGGCGCTGATGCTCTCCCTGCAACAGGACGAGATCCGGCCCCAATGCCACCAAGGCCTCCACGTTGGGATCCGACCAACCACCGAGGCGCGGTAGCGAAGCTAACGCTGGCGGGAGCTCGCAATAGGAGCCGACACCCACCAGACGCTCGCCGAGGCCCAGCTCGATCACCAGCGCCGTCAGACTCGGCGACATGGTTACGATACGCTGCGGTACCTTGCCACCTTCCATTGCAGGCGTCTGGCGAGTGATCTGCCCACCACTCCAACACCAGGAAAAGGCGAAGGCCGACAGGGCACAACAACCAAACACGATCCGCCAGACGCCGCGCCTCAACCCTCGCATCTCCCTCACCAACTGTGCTCCTCCAGGTCTGCCGCCGTTCATCCTCACACCGCAAGCTCACGGGAAACACGAGCCTGCACCTTACAGCTTAATCTTCAGCCACTTACACACAAGGCTGGAGCATGGTGCGCCTCTTTGACAAGTCCCCTCGCTCATCTATACTGCATCCTGCTGAGAAGCCGCCGTGGAGGTCAATTCGGCAGGACTTGTACACTGGCCTGGGGCCACGGCTGGCCAAGCTTACGAGAGCACCATGTCGAAATCCATTAGCTTCGTCTTTCTCCTCACCTTAGCCGCGGCGGCGGCCATGGCGGCCTGGATCATCCTGCTCACACCGCCACCCACGGCAGAGGAAGACCACAGCGCCGTGACGCCAGCCCTCGATGCCGCGCGCACCAGCCTCAGCGCTCACCTCGACCAGCATCAGGCGGCGCAACGCACCCTCCTGGCAGCCACCCTCCAAAGCCCTGAGCTCCAAGCCTACCTCGTCCCAGCCCTGCGCACCAAGACCCGTCAGCCCGTGTTGCGCCCCGATCGACCGCCGGCACAAACCAGCTCGGTCAGCGTCCCCAGCCAAGAGTCGCTCCTGCCCGATCTCCAGCGCCTCCTCGATAGCAGCACCGCCTCCCTCGGCACCACGCACATCCTCCTGATGGACACCCACACCAACACCCTCTTGGCCCACAGCGCGGGACTCCAAGACCCCCAGGCGCTCGTCCCCCTCGTGGCCAAAGCCGCCACCACACTCAACCAAGGGCGTGGCTACGTCGCACACGCCGACACCTTCCTGGACCTACAGTGGCTCTGCCTCGCCGATCAAACGGTCTGTGCCGTTGCCCAACGCCCCTTGGACGCCACACTTCTACAGCAGCTACAGGGCCTGCTTCCCCCTGACATGCACCTCAGCCTGGCCCGCAAAGGCGAGCTCATCCTCCACGCCTACCAAGATGACAGCCGCCGCACCGCCACCGCGCAGACCCTGGTCGCCCTCTTCGACCCGGCCAACACGACTCTCACCCACTTCTCCCAGCCCAATCACCCCAGCGTCGTCCACACCACCCCCATCTGGCTCGATGACGCACTCCAACACGCCAAGATCGCTTGGATCATCGAAACCAGCACCGTCCTGCCAGCCGCCCCCGCACCCCTCTGGACCACCCACCCCTTCTTCACCTCACCCAAGGAACACCTCCCTCAATGGCTTGGTCTCGCTGCCATCACGCTCTTCCTCTTCGTCATTGGCGTGTGGCTCTTGCGCGCCGACCTCCACGCCGTGGGCCAACGCGCGACGCGAGCCTTCATGGACGCGGAGACACCTGCGGACGTGGATCCCCAGCGCGTTCATCCCGCCCTCAGACCCCTGATGGAGGCCATCGGACAAGGGCCTGCGACAACGACACCCCGCGACACTGCCGCCGAGCGCGACATCGAACGCCTCCGCGAAGACATCGCCGCAGCCGAGGCGCGCAGCAAGCAGCTCCAAGGCCAACTCGACTACGCTCGCGCAGAGGTCTCCAAAGCCAACAGGGCCTTGGCAGAAGCCAAAGCGCGCCCCGCCGCGGTCGTGGCACCCGAAGCGCCGCTTGCCGCGCCAGCACCGCCCTCAGCCTCGGTGGCGGCAGCCTTCGCCGCCCAACTAGCCCAACCAGCCACCCCAAGCGCCACGGCCAAAGACTTCGATACGGCAGAGGTGTCCAACGAGGAGATGAACCAGCTCCTCGAGAACATCGATCGCAACGAGATCTTGCCCCCTCTGGACGATGACGAGGCCGCCCTGCAGTCCCTCGCCGAGATGGCCGACCGCATCGGAAAAATGACCGAGAGCCAGGTCGAACGCCTCCAGGCTTCTTTCGCCGAACCCATCCCCAGCGCAACCACCCGCTCGGAGACCACCGTCCCCAGGGGAGAGTTGCCGCCAGCACCTGCCGCCCAAACTAACGGAGCGCGCCTCGACGACGGGTGGGACGAGGGCCTCGATACGCCCTTGGCCAGCCTCGCCGATGCCGCACCGGCGCAGAGACCCGCGGCCAAGACCTCCGAGCTATGGCGCATTCCGCCAGACCCCAACGCCACCAGCCCCGGCATGAAGCGCACCGCCATCGACGAAGAGCATGCCCTCCCCGAGAGCTTCAACCAGGCTTCGCCCCCCTGGCCAGCCACGGGAGAGGCCCCTTCACTGAGCCCCTCCTCACTGCTCGAGGCCTTGAAGAAGCGCACCCAGAATCCAGCAGAAGCCAGCCCCGAAGACACCCGCGTCTCGCCCCTTGCGCCCAACATCCTCAACCCCGATGACCACACGCTGCGCCAGAGGCCGCGCACCATTAGCCAGTCGGGGCACTTTACCCGCACGGGCTCCCGCGCCGATATCGACCCTTCGAATGACACGGAGTATTTCAAATCCCTCTACGAAGACTTCCTGGCCACCAAGCGAAAATGCGGCGAGAGCACCGACAAAATTACCCTCGAGCGCTTCATTAACAGGTTGGCCCGCAACAAACAGGCCCTCGTGGAGCGCTATGGCTGTCGCACCGTCCGCTTTCAGGTCTATGTGAAAGAGGGCCACGCCGCTCTCAAAGCGACCCCAGTCAACGACCCCCCACCTCAGTCATGACCCAAAAAACACGTCTGGACGACACCCTGGTCGCCGCCGGGCTCGCGCCCAACAAGAGCCAGGCCAAAGGCCTCATCCTGGCGGGCCAGGTCACGGTGGATGGCAAAGTCGTCGACAAAGCAGGGACACTCGTCAGCCCCACGGCGCAATGCGCACTGCGCCGCAGTGGTCCGAGCTACGTCTCCCGCGGTGGGCACAAACTCGCCGGCGCACTCGAACACTTCCCCTATGACGTGGCGCACCACGTCGCCCTCGACATCGGTGCATCGACCGGCGGTTTCACCGACTGCCTTCTCCAAAGAGGGGCGCGCCGCGTCTATGCCGTGGACGTCGGCTACGGTCAACTCGATTGGAAATTGCGCAATGATCCCAGGGTGATCGTCTTCGAGCGCACCAACTTCCGCCACCTCGCCCCGGGCACACTAGACCCTCCCCCCACGCTCGTCGTCGCCGATCTCTCCTTCATCTCACTCGAGAAAATCCTCGCCCCCTTGCGCGACCACCTCCCAGACCGCGCCGACTGTATCGTCCTCATCAAGCCACAGTTCGAAGTGGGGCCCGCCAAAGTGGGCTCGGGAGGCGTCGTCCGCGACCAAGGGGTGCGGCTAGAAGCCATCGACCAGGTCCTGGCTCGCGCTCAGGACCTGGACTTCCAGGTGGTCGACCATGTCGACAGTGTGCTCCCCGGGCCCAAAGGGAACCTGGAGCACTTTGCTTGGCTGCGCTGGGACAAGAGCGCCCCTTGAAGAGCGCCGCCGCCCTGCGTCAACGCAGAGCGGCGCCCAGGACGCGTGCGGGGCCTAGAACATACCGCCGCCCATGCCGCCCATGCCGCCCATGCCACCCATGCCACCCATGCCGCCCATGCCGCCGCCACCAGCGCCGCCCTTCTCTTCCTTCGGCAATTCCGCGACCATCGCCTCCGTGGTCAGCAACAAACCAGCGATACTCGCAGCGTTCTGCAGGGCGCTCCGGGTCACCTTCGCCGGATCGATCACACCCGCCGCCAGGAGATCTTCGTAGCTATCCGTAGCCGCGTTGTAACCAAAGTTACCGCTGCCCTCGCGCACCTTCTGGATGACGATGGAGCCTTCGACACCAGCGTTCTCGGCGATCTGACGCAGGGGCTCTTCGAGGGCGCGGCGCACGATCTTCATGCCAAAAGCCTCGAACTCACCCAGCTCGAGCGTCTCCAGTACCTTCGCCGCCCGAATGAAGGCCACGCCACCACCAGGAACGATGCCTTCCTCGACGGCTGCGCGCGTCGCATTCAGGGCGTCTTCCACGCGCGCCTTCTTCTCTTTCATCTCGACTTCCGTCGCCGCACCGACGTGAACCACCGCAACGCCGCCCACCAATTTGGCCAGGCGCTCTTGCAGCTTCTCGCGGTCGTAGTCGCTGGTGGTCTCCTCGATCTGGGCCCGAATC
>Ga0334884_1003995_pt1 | contig 15808 bp, 11 predicted proteins | sample GraSluR1_MG_7_FD_207215 | JGI IMG/M metagenome (GOLD analysis project Ga0334884, IMG submission 207215) | Sludge microbial communities from methane-producing bioreactor in Wageningen University, Netherlands - Granular Sludge_12_05 R1 | ecosystem: Engineered > Bioreactor > Anaerobic >...
TTTTAATGAAAAACGACCACAAAAAAGCAAACATTTTCTCTCTCCAATCAAATTCGGAATCCTAAAATTCCGCTTACATAAACAAAATCTTAACTACACTGTCCTAAATGTCTGAAACTATTACATTTCTAAAACTAAGCCAAAAAAAAACTACACAAAACTCCCCACATTCAAGAATCCGCCTCCAATCCCTAAAACCAAACTAAAAAGACCTACACAAACCACTCAACCCTACACAAACCACTCAACCCTACACAAACCACTCAACCCTACACAAACCACTCAACCCCACAAACAACTCAAAATATCCAAAAAATCACCTAGAATATTCTTTCAAAAAGGTGTAAAATATTAAGATAACAAAAAATAAAATAAAAAAACCATGAAACAAATCAAAAAACTCTTTGCACTGAGTATAACTGCATTAAGCTTCGCCACGATATTATTCATTGCAAACGCTCAAAGCACATTTGCAATTGATTGGGCACAAATAAACGAAGATAATTTTGGAAGTTCAGAAACAGACAATTATTTGGACAAAAACTCAATGATATCTTATAATAATAAATTATATGTCGGAAGAGGCGGAACCACTGCAAGCATTTGGGAATTTGATAACGGAACATGGACAAACATAACCCCAGCATCCTTTACCAGTATAGACAAATCAATATCCGCAATGACAGTTTATAATAACGAACTATATATTGCCGTAAGTAGATGGGAAGGTTTCGAAGTCAATTTTGCTTATGCTCATATTTGGAAATACAACGGAAGCAATTGGACTCAGATTATATTTGAACCAACAGACATGTACAGTTCAAGAATAACCGGCATGGAAGTATTAAACAATTCCTTATATGTTTCAATTAGAGGAAATAATGAATCATTTTCTCCTGCTGAAACTGTACTATGGGAGTACGACAACGGAAACTGGATAGAAATTGGAAAAAACAATTTTAGAGAAAACGAAGGAATAACAAATATGTCTGCCACGGAAAAAAATGGAGACCCAATATTACTAATAGCAACTAATTTACAAATTGGAATTACAAATTATCCTGAACTTTGGCGATATAATAAAAACACAGACACTTTTAATAAAATTTTTGATGAAACATCTTATGGATCGCAAATAATAAGCATTGCCACAACAAATAACAATAAAGCATATTTTTCAACAGTAAATTATTGGAACGGCGGAACACACATTTTTGAATTAAATTATGACACATGGAACTGGACACAAATAAATATAGAAGGGTTTGGTTCAAGTGAAAACACCCATAGTTATTTAGAATTCCATAAAAATGAACTATATGCAATCGTAACAAATTATACTGATGGAGCAAAAGTGTTTAAATATTCAGGAACTGGAACAAACTGGAGTCAAGTAAACACTGATGGTTTTGGGGTTGGAATAACAGAAATAAACAACATAACTAGCGACAACAACTTTTTATATGTTGGATCAACAACATGGGATTCACCAAATAATGTTCAAATCTTCTCAGACTGGTACGAACTTCCACCCGCAGAAGATATTGAAACAATAGTCATTACGCAAACTAGTCCAAAAAACCAAATTGGCACATTCTATCCTACATTCAGATGGACAGACATTCTTGGTGAAGAATATTACACAATTGAAGTAAAAAGAGCTTCAGATAACTGGACAGACCCTCTTTATCTCTTAATCGACAACATCCCCGCAGACACAAGCTCAATAATTTCACCAATTAGATTTGAACCAGATCTTTACACTTGGAGAATTTATGCAACCGCAGACGGAGAAACAAACCTTCTCGTAAACGAAGGCGGACTTTCATTTGAAGTTGTTAATATCGTTCCAGAATTTAAAACATACTTATACCTTCTCACATTTTTAATTGGAGGATTTGCAATTTACCAAACTAGAAAAAAATCTTTTGAATTTTAAATCTAAGTAAATTTTCACTTAAAAAGGTTCAGGAAAACCCTGAGCCTTTTTTAAACTTTAAAAACAACCTACCCCCCAGCAGTATTACAAATAAATCCTTCCTTTCTAAGCTTTAAAACATCATCACATCCTCAAACAAGCTCTTTAATCACTACTAAGATCTTTCAAAATTCTCATCAATGTAGGCGACCTCTTAATTACTTTTAATACATGGTGTATCAAATTATTAACTCGTTGTTTTGATACACCATAACTTTCTCCAATTGCCTCCATAGTTTTCTGGCCATTCTCCCCTTCCACAAAAAACCTTTCTTTTAAAATAGCCATTATCCTTTCAACATCATTAGATTGACTTGTATTTAAAAGATGTTCTTCAAGTTTCTGCCAAAAAACATTCCATTCATATTGCCGTTCAAAAGTTCGAAATCCTCCAACAGTAAACATATTGTGGTTATACTCAAAAACATCATACAAATCAGCATTGGCCTCAACAGCATCTAAATAGACAGTTTTTGGACTTAAAATGTTATAAGCCTCCTTCAATCTTTCCAATTTTTCATTACTTACGCCAAGCTCTGTAATCAACAAACCATCTTCTACTTCTTCCATTGAATTACCACTAAGAACTTTATCAAGTTTAGACAACTCAAAATACAAAGCAGTTGGAACATGGACCATTCTATTATTTCGAATATAATAAATAAATGTAGCAGATCTGATCCAATATCGAAAATAAGTATTAAAAGAAACTCCTCGTTTAAAATCAAATTTTCGAATTGCCTTTATCAAAACAATTCTAGCTTCTTGACACAAATCTTCAAAAAATGCTTGCGTAAGCCTATATCCAAAATACAAATTATCAACTTCCCTACTTATAAACTTTTCATAATGATTATATAAAACATGAAAAGCCTCTATATTTCCACCTGCATACTGTTCCCAATAATAATTTTCATCAAAAAAATTATCCCTTTCATTATCATCAAAGTCATCAGCTTCGATAATAATTCTAGCCGAAAAATTTTCTATCATATCACCCACACAAACTAAATCCTCTACTTTTTCTAAGCACCCCCCTCTTTCAGAACCATCAACGAGTTCCTCAACAGGTTTTTCTGTTTCATATCCACCAAAATCTTTCACTTTTAGGCTTTTATTCGCCATATTTCGTCAAAAATTATTAAACTTAAAAAAACAAGCACAAAAACTATAATGCTTTTTTAAAATTTGACAAGCAATAAAATTTAATTTTAAACAGTTCTGAAAGCTTAAAAAACTACTTTATAAAGGAATTTTAATTAATTATAAAAAAAGATAAAAACAACTAAAACTTGTGTATTTAATCAATTTTATACATAATGACCCCGTTATTTTTTAATTGTCTCTATGAAAAAGACACTACTAGTCGCGTTTACATTTTTGTTCGCGATCTCGGCGTTCATCTATTCGCCAATGCTTAGCCACTCACAAGTACTAAGCGAAGAAGAGTTATCAAACATCGAAATTGATGACGAAACAGTTATAATTACAGCTTACGACCTAGAAGAATCCATTGCATTCACAGACACAGAAGGCACAACTTACGAAGAAGGAGTATCATATCTTCATCTAGCTGGCCTAATCAATGGATATGATGACGGCACATTCAAGCCAGAAAACACGATCAATAGAGCTGAAATGATTAAAATAATTGTAAACGGCTCTCTACTTTATTATGGACTTCCACTTGAAGCAATTGATGAATACGAAAATGATACTTGTTTTGATGATGTTCCTGCAAACGAATGGTATACAAAATATGTTTGTTATGCAAAAGCAGAAGGATGGGTTGTTGGTTACGAAAACGGAAAATTATACAAACCAGCACAACTTGTCCCTTTTGTTGAAGGCTTAAAAATGACATTAAAAGGATTTAACATTGATTTTGTTGAAGAAACACCATGGTATAAAGACGCTGTAGACATCGCATCAGAAGGAAATTTCATCCCTTTCACAATTAAAGGATTCTACGACAATTTACTCAGAGGAGAAATGGCAGATATGATTGTTAGAATAATTATGGACGACGAAGGGTTACTTGAAGAATACCTTGGAGAAAGACAAAATATCGTTGTTGACTATTCAACAATTGAAGAAGGCAAAGACATGTCAATAATTGTTCCTCCTTCAATGGAAGAAATGATGTTTGACATTTTCTTCATCGAAATGGACTCTGAAGGAGAAGAAGATGAAATTATCGGTTGCGGAGACAAGCTACACGCTCTAAAGGCAGGATGGGAAGTACCAATCGCAAGCGATACAGCAGACTTAGTTAAAGAAGTATTAGACTATTTCTTTATGCTAGACGAAATGAGCTTTGAATACGAAGGAGTTGAACTATACAACTCTCTTGCATCATCAGATCTTTCAGTAACAAGCGTTACATACAATGAGGAAACAAATTCAGTTGAAGTAAACCTAACAGGAGATTTAATGCTCGGCGGAGTATGCGACAATCCTCGAATTGAAGCACAACTTAGAGCAATGGTTAATCAATTTGGAGAATTCGACAATGTATATTTTGTAATAGACTGGGTAGAATTAGAAGATCTTCTTTCACAAGAATAAAACATCAACTAGAAAGGATCGAAAGAAATTTCGGTCCTTTTTTTTGCAATAATTTTTAAAACAATAATTTTCTGTTATACTAAAAAAACTTTAATACCTTTAAATGAAGAAAATTATTTTTTCGAACAATTCAATATTATTATTTTTAAGTCTAGCCGGAATGGCTTTAAGTGCATACTTATGGAACTTTCAAGTAAACCCAAATCTCATTGTTCCATGCACAGGAGATGGCTGTAAAAACTTACTAAAATCTGAATATAGCTTTGTCTTTAAAGTCCCAATGGCTGTTTTTGGTTTTTTTTATTACTCTTTTCTAGCAACAATATTTCTTCAAAGATACTTTATAAATCACAAATTCTTAAACATTCTAACATTTTTCACCATTCTTTTTGGGATTATTTTTTCTCTATACCTAAGATACTTAGAATTATTTAAAATTCATTCAATTTGCAGTTTATGCTTAATATCGTTTATGATAATTTTAGCAGTCAGCATTACATATTTTCTAAGACCTAAAAATTGGAAAAATCCTTAGCAAAAAACAAGAAAGCTTATCACGATTATTTCATTGAAAAAGAATACGAAGCAGGAATAATTTTAACAGGCGACGAAGTCAAATCAACAAAAAACTCAGGCACAAATTTAAAAGGCTCTTACCTTGAAATTGTAAACGAAGAAGCGTTCATCAGAGAATTACATATTTCAAAATACAAACAATCTTCAAACAAAATTTACGATCCCACAAGAAAACGAAAAATTTTATTACACAAAAAAGAAATTCAAAAAATAGAGCTAGACCTACAAAAAGAAGGCCTTACCGCAATCCCATTAGAACTATATTTAAAAAAAGGAAAAATTAAAGCGAAAATTGGACTATGCAAAGGAAAAAAACAATACGACAAACGCGCCGATTTAAAGAAAAAAACAGAAAAAAGAGAAATCGACAAAATTATTAAAAACTATAAATAATATCTGATTTTTTGACTACCCAACCTATGAGCATGCACAACACTTACACACAAATCATCGCAGGAACAGAAAAATATTTCAAAGAAGCTGAGTATCAAAGAGCCGTAATTGGAGTTTCAGGAGGCCTTGATTCAGCAGTCGCCTTAAAACTCACCATCGACGCAATCGGAAAAGAAAATGTTTCAGCAATTATTATGCCAGAAAAAGGAATAACCAGCGACGAAAACAGCTCTCATGCAAAAGCCTTGTGCTCATACTTTGAAGTTGAAACATATTTTGTGCCAATCAATTCCTTCATTATTGAATTTATGCCACTTCCATGGAAACCCTCCGAACTAGCCTTAATCAACACAAAATCTCGTCTTCGCACAAACATACTTTACAATTTTGCAAACACTAGAAACGCCCTCGTGATTGGAACCGCAAACAAAACAGATCTTTCAATTGGCTACGGAGCAAAACATGGAGACCTCGCATCAGACATTTTCATAATCGGCGATTTATACAAAGACGAAGTCCAAAAACTCGCCGAACACCTCGAACTTCCAGACGAACTAATCAAAAAAACACCAACTGGAGAGCTTTACAAAGGTCAAAGTGACGAAAACGAACTCGGCGCACCTTTAAAAGAAATCGACGCAGTTCTTCGACAAAACGAAGAAGGCGTTTCAAAAGAAGACCTTTTAAGTAAAGGAATTTCTCCAAACGCTATTCACAAAACACTTAGACTAAAAAAAGAAAACGCACACAAAACAGAAAAAATCCCAGTAATCAAAGCCCACTAATTCTTAAGTTCACAATTCCTATGAACAAATCAATCTTCCGCACCTACGACATAAGAGGAGTAGCCGAAACAGACATCACAAACGAAAACGCTTATTTAATTGGAAAAGCCACCGCAACACATCTAATAAAAAACTATGACGCAAAAACAATTTCAATCGGCGCAGACTGTCGGATTTCAAGCACAAGAATCAAAGAGCAAATCATTAAAGGTGTTCTTGAAACAGGGCTTAATATCGTTGATATCGGCCTCTCCACATCGCCAATGCTATATTTCTCAATTTGCAAATTAAACCTCGACGGAGGAATAATGATTACAGCAAGCCATAATCCAAAAGAATATAACGGTTTCAAAATTTGCAAAAAAAACGCCGATTCAGTTTTCGACGATGAAATTCAAGAAATTTTCAAACTCACATCAAGCAAAAAATTAATAAGTTCAGAAACACAAGGATCAATAGAAGAAAAAGACTTAAACGATGAATATACAAGCTATCTTGCATCAAAAGTTAAACTAAATCGACCACTAAAAATTGTTGTTGATACTGGAAATGGCGCAAGTGGACCATCAGCAAAACTACTTTTTGAAAAACTAGAACTAAACGCAAAATATTTATTTTTAGAACCAGACGGAAATTTCCCAAATCATCCGGCAGATCCAGAAAAACGAGCAAATATGCTCCAATTGATCGACACAGTTTTAAAAGAACAAGCAGATCTCGGCATAGCTTTTGACGGAGACGGCGACAGAGTCGGGATAATTGACGAAAAAGGCAATCACTACTGCGCAGATTTTCTTCTCTTGCTCCTCGCAAAAGACCTCGCAACAAGAATAAGAAATCCAAAAGTTGTTTTCGATACAAAATTTTCCAAAGCAGTAATAAACGCTATGGAAAAAGCAAATATCGATCCGATTATGTATAAGACGGGACACAGTTTGATAAAAGAAAAAATGAAAGAGATTTCCGCCCCTTTAGCTGGCGAAGTTTCAGGCCACATGTTTTTTGCAGAAAACTATTTTGGCTTCGATGACGCATTTTTAGCCTCAATAAAACTACTCGAAATTCTTTCAAAACATACAATTCCATTTTCAAAACTTTTTGAAGACATTGAAAAAACAATCACAACAGAAGAAATTAAAGTAAAGTGTGATGACGAAAAAAAATTCAAAACAGTTGAAAAAATTGTCGATTTCTTCACAAAACAATACAACTGCATAACAATCGACGGAGTCCGAATCGAATTCGACGAAATTTCATGGGCATTAATCCGAGCCTCAAACACAAGCCCAAACTTAACCCTTCGATTTGAAGCCAGAAACCAAGAACAAATGCTTGCCATCCAAAAAACCGTCTTCAATCATTTAAAAACATACAAAGAACTCGAAATCGAAGAAAAATTCCTACAATAATTTTTCCCAAGAAAATCTAAATCGAAAATTTTTGCCGATAAGAATATTTGCCGGCAAGAATTTTACAAGCAAAAATGCACTACCTTAAGCTATTTTACTAAAAACACATTTATAATTTTCCAAAACTTCGCGTCAAAACTACAAACTTTTAAAAACTCCGCCCTCCTACCTCGAAATATTCATAGTACCGGGTCTTGAAAAGACAAAAGATTCACTAGACGGCGCAACATAAAACACATAAACAGGCGAAAGTTTCGCATCCTGAGGTATTCCTTTTGCAAGAAGCCCTTCATCTTTAGGCACAACCAAATCCCCATTAAAGGCAACTGGATTAAGTGGATCAATTCCATTACATAGATTTCCAGTTGGTCCAAACACAGGTAATCCATTATAAATCGCCATAATATCATCCGGAGTTAAACCTTTTGCACATTGTTGATCAATTGGAAACCCCAATGGATCAGTTTCAATCACCATTCTAAAAAGCCTTAAATAATTCAAATCATAAAGCTGAGCCCGTACTCGATCTTCTCCCGAAGGATTTTGTATCACTTCTCCAGTTCCAAGAAGCAAATATGGTCTAGGCTTAGACATAGCTCTAGGTGAATCTAAATCTGCCCCACCAATTGTATTTCTTGAAGAAATACTTCCTTGAATAAAAATCTGTTTACTCAAAGTCGAAATTCTCTCATCATTATTTGCCCAAATTGGCTCTCCAGTAGTTTTATTAATATCCGTCGATCTATCTCCTTTATATGAAAAAATCGAACCAGACGCCACAATATTTGCCTGAATATTTTGAACATTCGGAGCAATATATATATTTCCAGCACTAGCAACACTATCTTCATATCCACGAAGAACCACAATAGAAAGCCTATTTCCAAAAGTAGTTTCATTATATAAATCAGCATCTATATACAAATTTCCTCCATCAACAACAATCACAGTTAATCCATCCCAAATAATCCCCGATTTACTAGCCAAAACAACATCAGTGTTATTAAAATATAATACTTTTTCATTATTAACGGTAAAAGGAGCAAAAGCAACACCAGTTATACAAGAAATACCTTCTTCATCTAAAGAATCCAAAACACATTCTCCACCATTTCCCTGAGGAATTTTTTTATTAACAAAAGCCTTTGCCAAATTTTGACTAATCGTATCTTGAACTATATCAATATTAACAGTGCTTAACACTTGTCCTGTTTCAGTTTCCGCACTAGGTGAAAAGCTAGTTTGCGCATAAACATTTCCTTGAACCATCGCCGCAGGATTTGAAATAAGCGCACCCGCAAGCCTTGGAAGCTTATTAGCATAATAAGAAATATTTCTTGGCACTGGATTTTCCTTTGATCTAGGCACCGTATATCGCACAACACTAACAAATCCAGGGCCCTCCGCCATATTACAAGGCACATCTCCTTCAATCATCGCAACAGCCGATAAATTAACATTCTGGTCTTCTAAAGTTAATAATGATTGATTCTCCAAAGATTGAGACGAGGAATAATTTGCACATAAAGTTTTATCACAAGGCAAGTCTTCCTTTGGATCATTACACTCCACACACTCTCTTCCAAGCTCCTCCCCCTCAACATCACTTAAAAAATGAAAATCAAATTTTGCCCCTTCTCCACAAAGCATATTCGTTTCAGTTGCATCATAATCCAAAATAAAATCAACTACAGGATTTGAAAAAGGAATACTTCCAGCCAATTTTGCCATTAAAGTAAAACTTACAGGAATTCCTCTATATCCCACAATTTTATCTTGTCTATCATTAACGTAAAGAGTTTCAAGATCCCAAACTGGTCTAAATTTAAAAGGAATCGAAGGTGTACCATTTGCATAAACCATATTTGGAGACGCAGGAATAACAACTGGATTTCCATCCTTATCTTTTAGTTCAAATTTTAAATTCTTCAAATTTAAAACATTGTGTTCAGTAGGTTTTGGAGCTTTTTCATAGTTATACATAAAATATTCATTTTTCACCAAAATCGGCACATTCAAACTCGAAGTCCTAGACACATTTCCATCAAAAGTAGGAGTAAAAGAAGTAATTGGCGTTTTTAAGATAAATTCACCAGTTTTTCGACTAAAACCAAATCTATCTGGAACTGAACTTACCGCCGTAAAATCATTTATTGTAAGTCCAGAAACAGGCTTATACAAGACCCCACCAAGCCCAGAAATAAAAGGACTCGAAATCTTTGCCAAAGTATCCCCAACTGGTTTTCCATTTACCTGATCAAGTTTAACTTTATCCTCCCAATCAAAATCTAAAGACTGAAAAAAAGCTTCTTCATCATATAAAGTTGAATCATATACTCCATTTTTATCCTTCAAAAAAATATGAACTGTATAACCATCACTCCCGTCAGCTAATTTAAAACCACCTGTGTAGTCAACTGTTGTAATTCTTGGGTCTGGCCGTATTTCCATACAAACATAAGGCCTTCCTGCACAATAACTATCTTCAACAATATCACCGGGAAGCCCCATATTAACTCCATCAAAAACCATATAAACACCAGCACTAGTGTAAGCATGTCCAGTCAATGTCCCATCAGAAGCCCTAGTAACGCCATATTCTATAGGCCCACAATCATTATTATCTATATCCCTTCCTCCTCTACATCCAAAATTTATATATCCAAAAACATCACTATAAGCATAACCCCAAAGAGGCCTATTTCCAGCCCCAACACCACTTGATCCATCAGCACCAATCTTCACACCATATTTAAAATCTCCACAATTAATTCCCAAATTTGAATAAGGAGCTCCTGCTCCATCACAATACATAGAAATAAAACCAATATTCGTATTCCAAGCATATCCTTTCACTCCAAACTCATCTTCTGCAAGATTCATATATTCTTCTTTTTCACCCGAAATTGTACAACCCGCATGCCCTCTTGAAGGAGCATATCCCATACCAGCACCCATCACACTTAAATCAACCAAAACATTATCACCTGCATCATTAAAAGTAGTTATCCCAGTATTTGGATTCCATTTAGCAACCGCAACAGAAGTATCTCCCTTTATTCTACCCGTACAAAGTAAATCATCTTCAGCAAAAACACCTTGTCCATTTAAAACAACTGAGAGCAAAAGTGCAAAACTTAAAAGAAATATTTTTTTCATTTTTATTTTTATTATTAAATCTATCCATTTTAACACAAAAACAACAAAAAAACCACACAAATTCAATACTTTAAAACCGAATTACCCTAAACTTTCTTCTTCGAAACAACCTTCTTTTTAACAGCCTTTTTCACTCCTAAATCTTTTTCAACTTCTTTCTTAACTCGACTTACTTTTGATTTTTTAGAAACATTTTTTTTCGTCGCAACTGACTTCGTTCCTTTCTTTAAAGGTACTTTCTTCGCTTTTATAGCCCCCTTTCCTTCAACACCACCTTTCTTGCCTCCAGCTTTTCTACCTGCAACCGGCTCATAGATTCCTTCTTCGAAGTTTTTTTTCAAAACAACAAGCATTCCACTTTTTTCATCAATACGAATTGGCTTATCCCAGCTAGCAAAATAACACTTCGGGAATTTATTACATCCCCAAAAAATCTTACCAGCTTTTCGAGTTCTTCTTTCTACTAATTGTCCCTCCTTACACTTAGGACACTTAACTCCACTAAAAACAATAATTGGCGTAATGTTTTTACAATCCGGATATTTACTACAACCCAAAAACGGACCAAATCTTCCCACTTTCACATCCATAAGTTCTCCACATTTATCACATTTTTTATCTTTAAATTTTTTCTTATAATCCTCAACTTGTTTTTTCTGTTCAGGCGTCATGTTTTCCTCAGAAACAAGTCCCGAAGCCCCACCTTCACCAGACGATCCCTTCATCGGTTTAGCATTTTTACATTCTGGATAATTGCTACAAGACAAAAACTTTCCAAATCTACCAAGCTTAATAGTCATCGAAGATCCACATTTATCACAAATTTCATCAGTTGTTTCCGTAATAACATCAGATTTTTTAAGTTCTTTATCCTTTTCCGAAACGAGATTATGAAAAGGCGTATAAAAATCTCTAAGCATTGGCACCCAATCAACTTTTCCATGTTCAACCAAATCCAAATTTTCCTCCATTTGCGCAGTAAAATGATAATCAACAATTTGTGAAAAATGTTCTACCAACATATCAGTCACAACAAAACCTGTGTCTGTAGGCTTCAAAGCCTTCCCCTCTTTCTCAATATAACCACGAGTCATTATCGTACTAATTGTCGGAGCATAAGTACTTGGCCTTCCAATACCCTCACTTTCAAGTTTTTTAACCAAAGAAGCTTCAGTGTATCTTGCAGGAGGTTTTGTAAAATGCTGACTATTATTTAATTTTTCCAAATCAACTTCTTCTTTTTCCTCCAAAATAGGCAAAAACTTTTCACCAGCACCACTAGCATTTTCATCATCATTTTCCTCATCTTTTCCCTCCATATAAACATTCATAAAACCAGCAAATTTAACAGTTTGCCCAGTTGCCCTAAACATATAAGATCTAGCCTCAACATCAACAGCCACTTTATCAAGAATAGCCTCCGCCATTTGACAAGCAATTGTTCTTTTCCAAATCAATTCATAAAGCCGAGCCAAATCTTTTTCCAATTTAGAAAAAACGATTTCAGGACGGATAGTCAAATCGACTGGTCGAATCGCTTCATGCGCTTCTTGTGCACCTTTTCTGCCCTTATATCTTCGAGGATTCGAAAGTGCATATTCAGAACCAAAATCCTGACTAATCACTTTTTTTGCATCACTAAGTGCCAAATCAGAAAGATTTACACTATCTGTTCTCATATAAGTAATAAGACCCGTCGCACCAGAACCCAAGTCAACACCTTCATAAAGTTTTTGTGCAACCATCATCGTTTTTTTAACCGAAAAACCAAGTTTCCGACTAGCCTCTTGTTGAAGTGTTGAAGTGATAAACGGAGGAGAAGGACTTCGTTTTTGTGTTTTTTTCTCAACTTTAGTCACAAGATAATTTGCACCATCCAAATCAGAAAGAACTTTTTTTGCCTGTTCTTCATTAACAACTTCAAATTTTTTACTATTAAATTTTTGAAGTTCAGCAGAAAATTTTCTATCTTTATCTTTTAATTTTTTATCTTGTTTTTCAAAATTTCCAATAATCCTCCAATATTCTTCAGGTTTAAAATTTTGAATTTCCCTTTCTCTATCAACAATTAAACGAACCGCAACACTTTGAACTCTACCTGCAGAAAGACCAAATCTAATTTTTTTCCAAAGAAGAGGCGACAGTTCATAACCAACAAGCCTATCAAGAACTCTACGAGCTTGTTGAGCATCAACAAGTTTTTCATCAATTTTTTTTGGACTACTAATCGCATTTTTTATAGCTTTTTCGGTAATTTCATGAAAAACAATTCGAAAAGTTGGAATATTTGTTTTTTCGGGTTTTAAAATTTGAACAAGATGCCAACCAATAGCCTCTCCTTCTCGATCCTCATCAGTCGCGATGTATAAATTTTCTGCTCTAGTTAATTCTGCCTTCAACTGACTTACAATTTTTTTCTTATCAGGACTAACAGAATAATTAGGCTTAAAGTCATTCTCAATATCAATTCCCATATTTGATTTAGGAAGATCTCTCACATGTCCCATTGAAGCAAGTACTTTATAGTCTTTTCCGAGAAACCTCGAAATTGTTTTTGCTTTAGCAGGAGACTCAACTATAACTAAATTTTTTGCCATATATTTATTTTTATTCTAAAAATTTATCTAAAATTATAGCACAAAAGCCAAATCGTAAAGAAAAAAAACAACACAACCAGCTTTTTCGCTTGCTAATACCAAAACAAGAACGCTCAAAAATCAAGAGAAAAAAGTTTAAACAAATTTTTATGAGACAAAAGCCAAAAAATGAACTTATATCCTTCAAAAAAACATCATTATAAACCGTCAAAAGGCTTCTTTTTATATTCTTGGCTTGCGTTGGGAGTTTTAGTCGTTATAATTTACACAGCTTTTTAAAAACCCTTTTAGAAAGCCAATAATAATCTAACCTTAAAAAACCATGACAAAAGGTGAACTAGTAGCTGGCGCAGCACAATCAGCAGGCGTTACAAAAAAAGCTGCAGGCGAAGTACTTGATTCAGTACTAGCAATGATTACAAAAAGCCTAAAAAAAGGCGAAACAGTTACAATCACAGGTTTCGGCACATTCAGAGTTTCAAAAAGAGCCGCTAGAAAAGGTGTAAACCCAAGAAATCCAAGCCAAACAATTTCAATTCCTGCAATGAAACTTCCTGCTTTCAAAGCTGGAAAAACATTAAAAGATGCAGTTAGATAATCTTTTATAAAACACTTAAAAAACCAATCGCTTTAAGGCAATTGGTTTTTTTAATATTTTAAATTTTTTCACATACAATTATAAAGTTTAAATAAAAAAACCAACAATAATTATTGTTGGCAAAAACTTAAGTTTTTTATACAAATTTATTTATTCAAGTTTCCTCCAGATAAATAAACTTCAGAAAAATTCTTCATTGAATTTTCTATAACTTCATTTAAATTAGGAATTCTTAACTCTAAAAAGTCTCTTAACTCCTTTGAATCTAAATTCATTGGATCATCTTGAGATTCTGCAAATTCATCAAATTCTTTCAAGTTTTTTTCATCCAAAACATTCATAAGATCAAGCATAAGCCAATTTTCTAACCTTAAATACAAATCAAGCATCATATCTTTTAAAATCTCTGCTGGCATTTTGTCCATTCCTTTATTATGTAACAAAACTTTTACAAAATCCATAACTTCCTGACTATAATGATTAGAACTGTTATTTTTCATATTTTTTAATTATTATTTTTTTAACTTTAAGTCTTTTTTAACTGAAGGAACTTTGGGCGCTGGAGGGTTTTTTGGAGCTGGCGGAGGCCCATTTTCTCCAGAAACCTCAATTGCCTCCACAGCATCTAAATTACTTTTTTTTGCCAATTTTTTTGGCCCATTTTTATTATTAGCATCATCTTCAGATTCTTCAAGCTGTTCTCTAGGCGCTACAACTGTTGGAATTGCTGGAGATGCCAATATCTCAGGAGTTTGAGTCATCGAAGCACTAATAATTTCCTCAGAAGGAGGCGTTATAGTTATAGTAAATCTTTCATACACAGGTTTTTCCAAAACCTCCTCTAGAGGAGGCGTATTCCACCTTGCAGCCAAGGCAAGAACATTCCTTTTTCCTGTTGAAGAATCTACACTATCAACATAACTAAGTCCATGAAGGCCATTCACACCCTTCCAACCAGATCTTCCGGGAATATTCTTTTCAATTATCCATTCACCATTAGAGTCTGTATTTGTTGCAAAAAAGTCTTTTGCTATATTATGAGGAATTCTTACACTATCATTACCATTAAACTCAAAAACTAACGGTTTGAAAGCTCCTCTATCAGGGCTTAAAGTAAAAATCATGTTTTCAAGAGCCTTTGAATCAATTGGCAAATTTCTTGAACCAGAGGAATTACTGGCAATCATTCCCATCATTCTTTTTGCACTTACAATTACATCTCCGCTCTTCTTATCAATAGAATAACTCATTTTAAGTTCAGTACCTGAAGCATTCGCATTAAAAACTTCAGGAGTCGAATCCATTCCAACATAACCACTTGGCCCCTTTTCATTAACCATAAAAGATCGAACAGAAACTGGATGCTGAAGTTCAGGGTGATAATTAGCCCAATCACCAGGATTTGTTAAATTTTGGGTTGTTCGTATTACATCCTCAAAAACTAAATCATTTCCATCAACTCTCCATTTAGAAGGCAATACCGATTTAATTGAATCAATATTTCCATTAGAGTCAACAAACAACTCAAATTTTGCTCCTCTTATATTTATATTATTTATTGAATCTGGAGTCATCGGAGTAGAAATTCCGTCTACAAAAATACTTCCACTCTCTCTTTTTACAAGATTTCCATTTTCCAAAGACCAACCATTAGGAAGAGACTTCGGATCGATTGAGCCATCTGGATTAATTTTCAGCCTCAACGCTGAGTTATCTTTTGAAATAACAGTCACCTTACCATTTTC
>Ga0334884_1004001_pt1 | contig 15792 bp, 15 predicted proteins | sample GraSluR1_MG_7_FD_207215 | JGI IMG/M metagenome (GOLD analysis project Ga0334884, IMG submission 207215) | Sludge microbial communities from methane-producing bioreactor in Wageningen University, Netherlands - Granular Sludge_12_05 R1 | ecosystem: Engineered > Bioreactor > Anaerobic >...
ACCCCTACGTCGACGAAGATGCCGAAAGAAGTGATGTTGGTGACGATCCCCGGAAGCGGCATGCCCGGAAGCAGGTCGTCGATCTTCTCGACGCCTTCTTGAAATGTGAAGGGCTCGAACGTCTCCCGCGGGTCGCGTCCGGGTTTTTCCAGTTCATTGAGTATGTCCGTCAGCGTGGGGAGTCCTACGTCCGCGGAGACGTACCGTTGTATATCCAGCGCCTTCTTCACCCCCGGACTCGAAATCAGGTCCGAAAGAGAACAGCCAAGATCGGCGGCCATACGCTCTACAAGCGGGTAGCGTTCTGGGTGGACGGCGCTTCCGTCAAGAGGATTGGTTCCTCCGCGGATTCGGAGGAACCCCGCCGCCTGCTCGAACGTCTTCGGTCCAAGCCTCGGCACGTTCAATAGCTCTTTTCTTGAGGAGAACGGTCCATGAGCTTCCCTGAATTTTATGATACGCTCCGCCGTCCCGGAGCCTATTCCGGAGACGAAAGAGAGCAGTTCGAGGCTCGCCGTGTTCAACTCGACACCGACTGCGTTCACGCAGGACTCGACGACCGCGGCGAGCGCGTTCTTCAGTTCCTTCTGATCGACGTCGTGCTGATATTGGCCGACGCCTATCGACTTGGGGTCGATCTTGACGAGTTCGGCGAGCGGATCGAGCAGTCTGCGACCGATGGACACTGCTCCGCGCACCGTGAGATCATGCTCGGGGAACTCCCGCCGCGCCGTCTCCGAAGCCGAATAGATCGACGCGCCGCTCTCGTTGACCATAGTGATCAGAATCTTCGACGGGAGTCCGAGCCCGCGAAAGAACCGCTCCGTCTCCCGTCCCGCCGTTCCGTTGCCGATGGCGACGGCTTCGATTTCGTAGTCGTTTATTGTCTTCCGCATGATTTCCGCGCTCTTCGCTTCATCGGCGCGAGGAGGGTGTGGAAAAATGGTCCCGTTAAGGAGCAGATCCCCCTGCCGGTTAAGGCAGACGAACTTGCAGCCGGTCCGGAAGCCCGGGTCGACCGCGAGTATGTTTCGAGGGCCCAGCGGCGATGCGAGTAGAATCTCCCGGACGTTTTTGGCGAAGACGGCGATAGCGTCCCTGTCCGCCTTTTTTTTCAGCGCGTTGCGGAGCTCGGTCTCCATGGAAGGCGCAAGCAGACGCCTGTATCCGTCGACAACGGCTTCATTCACCAGTATGGAGTCGGAACCGGCGCCGTGCACGAAAAGGTCGCGGAGAATCCGAAGTGCTTCATCCTCGGGCGGGAGCAAGGAAATGGAAAGGACTTTTTCCCGTTCTCCCCGGAACATCGCCAGTATTCGATGGGAAGGAGCAAGCGCCGCAGGTTCTTCCCAGGCGAACCAGTCCTTGAAATTCGCTCCTTCTTGTTCTTTCCCTTTAACGCAGCTGCTTTTCAATTTCCCTCTTCTGCCGAAGAGAATGCGGACGCGCCGACGCGCTTCGCCGTTTTCGCTGATACGTTCGGCGACAATATCCTTTGCACCCTGTAAAGCCTCTTCTTCGGACGCAACGCCCTTTTCTTCGGATACGAAAGGAACTGCGAGGTTGAAGGGGGCTTTCCCCTCCTGAAGGAGGAGAAGGTCGGCAAGGGGAGCGAGTCCTTTCTCGGCAGCCATGGACGCTCTCGTCTTGCGTTTCGGGCGGTAGGGGAGATAGATGTCTTCGAGCGCGGTGAGAGAACCTGCGTTCGTGACCGCTTTTTCCAATTCTTCGTTAAGAAGCCCCCGGTCCACAAGCGACGCATGAATCGCGCTTCTGCGCGCCTCCAGCTCTTCGAGACGAAGTGAACGCTCTTTGATAGCGAGTACGGCCTCTTCATCCAATGATCCGGTCGCTTCTTTCCTATACCGGGCGATAAACGGCACAGTGCAGTCTTTCTCCAGGAGCAGGAGCACCGCGTGCACGGACTCGCGCGGCAGTTTGAGTTCTTTTGATACTCGTTCGCAAATTTCGGTGTTCATCAGGAATCCCCCGATCCCGCAGATGCATGTGTGAGGCCTGTTTCTCTCTCATTCTAGCACGAGAAGAAATCGGAGGAAATATCGTGGTAGAATCTGTAGAGAAGAGAGGCGTTGCATAGTGGAAAGAAATACATGGCTTCTTCTGTACAGAAGACTTTGGTGGGGGCTTTCTCTCCCTGTGAACGCGGATGATCTGCGAGGAAAAGTAGCGCTGCACTTCTCGGACACTCCGTCCACTTTTTACGGCGTGATGGGGCGCCTGATACGCTTTTTCGAGCCTCGGTGCATCATCCATACCGGAGACTTGGCCGACGATGTGAAGCTTGAGCTGCGTCCGGGCGAGCTTCCGCTGTATCGAAGAAAATTGATACAGCTCGCTTCGGTGCTCTCGACTGTTCAGAAGAATCGTATCGTGCTCGTTACAGGGAATCACGATCACGAAGAAAGTATGCGCGAGTTCTTCCCGGACAGTCCCCTATTCATAAAAAACGGGCGAATCGATATGTGCGGCTTGGATTTGAATCTAAGCCATGAACCGCAAGAATTACAAACTCCGTACGGGCGCTTCAACCTTTTCGGCCATGTACCCGCCCGGGAGGAAGCGCCGCAGGAAGGGTTCCTCTTTCTCAACGGCCTTCATGCGATTCATGCGTTGCATGTCGAAACCGGGGAGGTGCTGGCGCTGGAGTACCCCGGATATGTGAACGACGCCCGGCTCAATAAAAGAAGAGTCGGTCTTTGAATGCAGTAGGGAGGGGTATCGATGCTTTCGATTGTTCGAGGTGGTCCGCGTGTTCTCTTCCTCAAAGGGGATCGAAGCGCCTTGGATCATGCGCTTTCCTCCGCTTTTCCCGTAACGATGCATACCTTTGAAAGCGCCTTGGACTGCGCCGGGGAGGGACAGACGATTGTCGCGCTTCACGGAAAGGAGAATGACGGCAGCAGGGGGTTTCGAATCGTCTCTTCTTCGTCGGACGAGGTGCTTGCCGCGCTTGTCAACGCAAGCTCCTGCCGCCTCGAAACGGTCCGTCTGCTTCCCCGCATTCTCTTTTTCCGCATCTTCGGCGACAAGGAGCGTGTACTGGATCAGATTGAAAAAGATCTTGCGGGGGGAGGAATCCCCGGAGCAACCGTGCGGAGAGGGAGATTGCGGGCTCTTTTAGGGAGTTCACGAAGAAACGCGATCGCGGTTTGCTTTACGTACGTCCCTTTGAACGGCCTCATAGCTGTTGCGGACATGCTGGACGACGTCCTTTTTGTGGAAGGGACGCCGTTCCATGACTTGAATGTGTTTCTCCGGAGCCGCGGTCTCTGGTATTTCAGCGAAGGACTGGAGAACCGTTCATGGAACGAGATGGAAATCCGCATATACGATTCATGGGGGTTTTTCATGGAGCATGCCGAACGTCTTCGTACCGTCCTCGGCTCCCTGGAAATAGGTATGATCCTCGGAGAGGGCTGGGGAAAGGATTTTGCGCATATTCTGATGTCCGTTCAGATTTACCGTCTTCGTCTTTTTACGTTTCTTTCAACGCTGCTCGTCAAAGAACTGCTCATCGGGCTGGAGTACGCGGAGAACGGCGACAGACTGGCGGACTTCGACCTGTACAGCGGTCGGGACAAAATCTCGTGGGGAGGTTTAAAAGACCGGGGAAGCGGACGAGGCAACCTTGGGAAAACAGCCAGGGAAAAACTTTTTTCTCGTCTTTCCGAGCGTGATCGTGAACGGCTGAATGCTATGGAACATCGACTGCTTCGCCTGCGGGAGTCTGGAAACAAAGAGTAGGAATCAACCGCGAAAAGAACGTTCTTCATCGTATTGCGGCCGGATTCGCAAAAATAGGTTGATGAATGTGTTTTTTTAAGACGGAAAAACGATCCGCTCCTTGCAAAGAACTTGCTCCAGCGATTATACTAATTTAGAAACTTTCGGAGAACTCTAGTGGCAGACTCTTAGGCTTTCTCGCCCCGACGAATTGAAGGGGAACCTGTTTCTTCGGACTCCTGATTCGTTGGATGCGTTCCGATACGCGCAGATCGTCAACCTACGAAGGAGGTCGCTACTTATGGAAGTGCTCAAGGTCTCTGCAAAGTCACAGCCAAAGTCGGTCGCGGGAGCCATTGCAGCGGTACTGCGGGAGAAAGGGGCGGTCGAAGTCCAGGCAGTGGGCGCCGGAGCCGTGAACCAGTCGGTGAAGTCCATTGCAATCGCAAGGGGGTATGTCGCTCCCAACGGTATTGATCTTGTGTGTATACCGGCCTTTTCGAAAATTTCCATTGACGATGAGGAAAGGACGGCCATCAAGTTTCAGCTGGAATCGCGCTGAATTCACGCGGCGTATTCAACGCATTCGAGCCCGGCCCCGATTCGAGGGTCGGGTTTTGTTTTTTTTAGATCATCTCTGGAAAAAAAACGGAGGAATGGGTATACTCGCTTGCATAATGTATTCGCCCTCGAGGTGTCTCCATCTTTTTCTTTGAGGTGAAGGAATGCAACAGTGTTTCGGCGGAGCAAAAAACCGCCGGTCGGGAGGAGAAAGCATGGCGGAAATGAGCGCACCAAAAGGAGTTCGGGATATTCTTCCGGAGGAATCGTGGAAATGGGCGTACGTCTTTAGGATGGTGCAGGAGACGGCCCGTCATTTTGGATATTCGGAAGTGCATCTTCCCATTTTTGAACATACCGAGCTGTTCTCGAGGGGAATCGGCGACACAACGGATGTTGTCGAAAAAGAGATGTACACTTTTCTCGATAAAGGGGACAGGAGCATTACGCTCCGTCCGGAGGCTACAGCGTCGATGGTGCGCGCATACCTTGAGCACCGGATGGGAACGTTGCCTCAACCGGTGAAGATGTGGTGCGCCGGGCCGATGTTCCGGTACGAGCGCCCTCAAAAGGGGCGGTACAGACAGTTTTGGCAGGTCGATTTCGAAAGTATCGGCGCGGCTTCTCCGTATGCCGATGTCGAGATCATCGCCATCTCTCTGGAACTCTTCAGGCGCCTGGGGCTTCGTCACCTTGAGGTGGTGATCAATTCCGTCGGGTGTCCCGAGTGCCGCCCCGACTATAGGAAGCGTCTCACCGACTACTTCGAGTCGAGAAAGGACAATCTCTGCGAGACGTGTCTCGGGCGCCTCGAAAGGAACCCCCTGCGCATACTGGACTGCAAGCGGGACGGGTGCAAAGCGGTCACTGAAGAGGCTCCCGATGTCTACGACAGCCTCTGCGGCGAATGCCGGGAACACTTCGACGTGGTGAAGGACAGCCTTGATGCGCTCGGCGCCTCCTACCGTCTTGATAAGCGCCTTGTCCGCGGACTTGACTACTATACGAAGACGGCGTACGAAATTCTTTCAGGAGAGCTCGGCTCCCAGAACGCCGTCTGCGGCGGAGGCCGTTACGACAACCTCGCGGAAGCGATCGGAGGGCCGCATGTCCCCGGCGTCGGATTCGCCGCGGGCGTTGATCGTATCGTGATGGTGATGGAGCAGCAGGAGTGTTCGTTTGGTTCCGGTCCCTCCGTGGAAGTCTTCGCGGTTGCCCTGGACGACATCTCGAGGCGGAATGTCCTGCAGCTTGTGGATATGCTTCGCCGGAACGGAATCGTTGCGGAGATGGATCTTGCGGGGAAGAGCATGAAGGCGCAGATGAAGGCCGCTTCTTCGCGCGGCGCGCGATTCGCGTGCATTCTGGGAGAGAGCGAACGCGCAAGCGGCACGGTAATGGTGAAGGATCTCGCAACGGCGGAGCAGCAGGAAATTTCACTGCCTTTGCTCGTTGCCGAACTGAAAAATAAACTGACCTCTACCCGCGAAGGGTAAACGGCTCCTGGAGGGAACGCTTCATGGAAGGTGCGCAACGATATTTCGACAAAGAGTGGCAAAGAACGGTCTATTGCGGTGATGTCTCGGGAAAGAGCGGCGAAGAATTTCCGGTCGTCGTCAACGGTTGGGTCAGACGAAGGAGAGACCTCGGCGGTCTTATCTTCATTGAACTTTGGGATCATACCGGCGCCGTTCAGGTGGTAATCAACCCCGAGCTTACCCCCGAGGTACATGAGCGAGCTCGGGAACTGCGGAGCGAGTTCGTTGTTTCGGTGAAGGGGAAGATTCGCGTCCGTCCTGAAGGGACCGCGAACCCCTCGATGAAAACAGGAGAATGGGAGATCGTCGCCGGGGATTTTCTTCGCCTCGCGCCCGCCGCTCCGCTGCCTTTCGAGATAGGCGAGTTGACCGACAAAGTGGATGAGAACTTGCGCCTCCACTACAGGTATCTCGACCTTCGCAGAGAAAAGATGCAGCGGAACCTGCGTCTTCGGCATAAGATAGCGATGTACACCCGGAATTTCCTGTCCGCCGGCGGTTTTATCGAGATCGAAACTCCCATGCTTACGCTCTCGACGCCGGAGGGAGCGCGGGATTACCTTGTGCCGAGCCGCGTCAATCCGGGGTCGTTTTACGCGCTTCCTCAGTCGCCGCAGATCTTCAAGCAAATTTTGATGATAAGCGGTTTCGACAGGTATTTCCAGATAGTGAAGTGCTTCCGTGACGAGGACCTCCGGGCGGACCGGCAGCCCGAGTTCACACAAATCGATATTGAAATGAGCTACCTCGTAGAGGAGGACATCTTCTCTCTCATCGAGAAGTACCTTCAGGGGCTGTTCAAAGAGACTGTCGGCGTGGACGTCGCGACCCCGTTCCGCCGAATGTCCTACTGGGAGGCCATGGATCGTTACGGGAGCGATAAACCGGACCTCCGTATTCCGTTTGAAATCGTCGATCTCTCTCCAGTCTTCGCAGGAAGCTCCTTCGAGCCGTTCCGGGATATCGCGGCGCACGGAGGGTATGTCCGCGGGATTCCTCTTCCCGGAGGGGCTTCGCTCTCAAGGAAGAATCTTTCCGATATCGAGGAAAAAGCGAAGCGCCTCGGCGCCCGCGGCCTTTCTCCCTTCCAAATCAAGGACGGAGAGCTGAAGGGGCCTTTGGTTAAATTCCTCGACGAGAGCTCCCGGTCGCTGCTCAAATCATCCTCGTCCATAGGCGACGGCGACGCGCTCTTTGTGATCGCCGGGAGCGACCGGCGCGAGGTTTCCGAGATTCTCGGGGCGCTGCGCCTTGAACTGGCTCGCGAGCACGGACTTGTCGCCAAGGGGGCGTGGGAGTTTCTCTGGGTTGTGGATTTCCCTCTGTTCGAACGCGACGAGGAGGCGGGACGCTGGAGCGCGGTGCATCACCCCTTCACCTCTCCTTGCTCCGAGGATGTTCCGCTCATGGATTCAAACCCCGGCGAGGTGCGTTCCAGGGCGTACGACTGCGTTCTCAACGGCAACGAGCTTGGCGGCGGTTCCATCAGAATCCATGACCCGCTTTTACAGGAAAAAGTGTTCTCCTGTCTTTCGTTTACAAAAGAAGCGGCGCGGGAGCGTTTCGGATTTCTGCTCGACGCTCTTTCTTCCGGTACCCCCCCCCACGGAGGTATCGCTCTTGGAATGGACCGGCTGGCGATGCTCCTTAGCGGCTCCGCGTCCATTCGCGACGTGATGGCGTTCCCCAAGACGCAGAAGGCGCAGTGCCTTATGTCGGGCGCGCCTTCTGCAGTCCCGGAGGAGCAGTTGAAAGAGCTCTGCATCAAGACAGCTCCGGCTGCGCCTTCCGAAGCGAACGCTCCGGCGCGGGAGAAAGCTGACCCGAAGTGATCCCGAAACCCGGGCCCCCGTGTTCACTGCGGGGGTCCGGGCATAATAAGGAGGGGTATACATGGCGACATTACGGTATCTCGGACACTCGGCGTTTGAAATTCGGGGAAAGGATACGGTCATTCTCATCGACCCGTTTCTTTCGGGAAATCCTTCGGGCGCCGCAGCGCAGGAGAGCGAGTTCACGGATGTGCGCTATATCTTCGTCACCCATGGACACGGAGATCATCTGGGCGATACGGTCTCCATCGCTTCCAGGACGGGCGCCACGGTCGTAACGAATTACGAAATATGTCACTATCTGGGCAAAAAGGGCGTCGCGTGCCACGCGATGCACATAGGAGGTACATTCTCCTTCCCCTTCGGACGCGTCAAGATGACCCCTGCGCTCCACGGGTCGGATATTATGGAGGGGGACCGCATGATACCGGGAGGAAATCCCTGCGGTTTTCTCTTCGACGTGGACGGAAAACGTATCTATCATGCCGGAGACACAGGGCTCACGATGGATATGCAGCTTCTGGCCGCCGAAAAAGTTAAAGCGGCGCTGCTCCCCATCGGTGGCAACTTTGTGATGGACGTGTACGACGCCGCCCGGGCGGTGGAGTTCGTTCGCCCCGAAATAGCCGTGCCGATGCACTACGATACCTTCCCGGTGATCGCGGCGGATCCTCATGAATTCGAGCGCCTTGTCGGCGCGACGGCGACTGTGAGGATCATGAAAACAGGGGATACGCTGGCTCTTTGAGAGAACGGGCATACGAACGCAGTCTGGTCAGAGAGCATGGCAAATAACCGCCGGTCCTCTCCGGACAGGACCCTGTTTCCTGTCCGGAGAGGACCGGCGGTAAGCGGAACGACGCAGGCTTCAGTATCTCAACCCGTATGCCGGATGGTAAATGCGTTCGTCGTGAAGGCCCATCTCCTGGTCTTGCAGCGCTGCGCGGGCGGATTCGCCCAGGTTGACGGCAAGAACGGAGGTGAGGATGTGTACAAGGAAGGCCGGCCCGACCAGACTGCTGCCGAAGGTCGGCGTTGTGTCGCTGACGAAGAAGGAGAGCGTCGACGACTGGCAGACAGGAGCGGCGGGGCTGTCGGTGAGTGAAATTATCGAAGCGCCGTTCGACGCCGCTTTTTGAACGGACTCTGTTACTTCGATGACGTAGCTCGGCAGTTCGCAGACAACGACGACATCCCCGGCCGTGACCGTCCGTGCCTGTTCGATAAGAGCGAGAGAGCCTCTCTTCATCAGGGCGCTCCGGATGCCCATTTCCAACAGGCGGGTGAAAAGCGCCTCCGCGACGATCGACGAGATTCCCCACCCCATGCAGTACACCATACGCGCTTCCTTGATCATCTCGCAAAAAGCGACGATTCGTTCAGGTTGCAGCTGGTTCCACGTGTCGTCCAGATTGGCGTGTTCCAAGCGCAGAATCTCCTCGGGAAGATCCTGTCTGTTTTTCATGATGCGTCCAAGTAGCGCCGCAGGATTCACCTGTTCGAGCACAGTATCCTGGAGGGCTTCCTTCAATGCCGCATAGCCGTCAAAACCAACCATCCGCGATACGCGCACAAGTTGCGCCTTCGAGACGTTGAGCTTTTCCGCCACTTCGCCGATCGAGAGGAACGCCGCTTCTCTGGCGTTCGCCAGAAGGTACTCGACAACCCTTCTCGCCTTGTTCGGCATTGTTTCCACTTTACTTCGCAACAGTGCCTGAAGTTGCGAACTATCCATGAAAGACACCTCCGAAACTGATTAGTACTTCCATTATACTCTTGAGACTTAAGTTTATTCGGAAGAGGAGTGCGCGTCAATCGTTCTCCGTTCTTTTTCTTGCTTTTCTCGGTTGAAACTTTTTCAAAACATTCTGTAGCGGATTTTATTCTCGATGAACTGCAACGGAAATCCCGTTGTGCGCGCCATATGGCGAAGTCCGAATTTATCGTGTCCTCTCAGGAGCGAGATTTGCCGTCTTTCTATCTCCCATGGTCCCTCGGAGGAGATTTCCAGCAGCGAGGCGACGAAGGCGACCGAGCGCGCCATTTCGCCCAGCGCGGGGTGATGCGGGCCGGCGAGTACGCTTCGGGCAAGGCTTTCCGTTTCTTGCAGACCGATTCGTTGAACGGCGAATCCAAGGCGTTCGGCCTCGAAGAGCAATCGCCCTGCACGAAGAACACCTTCCTCAAGCGTGAGAGGTAAATAGTCGCCCCGCTCCATGAGCTCGGCGAGAGGGGTCTTGTGTAAAACAAGGCAGGGGTAGATTCTGAGCGTTATGGGAAAGGGCTCTCTTTTCCCTCTGAGCGCGGCGATGCGATGAAGATCGTTCAGCGAGCTTGCTTCCGTCTGTCCGGGAAGGCCGATCATCAGCTGCGCCCCGAGCGCGAATTCTCTTTCCAGAATCAGCGCCATCGCGGAAAGTGCGAATTCTCCCGTGTACCCTCGGTTGCACTTGTTCAAAACGTCGTCGTCGAGCGAAGAGATTCCGAGTTCTATCATGGAAACGGGGAAGGAGGCAAGGCTGTTGAGAATATCGGGCGAGAGGCAGTGCGGGTGCGTTGAAAAGCGAACACAGCTCCCTTCCGGAGCGGCGAAGAGGGCTTCCAAGTAGGCGTTTCTGCGTTCTTCGGGGAAACAGGTGAAGCTCCCCCCGAAATAGCAGACCTCATGGGGGGCGTGAAGTAGGGAGAGCGTTTCCCGTACTGCGTGCGGTGAAGGAACTTCGGAAATTCCCGTGATCTCTCCCTGATGACAGTAGACGCAACGTCTCGGGCAGGAATCCATAGGAAGAAAAAAGGGGATCTTCGGAAGTTTGTCGCTCATGGCGACGCGTCCGCCCAGCATCTGGCCCATTCTTTGCGCATCGCGCCCCATGCGAAGAGGTCCGCTTGGTGCTCGAAACTTGAGAGCGGCGTGGCGGTACGGGTCCACAGCTCCATTCCTCCGTTATGCTCCAGAAAATGGTAGAGCTCGTGGAAAAGGGCAAAGCGCCTCCAGTAGGGCGGCAGCCGTATGTTGATGAAAATAAGCCCCCTCCGGCCTCGTACTATGTGCACGCCCCATGTTCCGTACGGCAGGTCGTGATATTCCAGCTCCAGAAGTTTTCCCGTCCGTTCTTCGGCTTTTACGAGGAGAGAAAAATCATCGAGACCGGCCCAGTCGCCGCCTTCACGAAGCGCCCACTCCGGTAAAAAGTCCGGGGGTGAAGGGAGTGTGAATTCAGTGTTTCGGCCCTGTTTTTGACTGCCCATAACGGGAAATCCGAGGCGAGGAAGAATCAGACGCTTCCATCGACGCGGTCCTCTTCTTCCCAACGTTCGATAGCCGCATCGATAAGACTCTGAACGAAGCGCAGTTCCTTGGGTTTCAGTCTCTTGCTTCGGTACCAGACCTCGGTTTCCGGAGCGGCTTGAAAGACTTCTTCGAGCTGCAATCTTCCCGAAGGCGATGTCGACATCGTCTTCACAAGATCCTGTACTTCCACTTCGAGGGATTCCGCAAGCCGCGACAGGAGTTTCATCGAAGGCGTTCTCCGGTTGCTTTCCAATGCCTGAATGTAGATCCTGCTTACCTGTGTTCTCTCCGCAAGTCCTTGCTGTGTCAGGCCCAAGGCCTTGCGAAGAGTGCGTATCCTCATTCCAAGGCTCATCGCGACTCCTCCTCCGTATTGTTTTCTTTGGATATATATTATTATATACATGATTACATTAAGTTCAAGCCCCAGATCTCTTTTGAAGAAAAATAACTTTGCCCCCTTGAACTTCTTTCTCTTTCAGAATATATTTATAGTGGGGCGTTTGAATGGAAAAAAGAACATATTATCTTTGGGGAGGTATCTGCTTTGGATTTTCGTGAACTTCAAAGTTTGGTAGAAGTTATGGAAAAAGGAAGCATATCGGCTGCGGCAGCATCACTCGGAATTTCTCAGCCGGCTGTCAGCAAACATATCGCGAAACTTGAAAGAGAGATGGGGGTGAAAATATTTGCCCGGGGACAGAAATGTTCCAACCTTACGGTAGAGGGGGAAGTGTTGTATAAATTCGCCCGTAAAACCATCTCTCAGCTTGCGGACATCAAACGCGACTTCTCCGACATAGCCGACGATGTGTCGGGCATTGTCAGGATAAGCGCAAGTTCCATACCGGGAGATTATATTCTTCCCGGGATTCTTGTCGATTTTCGGAGACTCTATCCGAATATCGAAGTGGAAGTGCGCATTTCGGATTCGCGAGAAGCCGTTGAAAAACTCGTCACCCGGGAGTCCGATATTTCCGTTACAGGACACGGACGGCACGCCTCCGGATTCAATACCGTTCCTTTCGCCCGCGACGAACTGGTTCTTCTTGTCTCCCCCGGTCATCCTCTTGCGGAACGCGAAAGCATCACTTTGCGCGATCTGGAGAACATGGACCTCGTGGGAAGGGTCACCGGTTCCTCGACATCGCGTATCTGGGAAGACGCATTCAAAGCTCACACGGGAAAAGGAAAGCATGTCTATCTCAAATTCGGTCATGTCAACGCGGTAGTTGAAGCGGTACGCAACGGAGCCGAAGGAGCCGTTATTTCCCGCCTCGCCGGCGAAGATGTTTCCGGACTCGCAATGATACCGTTCCGTCCCGCCCTTATGCGGACGTTTTCGATCACGTACGGAACCATGACGACGAAGGCGATGGAAACGCTCCTCGAGTTCTTGCTTGAGAAAAAAACCTTCAAGGACGAGTAGAAAGTGAACCCCGCACTCCAGCATGAACACCCGGAGACCTTTATTTTGAAAGACTCTTCTTCCGATCCAGTGAAAAAGGTCCTTTGCTTTTTGGAGGAAAAAGGTTTTTCCGGTGCGGTTAAATATTCGGAGGAGACAATCTTCACTGTGGAGGACGCATCCCGTGTCGTGGGCGCCCAGCCGGAGCATATTCTGAAAAGCTTGGTGCTCCTGGCGGACGACAGACCGGTGCTCGCTCTTATGTCCGGAACGAACCGAGTGGATGTAAAAAAAGTGCGAAGGGAAGCGGAAGCGAAGAAAGTGCGCATGGCGGCCCCGGATTATGTCTATAAGTGGTCCGGTTACAAAATAGGTGGCGTACCCCCGGTGGGGTACCCTGAACTGCCTCCGGCGTTTCTTGATGAGGACCTCTTCCTGTATCCCGTTGTCTGGGCGGCCGCGGGAACAGACCACGCGTTCTTCCCTGTTGCCCCCGATGATCTGTTGCGCCTCACGGACGGCAAGAAGTGCGTCATCAAAAAGTGAGCACGAAAAAGTTCCTCCCGGATTCCGGGAGGAACTTTTTCGTGAAAGCTATGATGTTACATTTTTTTCTCAGGAGCAAGGGCTTCGAAAGAACCGTCGAAAGAGCGTCCGAGATGAACCGTTGAAAGCGGTTTTAAAAAGAGCTCCGTATTGTTGAATACGATGGCCTGAAGAAGATGGCCGGAAAGCGCGGCATGATCCGGTTTGTTGAAAACGCCGTGAAGATGGGGATAGAGGGCGCCTCCCCGGAAGCTCACGTTGCCGCTGAGCGATGTAAGCTCCATTATTTCTCGCACTGTTTCCGTGTTATAGTCGCGTCCGTTGTACCACCCGAAAGTTACGGAAGACACCATTCCCGCTGCGGAGACGATAACTGCCGAATCGACGTCGCATGCCTTGCAGACATGCACTAGTGAATCTGCGAGATCTTCTCCTTCTGAAAGGCGTATCGCAATTATTTCATCGGTAGCGGCATATTTCAAGATTCTCGTCCTCCTTTCATATTTCCGGCGCGCACTGCTTGCCGAAAAGGGGTCCCTTTGCATTCCGCAAATATTCTATCATGTATTGTTCCTCTTTGCTACTCCCGGCCCGAATGCCTCTCCCGAAGGTATGCGGCAAAAAAGAGGTGTTTATCGTTATTGTTCAAGAAGATACTGTTGCAGGTCGGCTCGCCGAAGCCCTGCGCCGAGTCCGGCGGCGAGTTTGAGTCTTGCCTGGGCCGGCCGCAAAGAACCGCCTTCAAGCACGCCCATCTCCAAGAGGCGCGACATGCTTCCCTCGAAAGAATACGGAATTTCGCGCGTGTGCCCCTCCGGGCATCGTGTGGTGATGACCACGGGCACGTCGTCTTTTAAGAGTTTTTTTATTCGCGGAATCCACGAAGGCGGCACGTGCCCGTTGCCGAAACCCGCTATAACGAGGCCGTCAAGTTCTCGTTTCTCGTCGGAGGAAAGGATCTCAAGGAGTCTTTCTCCGCCCCCCAGCGAAACGGAAAGCAGTTCGACATCGCGCGCGGGCGTCATGGATCCCTCGAGAACTTTTGAACGTTTATACTGGCGTAGAATATTCACCTTGTCGCCGATAAACTGGGCGAGCGGGCCCCTTCCGGGCGCGGCGAAAGCGTCGCGCCTTTGGCTCGCGATCTCGCTGATTTCGGAAGCTGCGAACAGTTGCTCCTGCACGCAGACCAAAACGCCCAAACCCCAACACTCTTTGGAAAAAGAGGCCTGGACCGCCTGCGTCAGGTTGTGCCGAGCATCGGAACCCGGCATGTCGCAGGGATAAATCGACGCTGTGAAAATCAAAGGCTGAGGGTATGCCCAGTACAAGTCCGCGAGGTACGCCATCTCTTCAAGCGCGTCGGTACCGCACGTGACAACTATCCCATCAGCACCGTCCACTACGGATTTCGAAAGAACCTGAACAAGATCCGCAGTCATTCTGATGCTGTAATGGCTGCTCGGTTGATGACTCCAATCGACGAGGAAAACTTTTCCCGCCGTCTCTCCCGGCAGCCATTCGAGCATTTCTTCAGGGGTGACAACAGGCTGCCAGGAATTCATCTGCTCGTTGAATCGCATTCCTATCTGGCCGCCTGCGATAACAAGGGCGATCTTTCCTCTATTGGACATAAAAAGGTCCTCCTTCCCCATCTGACCGTGACGGGGCAAGTGTACACTAAAAGCCCGAAAAAAGCACACCCTTTATTGCATTTGTTCGGTTTTTTAAAAGCCCAGATCTTCTCCGACAAGGATGACATGCGTCGTTCTCCCGCCGGTTGCTCGTTCGAGAACGAGGAGCGCTTTACAGGCTCTGTCCGGAGAGTTGCAGTCGGAGCAGCGCCCGGTGCTTGCGCATGGCGTCTGAAGGTGGAGCCGAAGAGCGTTCGGTGGAGTCGCCTGGTTCCGTGTTCTCGCGATCGCCTCGTCCAAGCTGTTCGTGACTTTATTCAATCCGATGACGAAAATCAACGTGTTCTTCCCCCACGCCATGCCGCTCACTCTGTTTCCGTTGCCGTCGATGTTCACCAGCAATCCGTCGAGGGTGATCGCATTCGAACTGGTGAGAAAATAGTCGGCCAGAAGCTCATCCCGAAGCGTGTTCATTCGCTCTTCCGGAGACAGGGACGGGTTCCAGTGATGAATTACGCTGCACCCTCTCTCCGCGAGCTTTTCCATGGCGCCGATTTCGCGGATTGTGACGCTGCCCGGGACGCCGACGGAAGCCCCTTCAGGTATGAGCTTCAATACCTCATTGAGGGCTTCTTCTTTCGTCTGAATATAGAGAGCATGAAAGCCCCGCTCCTCAAGTCTTTTCACCAATGTGCGTCCCAACCGGTCGCGGTGCTCCTGTCGGGCTGCGTCGAACTGATTCGTCAATACCATCGCCTCCCCCAGCGGGAATACCCACTGTGAATTTTCGTCCATAATATCATTTTTCTCCATGGAGCGACTCAATGAAAAAGAAAAATACTGTCAAGATAAATTGCTTGACACTCTTTGTGAAAGAGGCTATAATTCCACAGTTTCAGAGGAGGCTGCGAGATGCGCACGACGAAAGAGGAAGCGGTTTTAGCCAAGAGAGTATATTTCCATGATTTGTACGACCTCTACGCTCCGTTATTGACCGAGAAGCAGCGCGAGGCATGGAATCTTCATGAGTTTGAGGATTTTTCTCTTGCCGAGACAGCCGAAAAACTTGGAATCAGCCGTCAGGGCGTGTCCGATCTTATTACACGCAGCCGTGAGCGACTCGAGGAGCTGGAAAATCTTCTTGGGTTTCTTCAAAAAGAAGACGCGTTGGAGGAAGAAGTCCGCGAGCTTCGGCGCCGTATCGAGCATCTTTCTTCGGGCCGGGGCGAGGCGATGC
>Ga0334884_1004002_pt1 | contig 15788 bp, 16 predicted proteins | sample GraSluR1_MG_7_FD_207215 | JGI IMG/M metagenome (GOLD analysis project Ga0334884, IMG submission 207215) | Sludge microbial communities from methane-producing bioreactor in Wageningen University, Netherlands - Granular Sludge_12_05 R1 | ecosystem: Engineered > Bioreactor > Anaerobic >...
AAGACCAGGGTGACCACAATGGCCAGACCCAAGCCAAAGAGCGAGGCTTGCGTCAGGTGCTCTCCCAAAACCTGGCTATCAGGCACATTGACCAAGGCCATCACCGATTCGCTCACGCGCGCAAAGAACCACCACAAGATGATCCCAGCAAACACGAACGACAGATTGACCCATCGAACCACGTCATCCATCGCGCAATCCTCATCTCCGGCCAAGAAAGATGGCCGAGACAGGGGTGGAGGGACTCGAACCCCCGGCCCACGGCTTTGGAGGCCGTTGCTCTACCAACTGAGCTACACCCCTAGGGGTCGTCGTGGCGCAGAACGCCGCGACGACCCAAGACACAACTAGATAATGGCAGCAACGACCCCAGCGCCTACGGTACGGCCACCTTCGCGGATAGCGAAGCGCAAGCCTTGTTCCATCGCGATGGGCGTGATGAGCTCGACCCGAACCGAGACGTTGTCACCAGGCATCACCATCTCGACGTTGTCGAGGGTCACCACGCCGGTCACGTCGGTGGTACGGAAGTAGAACTGCGGACGGTAGCCATTGAAGAACGGCGTGTGCCGCCCACCTTCGGCCTTGGACAGGACGTAAATCTCGGCGGTGAAGGTCTTGTGCGGGGCGATGCTGCCCGGTTTCGCCAAGACTTGACCGCGCTCGATGTCTTCCTTCTTGACACCACGGAGCAGGCAGCCGACGTTGTCGCCAGCCTGACCGAAGTCGAGGAGCTTGCGGAACATCTCAACGCCCGTGACGACGCTCTTGTCCACCGCCTCTTTCAGACCCACGATCTCGACGGGCTCGCCGACCTTGATCATACCGCGTTCGATACGACCCGTGGCCACGGTGCCGCGACCAGAGATGGTGAAGACGTCTTCGACGGGCATCAAGAAGGGCTTGTCGACCTGACGCTCAGGCGTGGGGATATAGGAGTCCACGGCATCCATCAAGCGATCGATGCTCTGGGTACCCAGGTGCGAGTCGATCTCTTCCATCGCCTGCAGGGCGCTGCCGGTGATGATAGGGATGTCGTCGCCAGGGAACTCGTAGCTGGAGAGCAGCTCGCGCACTTCCAACTCGACCAACTCCAAGAGCTCGGAGTCATCCACCATGTCGGCTTTGTTCAGGTAGACCACGATGTAAGGCACACCGACCTGACGGGCCAAGAGGATGTGCTCGCGGGTCTGCGGCATGGGGCCGTCAGCCGCGCTCACCACGAGGATCGCGCCGTCCATCTGCGCCGCACCCGTGATCATGTTCTTCACGTAGTCAGCGTGTCCGGGGCAGTCGACGTGGGCATAGTGACGGTTGGCCGTTTCGTACTCGACGTGGGCCGTCGCGATGGTGATACCACGCTCTTTCTCTTCCGGCGCCTTGTCGATTTCGTCGAACTTCATGATCTTAACGCCAGAGTACTTCTTGTTAAGATACATGGTGATGGCTGCGGTCAACGTCGTCTTCCCATGGTCGACGTGGCCGATGGTCCCCACGTTGACGTGGGGCTTCTTTCGTTCAAACTTCTCCTTGGCCATGCCGGCTTCTCCTTCGCAATTCAAATGGATGAGGGTGGGAGCGCAAAAAAGACTAACAGTAAACCGAAAAAAGCACCACTCCGGAACCGGAGCACACTCCCCTGCTGTCGAGCACAAACGCCGTGATCGCCCTCGGTTTGCGGCAAAAGATACGCATGCCATGCACCAGGACGCCCACAAGCCTGCAACCGGATTTGAACCGGTGACCTCTTCCTTACCAAGGAAGTGCTCTACCACCTGAGCTATGCAGGCACCCCACTCGAAACGGCGATGGCGCTCTGCAAGCGCCCGTCGGATGTCGTGGAAGAGCGGGAGACGGGGTTCGAACCCGCGACCCTCAGCTTGGAAGGCTGATGCTCTACCAACTGAGCTACTCCCGCATAAACAAAAGATGATCCCGCGACGCGTGGCGATGCACGCGTCGCGTCATCATCTTAAAATGGAGGGGGAAGGATTCGAACCTTCGTAGGCGTTGCCAACGGATTTACAGTCCGCCCCCTTTAACCGCTCGGGCACCCCTCCAAGGCAAAAACGACCACGATCTATGCTGGTGAAGGGACTTGAACCCCCAACCTCCTGATTACAAATCAGATGCTCTGCCAATTGAGCTACACCAGCGCCCGATCGCGGGCGCCAAATTACCGATTTCGATTCTATTGTCAAGGAACATGAGCATGCGGAAAGCGTGTTTCCCAGCCACGGCACCACAGGCCGTAGGCGCTGCGGTAAGGCTGCGTTTTATAGGCCGTGCAAGTACAAGTGTCAAGAAAAAATAGCGATGACCTCAAAGTCATCGCCGAGGGAGAACTAGACCCGAAAAAATCACCGCGCAAACCCCTTTAACGCGCACCCTATTATTAATAGATAGCCAGGAGGCAGCGACAGAGCCCTTCAAAGATCTTCGTAAGGGACCCACAGGCCGCGCCAGCTCCACAACAATGGGACGCCCCGAGCGCCGGGCGCCGCCTCGGCTAACTCAGCACAGGCCTTGCCCCAGCCTCCCGGCAAATCCACCACAAAGCGTGGCACTCCCAGGCCACCCATGCGCCCGCGCAGACGGCGCAGGATCCCCTGACCGACCGCGAGGGGGCAGCGAAAATGGCCTGTATGTTGGCCGCGGTCCACCTGAAAGAGGTAGTAGGGCCTACAGCCGTGTCGCAACAGCCAGCGGTTCATGGACTCGATGATGGCGGCGTCGTCGTTCACACCGCGCAGGAGCACCATCTGATTGTTCAGGATGCAGCCCGACAGGCGGAGACGCTGCAGAGCCGCGCCGCTCTCAACGCTGGCCTCTTGTGGGTGGTTGAAGTGGGTGTTGACGTAGATGGGGCCCAGGGCCCGCAGACACTCACACAGCGCGGCGTCGATGCGCTGGGGTAGGGTCACGGGCATCCGCGTACAGAGGCGGATCACGTCGAGGTGGGGGATGGCGCGCAGGCGCGACAGCACTGCGCCCAAGCGCCGCGTCGACAGGGACAAGGGGTCGCCGCCAGAGACCAGGACATCGCGGATGGTGGGGGTGGCGGCGATGGTGTTGAGCGCCGCCTCGATCTCGGCGCGGGTCGGGGCCTGGCTCGGGTCGCCAACTTTGCGGCGCCGGGTGCAGTGACGGCAGTGGCTGGCACAACTGTGGCGCAGCACCAAGAGTACGCGGTCGGGGTAGCGTTGGGTCAAGCCTGGTTGCAGGCCGTGCGCCCCTTCACCCAGTGGATCCCAGAGCCCGTCGTGGCCATGGGTGACTTCGGACCAAGAGGGGAGGATTTGCGCGCGGATGGCGCACGGCGCCGTGGCCTGGGCCAGGGCGAGGTAGTGGGGTGTGGTCAAGAGGGGGAAGCGGCTCGCGGCCCAGGTGATGGCGGCCTCGTCCTCAGGGCTGAGGTCGAGGATGGGCGCCAGGGCGGCGGCGCTGCGTACCCGGTGCCGCATCTGCCAACGCCACTTGGACCAATTCTCCTGGGAGACGTGGGCCCAGCAGGCCGGGCGTTGGGCGTAAGTCGAGACCGCTTGGGGAGGGGGCACCGGCGCTAGGTCGGGGCGGCGGACAAAGTCGGCCTGGAGGCGCGCGTCGTCGGCGCTGGGGCCTGGATTGTGGCTGGGGTGCGGATCCATGGTCGCTCCTCGGCGGCGGGTCACGCCGTCAAGAGCATCTAAACCGCGGCCCACACACATGCAAGGAGAATCCACACACAGACGACGACCACGGCGGTGACGAAGAGCCGCTGGCGCTTGCGGATGCGCTGTTGTCGGGCCCGAAAATCCTGATGCTCGGCCAGGAGATCCGAGATGCGGACCAAGCCACTCTCGGAGGGAGCGTCGCGATGCAGGGCGCTGGCGATCTCGACCACCTGCACGGTGATGTTGTCGTAGCCGCCGCGGGCATTGGCCAGGCCCACCAACTCGACGACGGCCGACGATGGCGGCAGCTCGCCCACATAGCGGCGGATGTCCTCGTCGTCGAGCATGGTGGTGAGGCCGTCGCTGCACAGCAAATACACGTCGCCCTCGCGCAGGGGCAGGGGCTCGCTGACGCTCACGTCGAGCTCTGGGCTTGGGCCCAAGGAACGCTCGACCAAGTGGAGGAGCTCCGTCCCTGGCCCCCGCTCGGGGACGCTCTCGCCCGCGTCGAGGCGGCGTTGGTATTCCGTGTGGTCCCGAGTGATCTGGGCGATCTCCTGCCCGCGAATGCGGTAAATGCGACTGTCCCCAGCGTGGGCCGCGTAGGCGTGCTGGAGATCCGTGGGGATGAAGAGGGCGACGCAGGTCGTCGCCATCTCGACCAGGCCGCTCTTTTGGGCTGCCGCGCGCACGGCCTGGTTGCCGCTCACGAGAGCCGCCTCCAGTGCCGCTGCCGGCAAGGCGCTGGCGATGGCCTCGGCGAAGGCCGCCCCGATGCGCTGCACCGCCACCCGACTGGCGATGGCACCGCCGGCATGACCGCCCAGGCCGTCGCAGACGACGAAGAGGCGACCCCATGGACCGGAGAAGGTCCCCATGGCGTCTTGATTCTCCTGGCGGCTGATGCCTTTGTCACTGGCCTGGGCGAAGACGATTTCCATGGCGCTTGCGTCACCGGTACGGATGGGAAGAAGGCGCTGAGCTCAGGGCCCAAGCGGCGACGGCCACGCGTCGCGACTGGGATCTTATCACTGCGTAAAATATTGACGAATCTCGCACCTTTTACTGTTTGCAACGCCACCTGGGGCGCGCCGATTTGGGCGCGAAGCGCCGCACATGGCCTTGTGATGACGGGCGCTGCCTGTTATGGAGTGGGGCAGCTCGTTGACTGTTTCAGAGGTTGCTCATGGCCAAGAAAAGCAAGAAAACGCCGCGTGCTCCCACGTCATCGCCGCCACCGGCAGGGCGCCCCGCCCGCAGGGCGTCCACGACGACCGTCGTGCTCGTGCTCGCCGCGGCCGTCGTGGCCCTCTCGCTGTGGTTGGCCTTGCGGCCCCACGCCACAGCCACCCAGGAGGTCGCGCCTGCCGCCACACCTGAGGCTGAGCGCGCCGTGGCCTCCGAGGCGCTGCCGCCCATCGTCGAGGCGGGCAATCTCCTGGCAAATCCAGGCTTTGAGCAAGGAGAGGTGGGCTGGCACTGGTTGGAGTGGTCCAAAGGGTGGGCGCCCTTCAGGATCAGCCGCAACCTGGCCTATGAAGGCGACGCCTCGGTGCTCTTGCCGCTGCGTTCCCAGAACGACGCCCGCTCGACCATCGTCTGGGGCGCCGTGCAGGAGGTCGAGCTGACAGAGGCGTTGCCGGGCTGCATCGAGGGTTACTACTATGTGGACAAATGGTCACGGGGTGCCGAGCGGCAGTACCTTCAGCTCGTCATCATCGATTTGAGCCGCGACGTTGGCCAGGGCAACGCCCAGCTTCGCTACGTCGTCAGCGGCGCTGAGACGCAGCCGCACCAGATTGGCAACGCCCACTACATCTTCCTCGAGTCGCCGCGACAGCGGGAGCCCGTGCGGGGGCAGTGGGTGCCCTTTGCGACCAACCCCGCCCAGGATTTCCAGACCCATTGGGGTTATGTGCCCGGTCCGGGGCACAAGCTGCGCATCCTCTATGAGGCGCGATTCGATCTGCGCGGGCCCGGCTCGGCCGAGGTCTTTGCCGACGTCTATTACGACAACCTCTACCTGGGCCCCCCCAGCGCGAGCCGCTGTCGGCGTTGAGGCGTCACGTGCAGGGGCGCGCGGCCTCAATGCCCCTTGCGCGGCCTCGATGCATCCACCATGATGACCCTTGGGTGGAGAGCTTTGCTTGGCTGTGTCCCAAGTGTGGGCGACGGCGGCGATGCTGGTGTCACGACTTTCGAGGCGCGCCATGAGAGATTCCTGGGGAAGTGTCCTGCAGTGTGGCCGCGGCGTTGCGGCGCTGGCGCTCGGGTTGTTGCTGGCCAGTGGCTGTGATGTCAACGTCTTCCACGATGCCATCACCACCTCCCTCGAGGTGCCTGGGGTCGAGGTGGGGCTCTTCACCACGGCCAAGCGCTTTCGCTTCGAGCGTGATGTCGCCGCAGCGCGCAACGCCGTCCTCCACCAGGCCTGGGTCGCCATCGACACCGAGGCCGACAACCCTGAGGGGCTGGATCTCTCGGTGTTCTCCACCATCGACATCTTTGTCATCGAGCCTGCCACCTCGCGGCGCGTGCTCGCCGTGCAGGGCAAGTCCTTCCGCCCGGGGGAGCTGGAGCGTTCCCTCGACATCGTCCTCCACGAAGACCTCAGGGATTTCGTGGTCGATCAGCGGGTGAGCCTCGACTGGGAGATCATGCGCCACGCGCTGGTGCCTGCGTGGGAGCCCGAGGCGGTGCTCCATCTCCGCTTTGGCATCGTGCTCGAGATCGAGACTCAGTAGGCCCTGGGCGGCAGGTCGCTGGGCAGCAGGGTGCCGCGTTCTTCGCGCAGCACTTTGCGTACCCCTTCGTGGGCGAGGGCGCGGACGTGCGCCGAGAGCAAGTCCAAGGCGGCGGCGGCGGTGTTGCAGTCTGCCGTGGCGCGGATGTAGTGCTTGACCCGCGAGACGATGCAGAGCATGGGGCCTGCCGGGGCGGCAGGGGGAGGGGCCACATCGCGCTCGAGGACGGTCTTGCGCCCTGCGGCCTGGGCGCGCTGGATGGCCGCGTCGCAACGCTCGCGGAGGTAGTCACTCAAGAGATGTAGCACCGCTGGTGGCACTTTGAGGGGCTCGCCAGCGCGATCGGCCACGTAGGATTCCAGGTGGGCGGCGACGATGAGGATCTCCCGCGGCGCATCGCCGTGGAGGGCTGGCCGCGCCGCGGCTGCTTTGGCAGAGCTCTGCGGCGCGGGCGCCTCAGGCTCGGGGGCGCTGGGGGCCCGCTGCTCTACGGCCGCCGCCGAGCGGTGGCGTGCCTCGGGGAGGTGCGCGTCCCAGCAGCCGATGGAGCAGAAAAAGAGCCCCATGCGTTTGCTGTTGCAGGTGGACACCGAGCAGGCCCAATACACGGCACCATAGGTGATGGGGCGGCGGCAGGCGCTGCACTTCTTCCAGACTTCGTCAGAGATGCACATGGTGGTCTCGGCGTGGGGTGGTGTGGTGGGGGCCGGCGCGGCGTCAGCCGTGGCGCCTCGCCGCCCAGGATGAGGGGGCGAGTGATCTTTTAACGAAGTGACGCTGGCGGCGCAACGTGCTAAGTGCAGCAAAGGAATGCCTCGGCTGAGGCTTGGCGAAGGAGCGGGTCCGTGAAGCGCCTCCACTTTGAGCGTCTGATGCGTTACCACCGGGTCTTGACCGATTGGGCCGTTGCGTCCGATGTGGTCGCGAGCGAACACTTGGCCAAGCACTGTGGCGTCGATCCGACCCAGGTGCGCAAGGATCTCGCGGCCCTCGGTTTGCGGGGCAAACCGAGCGTGGGCTTCACGGGCGCGACGGTCCTGGCGGCCATTCGCGAGCGCTTGGGCCTGGACACCCTCAAGGGGGCGGTGATCGTTGGGAGCGGGCGCATGGCTCGGGCCCTGGCGGACTATCCGCTTTTTTCCGTGTGTGGGCTGGCGGTGGTGGCCATTTTCGACGATGACATCGAGGCCACGGGAGAGGTGGTGGCCGGGGCGAGTTTGTATCCCCTCAAGGCGCTCCCCCGTGAGTGCCGGCGCTTGGGCGTGCGTCTGGGGATCATCACGCCGAGTCGGTCGGCGACGCCGAAGGAAGCGATGCAGGCCTTGGTAGAGGCTGGGGTGCGCGCGATCTGGAACTTCACCCCTGCCACCTTGGTCGCGCCGCCCGGGGTGCTGGTGCGCGACGAGCAGCTCAGCGTGGATCTGGCGGAGCTGGCCTATGCCGTGCGAGATGTGCCGGAGGCGCGGTGATGGCGGCCAGGTGGGCAGCGGAGCGGGCGCGCCTGGAGCAGGCCTTGTTGGCCGGGATGACCCGCGGCCTCGCGCCCGAGGCTTGGCGTGCGTTGACGGCGCAGATCATGACCTACCAGGCGCAGGCGCACCCTCTCTATGGGCGCTATTGTCGCCACGGCGGCGTCGAGCCCGGCGGTGATCCCTGGGGCTTGCCGCCGCTGCCCGTGGAGGCCTTCAAACGGGCTGACCTCTTTCCCCATGACGCCTCCGAGGCGGTGGCGACCTTCTTTTCCAGCGGCACGACGGCGGAGCAGCGCTCGCGTCACGTTTTCAAGACCCTGGCGTTGATGGACACGGCGATCCTGGCGACCTTTGCGCCCATGGTCTTGGGCGACGGCGCCGAGCTGTCATGGTGGGTGCTGACCCCAAGTGACGCCGACGCACCGCACAGCTCGCTGGTGCATATGTTCGCCCACTTGATGCGCCACCACGGTGGGGGGCACTTCCTCGTCGACGCGGCGGGCAACTTGGACGCGCCCCGGCTCACGGCGGCGTTGGATGCGGCCGAGGCTTCAGGGCGCCCGGTGTTTTTGTTGGGGCCCTCTTTCGCTTTCGTCCATTTTCTGGATGGCCTCGGGGGGCGGCGCTGGCGTCTGCCAGCGGGGTCGCGGCTATTGGAGACCGGTGGCTACAAGGGCTTGAGCCGCCAGGTTCCCCGCCCAGACTTGCACGCCGCTTTGGTGGCGACCCTGGGGCTGGAGGCGGCGCTGATCGTGGCCGAGTATGGGATGTCTGAGCTCTCGAGCCAGCTCTATGAGGCGTCCATGGCGCTGGCCTTGGCTGGGCACGGGGATCTGGCGTTGGCGCTGCGGGATCGCTTCGTGGGGCCGCCATGGTGCCGCTTCGCCGTGCTCGACCCGGACAGCCTGACCGAGTTGCCCTGGGGCGAAGAGGGGCAGATCGCCCTGCGGGATCTGGCCAACTTGGATTCGGCGGCGTACGTGCTCACGGGGGACTTGGGGCGCTGTCACCCAGTGCCGCCCGAGGCGGCGGCCCATCTCCCGTGGCCCGTGGACGCCTGTTTGCAGTTGTGCGGCCGGGCTGGCGCCGTGGCCAAGGGCTGCTCCATCGCTTTGGACGCCATGTTGAGCGGGGCAGAGCGGTCGCTATGGATGTGACGGGGTTTTTCAGCGGCGCTGGTTGGCATGCCCCCCTAGGCGAGGCGGGCTTGGCCCAGGCCGTTCAGGCCATGTACCAAGCCCGCCTCGCCCTCGCAGCCATGGACATCGAGGCGCGCCTGGCCGCCATGACCCAGCTCGCCGCAGGCCTCGGCGCCAGCGACTGGGCCGCTGGCGCCGAGGCCTGCGGCTGTAGCGCCGCCACCCTCGCCTTCGGCTTCGGCGAGCTGGAACGATGCTGGCAACCTGACGCAATGCGCCGCTTCCTCGCCACGGAGCTGCCCCAAGAACACCCCCACTGGCGCCCCCTCTTGCCCCAGCGCCTCGCCATGGTCCTCGCCGCTACCGTACCGCCGGCCGGCATCCAGGCCACCATGCTCCCCGTCATGGCGGGCGTCCCCGTCCTGGTCAGAGCGGCGGCGCGCTTGCAGCCGCTCATGCGCGCCTTCCTCGAGGTGCTGGCGCGGTGCGCCCCCGCCCTGGCGCCGGCGGTCATCTTGGCCCACTTCCCCTCATCGGATCTCGACAGCGCCGCCGCCATGGCCGCTGCCGGCGACGCCATCGTCGTCCACGGCAGCGCCCGCGCCGTCGCCCAGTGGCAGCGCCTCGCGCGACCCCACCAGATCTTCGTCCCCTACGGACACCGCATCTCGGCGGCCTACCTCGGCGCCGACCCCGAGCCGACGCCCGCGATCCTGAGCGACCTCGCCCTCGACCTCTGCCTCTGGGACCAGTACGGCTGCCTCTCTCCGCAGGCCCTCTACCTCCAGGGCGACGCCAAAGACGCCGCCGAGGTGGCGCGGCAACTGGCGCACCACGCCCTGCCGCCCCTCGAAGCCCGCTTCCCCCTCGGGCCTCTCGACGCCGCCGCCCGCGCCCATCGGCGCTCCTACATCCAGAACGCCCTCCTCGACGCGCACGCCTTCACCGCCCCTGGTGGGGCCACCATCTTGGCCTATCCCAGCGCCCAGCCCCTGACCCCCTCCTGCGGCGCGCGGGTGCTCCCGGTCTACCCCGTGGCCGACCTCGACGACCTCATCCCCCACCTCAGCGCCGCCGCGCCCCATCTCCAATGCCTCGGCATGGCCGGCGCGACCCTCACCCCGCAACGACTCGCGACCCTGACGCTGGCCGGCCTCAACCGCGTCTGCCCCCTGGGGCACATGCAGCGGCCTCCCCTGTCCTGGCGCCACGACGGCATCGGCACCCTGGCCCCGCTCGTGCGTTGGGTGAGCCTGGCCTGAGGCCTCAGAGCAGGGTGCGCCTTTCCTTGAGCGAGCGCCCCAGGGTGGCCTTGTCGGCATACTCGAGCTGCGCGCCCATGGGCAGACCGCTGGCGATGCGGCTCACCTTGAGCCCCAAGGGCGCCAAGAGGCGCTGCAGGTAGATCGCCGTGGCCTCCCCTTCCACGGAAGGGTTGGTCGCCAAAATCACCTCTTGTAAGTCCGTCTCCCGAACCCGCTGCAGCAAAGCCGCGATCTTCAAATCGTCCGGCCCCACCCCATCCAGAGGCGAAATCACCCCGTGCAGCACGTGGTAGAGCCCGTCGAAGTCACCTGTCGCTTCCACCGCCAGCAGATCTTGCGGGCTCTCGACCACGCAGATCACCTGCGGGTCGCGCTTGGTGCTGGCGCAGATCCGGCAACGCGCCGCCTCGCACAGGTTGGCGCACACCTCGCAATAGCCAATGCGCGCCTTGACCTCGACCACGGCCGCCGCCAGCTCCTGGGCATAGGCCGGGTCGGCGTTGAGCAGAAAAAAAGCCAGCCGCGTCGCCGTCTTGCGCCCAATGCCCGGCAAGCGGGCCAGGGCCTCGATGAGGCGCTGGATGGGATCACCCTCGCTGTGCACGGCGGCTCCTACATCAGCCCGGGGATCGAAAAACCGCCCGTCACCTTGTTCATCTCCGTGTTCACCATCTCGCGCATATTGCTCAAGGCGGTGTTCACCGCCGAGACCACCAGGTTTTCCAGCAACTCCGGGTTGTCGGCCGAGATCACCGACGGGTCGATGCTCAGCGCCAACAGCTCGCGGTTGCCGTTGACCACGGCCGTCACCTTGCCGTTACCCGCCGAGGCCTCGACGATCTTCGACTTGAGATCGTCTTCCAGCCTGCCGAGCTTGCCCTGCAGACGCTGGGCCTGGGTCAAAATCTGATTGAGTCCCGTTCCTTTAGACTTCTTCATCCTTCATCCTCCTCATAGAGATGTAAATCGATGCGGACGCTGCTCGCGTCGACGCCAAAACGCGTCATGGCTTCGCCCAACAAGGGATGCGTGCGGATACGTTCGCGCATGGCCTCCTGATGCTGCTCACGCGCTTGCTGTCGCTCTTCGGCCAGCGACAAGGTGGCCGCTGGGGCCGCTTCGACGAAGCGCAGGCGCGGCCGTGCGCCCAACTCCAGGGCGAGGCTGTCGAGCAGGGCCGCCAAATCCGCTTCCACCAACAGCCCGCGCAAGCCATCGCTCAAGGCCAGCTCCAACGCCGTCGGCTCGAGACGCACCACCACGGCCTGCTCCATCACCCCAGCTACCTTGGGCGAGAGGCGCCGCAGGGCCGAACGCCAAGGATCGCCAGACTCCGCTGGGCTCACCTCCGCCGTCGCCATCGCCCCTGCCCGCGTCTCTTGGGCTTCCACTTTCGTTGGGGCGTGCGGCGTGGCCGCCGTGGTGGCAGGGGGCGGCTGCGGGGGTGACGGCGGCGCGCTGACGCGAGAGGCTAGCGCTTCAGGCTTTTTTTTTTCCCCCGGGGGTGGCTCAGAGGGCGCCGGCAGAGCGTCACCGCTGGACCCCAGCGGCGCATAGTCCCGGAGGGACGCCGCCAGGTGGCTCCGCATCTTGGCCAGCAAGTCCTGCTCACGCGGCAGGTCGCCGTGGAGCGATTTCTCCAGCGCCTCCAGGCGGCTGAGCAAGGGCAGCAGGGGCGGCATGGGCGCGACGGCGGCCATCTTGACCACGGTCATCTCCATCAACAGCTTGGGATAGAGCGAGCGAACGACCAGGTCCACCGCCTCGGACCAGATCTGAAACATGCGCTGGAGGCGCTCGATGCTGACGTTCTTGACGGCGGCCTTGACCCGCTCTAGCTCGGACTCGCCCAGCTCGGTGAGCCCCTGGGGGTCGGCGACGGCGCACACCACGGTCATGTCACGCAGGTGCTCCAGGAGATCGACGGAGAAATGGCCCAAGTCTTGGCCATAGCTGTCGACCTTCTCCAAGACCCGCAAGGCCCGATCCACGTCGCGGTTGACCAGCGCCTCGCCGAGGGAGTGAAGGGTCTCCCGGCTGGCGATGCCCAAGGTCTCAGCGGCGGACTCGGCGCTGATGGGGGGTTCGGCGAAGGCGATGACCTGGTCCATCGCGCTCAGCGCGTCGCGCACGCCCCCGCGGGCGTGGCGCGCCAAAAGGGTCAAGGCCTCGTCGGTGAAGTCGATCCCCTCGGCGTCGGCGATGTGGCGCAGGCGTTCACAGAGATCCCGCACGGTGACGCGCTTGAAGTCGTAGCGCTGACAGCGGCTCAAGATGGTGACGGGGATTTTGTTGGGTTCGGTGGTGGCGAAGACGAAGACCGCGTGGCTGGGGGGCTCCTCGAGGGTCTTCAACAGGGCGTTGAAGGCCTCCGTGGTCAGCATGTGGACCTCGTCGATGATGTAGACTTTGTAGCGCTCGCGGCTCGGGGCGTAGCGAACGGCCTCCCGCACCTCGCGGATTTCGTTGATGCCGCGGTTCGAGGCGCCGTCGATTTCGATGATGTCCACGGCGCGGCCGTCGGTGATGTCGACGCAGGCCGTGCACTGGTTGCAGGGGGTCGGCGTCGGGCCCTCTTGGCAATTGAGGGCCTTGGCCAGGATGCGGGCCGTCGAGGTTTTGCCCACCCCTCGGGAGCCCGTGAAGAGGAAGGCGTGGGCCACGCGCCCCTGACGGATGGCGTTGGCCAAGGTCTGGGTGACGTGTCCCTGTCCCACGACATCTGTGAAGCTCTGCGGCCGCCACTTGCGGGCCAATACCAGGTATGCCATCGCTGCGTCTTCGTTGGCTCTGCTCACCGGAGCGGCGAGTAGGGGTGAACGGACCTTCGACCGCGGGCTACGCTAGCGGCCTTCGCCTCGGGGGGCAAGGTTGCGCTGGCCGTGGGGTGGCCGCCTCGCCGTTTGCTGCGCTGGCAGCAGTGGCCACCCCGAGTGGGGCGTGCTATTTTCGGCCAAGTGGCGCCCTGCCGTGGGATCGCCCCGTCTTTTCTCGACTACTCCCCCCTGGAAGAGCAATGACTGCGCTGTTGTGGCTTGGAATCGTGGTCGCTTTCGTCGGTGCCGTGACCTTGTGGGTCGTGCCGGTGGTCGCGTTGCCCTGGCTGTGGATTCTGGGGGTGACGGGCGCCGCGGGGGCGCTGCTGGCTGGAGCAGGGGCGCTGTTCGCGCAGGGCGGGCGTCCGCGTCAAGGGGCGCGCCTCGGCATCCTCGGCGGCGTGCTGGCCCTGCCCTTTGGCGTGGTGGCACTCGCTGCGGCCGTGCGGCTGCTGCAGCAAGACCGCCTGGGTACCCTCGTGACGGCCGCGCCGCGCCAGGGGGAGATGCTCCGCCCCCTGCGCCACGCGATGGTGATTTTCATGGGCGTCGCCGTGGTCGCCTGGGTGGCGAGCCTGATCCTGCTGCGGCAGGGGGCGGCCGAGACCTTGGAGCAGGCCATGTGGCCCGTCGCAGCGGTGGCCGTGGCGCTGGTGGCGGGATTGGAGGCCTTTTATCTCTGGACCCGCCGCAACGATGAGGCGTTCCGCCTCGGCATGTGGGGCGCGGCCCTGGCACTCTTGGCCCTCGCCGTGGCGGCCCTCTATCTCCACAGCTACTTTGCCGTGGCGTTGCTTGGCCTGCCGGCCTACCTCATGGTGCTCCTCCTGCAAGGCCGACGCGGGGATGGCTCATTGCAGCGCCATCGGGCCAAGAAGCGTGGGGCGCCACTGGCCGTTGAGAACCATGGCCGCTGAACTCGAACGCGAGCTGCGCCCGGCGGTGCAGCACCTCAGGGACTTTGTGGCCCAAGGAGAGGGGTCGGCCTCTGCGGCGGTCATGGAGCACCTGACGTCCTACTTGCGTCTACTCCTTCGGGTCAACCGCCGGGCCAACCTCGTGGGGCCCCTCAGCCCAGAGGAGATGGCCCAAACCTTGATCTGTGACAGCCTCCAGGTCTTGCGCGTTTGCCCGCAGCCGCTCTCCCCGGTGGTCGACGTGGGCAGCGGTGCTGGTCTGCCTGGGATCCCCATCAAGATCTTGCGGCCCGAGCTGGAAGTCCACTTGGTGGAGCCCCGCGCCAAGCGGCAAGCCTTTCTGGGCCTGGTATTGCGCCAACTGGCGCTGACGGGGATCACCCGCCACGCGCTGCGGATCGAGGATTTCGAGGAAGAGGTCGGCTCTGCCACCTCCTTGGCCATGGGGTGCGCCGTGTCCAAGGCTTTCGCGCCACTCGAGCGTTGGCTGCCCTTGGCGGCGCGCCTGGTGCGTCCCGGTGGCGACGTGGTGGCTCTCTGCAGCGCAGCGCACTGGCAAGCCTTGGGCGCGTCCCCGCTTGAAGTGGCGCCAAATCTGGTGCTTCAGGGGGCGCTGGCCTACACTTGGCCGCAGAGCACCGCCAGGCTGGCCTTGCATTTCAAGAGAGGCCCCCTCCCGTGTTCTTGAGGGGGCCACAGCGACGCTCGTTGCGCAAGATGACCGTCTCTTGCGGCCAAGCCCGGTGATCGCGCCGCATGTCGGGCAAGTGATGGAGCCAGCGCAGGTAGTAAGTCAGGTGGAAGAGCTGGCGGTCTTCCGGATCGCCGCGCCAGGTGTTGATGGGGATACCGTTCTCGGGGTTGCAGTTGAAGGCGCCGGGGGCGTTGTCGACGATGACGATCTTGGCCAAGTCTTGGCTGATCAAGTGCAGCGGCTTGTCATAGGGCTCGAAGTGGTTCTCTGGGATGGCGTCGAGGCGGCGGCAGCGATCCCGACCCCAGATCTCCATCCATTCCAGCCCCATGGCGGCGCAGACGGCTTCGACGTAGATCGGTTGTCCCGTGCTCCACACCCGACAAGCGAAGAGCTCCCGCATGGTCCGTGCGATGGCCAGGGCGCCAGGACGCACCTGCACGTAGACCGTCTGACCGGCGATGCTCAGCACGTGATCGGCGTCATCCGTGGCTTCGAGGCTCGAGAAGACCAGCGTTTCGTCTAGATCGAAGACCAGCGTTTTCATAGGCGCTCAAAATACCAGCGCCACATGGCAGGCTGGTCAGGGCGCGTGCCATGTCCCTTGCCCTGCGCAAGGCGCACCATCCACGACGCTACACTTGCCAGTACAACGCGCTTCCGCGCGCTGAGCAAGGTCTTGGGGTTGCGGGGTGCTGTCAGGGGGGCCAAGCCGGGGCAGCAACGCAAGGTCTAGCCTTTCTTCATCTCCTCGAGGAGCGCCGTCAGGTGGTCCACTGGGATGAGCACGCTTTCGTCTTGGGAGGGGGGCTGACGCTCCGTGAAGAGGACGTCGACTCGAATTCCCAACGCAACGCAGAGGGACTCGATCTCGGCAGAGCTGACGTGTCGCAGGCCCGCCTCGATCTCTGCCAAGGTCGCCGTGCTCATGCCTGCCCTCTGGGCGAGCAGGGCTTGGTCGATGTTCCGCTCCTCGCGAATCTGCTTGACACGCAATCCCAGGCTCATGGTCAGAATCCTTGCATCTGAGAGGTGACTAAACGCCAGGGCCACTGCATTCCCTCGCCTTGCCTCTCATCATCGCCGCA
>Ga0334884_1004008_pt1 | contig 15768 bp, 11 predicted proteins | sample GraSluR1_MG_7_FD_207215 | JGI IMG/M metagenome (GOLD analysis project Ga0334884, IMG submission 207215) | Sludge microbial communities from methane-producing bioreactor in Wageningen University, Netherlands - Granular Sludge_12_05 R1 | ecosystem: Engineered > Bioreactor > Anaerobic >...
ATCCACAGTACATTATGATTTTACCATAAATGGTAAAATACTCAAAATATTAGAAAGGAAAGGAGTTATAATATAACAACTTAAGAACTAATATCTTATGTTTTATATTATACAAGAAAACAAATGGAAAAAATACAAATCATAACAGATGGATCTTGTGACTTATCAAAAGAAGTAATTAAAAAAAACAATTTAATGGTTGTACCATTTTACGTAACATTTGATGGAACAAATTATGAAAAAGAAGATAGTGAAGAATTTGTTTTAAGTTTTTTAGATAAAATGGTAGAAAACCAAAAAATATTTCCAAAAACTGCTTGTCCTTCTAGTCAAGAATATTTTGATAATTTTGAAAAAGCTTATAAAGAAGGAAGTAAAATTATTTGTATATGTATAAACGAAAAATTTAGTGGTTCTTATAATTCTGCTTGCGTGGGAAAAGATATGTTTTTAGAAGAATATCCAGAAGCTAAAATTAGTGTTATTGATTCGACTGTTAATACTGGGGCTCAAGGATTAGTGGTTTTAGAAACAGCTCGCATGGTAAAAGATGGTTTGAGTTTTGATTTAATTTTAGAAAAGATTGAAAAAATGTTACCAACAGCTAGAATTATTTTCACAGTTGGTAATTTGGATTACCTAAGGCATGGTGGAAGAATTGGTGCTTTAAAAGCATTAATTGGAAATACATTAAAAATGCAGCCGATTATTGTTTTAGAAAATGGTGCTATTTCATCGCACGGAACAGCGTTAGGTCAAAAAAGAGCTTTATTAAAAGTTGTAGATACAATCAAAAATCATTTTATTAGACTAGGAGAGGCTGTTGGTGATTTTAGATTTACTTTAGGAGCAGCTTACAAAAAAGTTGAAAGAACATTTTTAGAAAGCCATTTAATTGAAACAATGAAAGGTTTTTATGATAAATTTACTGTTGATAATTTTCAAATAGGTGCGACTATATCAACTCATACAGGGCCTTTTGCAATAGGAGTAGGTTTTGTTAAAAAATATGAAAATCTATAATCAATTACTTGATAGTTTTAGAATTTAAAATTATTTATATGAAGAAAAAAGAGGGCTATACATATTTATAAATATAGCCTTTTTATTTGTTTAAAAATCAGTAAAAAGTTAAAAATATCAAAAAATGCGTATAAAAATCAAAAAAAGAAAAAAATGATAAAAAAAGCCTTCAAAACACGAAAAAAATTATTTTTTAGGGTATTGACAACTTAAAATCAAAGATTTAAAATGCAATTGTATATAGTTATTTTTAAAGATTTTGTTTTAAAATTTTATAGGAAAGGAGGATCTTTAAAAATGGCAAAAGAAGTTAAAAAAGAAGTGAAAGCTGCTCCAGCAAAAAAAGCTGCTCCAGCTCCAGCAAAGAAAAAGTAAAATTGGATTAAGGATAAAAACCCCTTTTATAAAATGAAGGGGTTTTTATATTATTTAATAAGAAAATATCAAAAAAAAATTTCTTTTTTAAATCTACTACTTAAAAGAAATATAATAATGTGATATAACCTGGCTTTTGCAGTTGTTATGACATAGCATAACAACTGCAAAAGCCAGGAAACGTTTGTATTTTAACTATATATATGATATAATAATTTAGATTTAAGAATATAAGGAGGCTAATAATGCATCAAATTAAAAAAATGTTTTTAGTACTAATGGTTTTCATGAGTTTTTTATTAGTAGCGTGTAATCAAATAAAATTTACAATTTTTTTTGATAGTAATGGTGGGAGTGAGGTTTCATCGATAACAACAGGTGGAAGTTCTGCGATTGTAATGCCTACTAATCCAACGAAAGAAGGGTATTACTTTGCAGGATGGTATTGGGACAATAATACTTTTAATCGACCATTTACAGCAACTTCTCTTTTTGATGAACCAATTTTAAGCAATATGACAGTATATGCAAAGTGGTCATCAAATGATGTTGATGAATTAGGTATTGTTAGTGCTAATGGCTTTGAAATTGATGGAACTACTTTATATACTGAAGTGCCTAATTCAGTTAGTTCATATTCATTTATTGGACAGATTACTGTAGGTTATTCATCAACTTGGGATTTATATAGCGATATATCAGCAACCAACATAATTACTTCGAAAACAATAGCTCTTTTACCAGGAGATAATACTGTATATATACTAGTTACTGGAGATGAAATAAAACTATATACAGTAACAATAAGAAGATTACCACTTTATGAGGTTTCTTTTAATGTTGATGGAGGTTCATTAATAGAACCTCAATATATTCAAGAGGGTGATTTTTTAGAGGAACCATATACAACAAGACGACAAGGTTATACTTTGATGGGATGGGAAACTGACTTGGGTTGTCCTATAACATTCCCAATTGAAATTGAGTATGATATGATTATTGTAGCGGTGTGGCAATCAAATAGTAGCACTATAACATTTGATGCAAATGGTGGAGAAGGAACGATGAGTAGTGTTTCAGGAGAAACAAACGAAACGATAAATCTTCCAAAAAATACATTTACAAAAGAAGGTTATATGTTTATAGGATGGAGTGAAAATGCTGAAGGTGATCTAAGATATCTAGATGAATCAAGTTACGAAGTTGGAATCTTGGTAAATTATACACTATATGCTATATGGGAAAAAGCATCAACTGAAGGTATCAGTTTTACATTAAAAAATGATGACACATATGAAGTAAGTGGTTGGGGTGGAGTAATTGCTGATGAGATCATTATTCAAAACCAATATAAAGGTAAAGCCGTTACAAGCATAGGAGAATTTGCTCTTTCTGATTATATGGGGTATAGTAGAGTAAAAAACATAATAATTCCCAACAGTATAACAAGTATCGGTGAAAAAGCTTTTTATGGGCGTGTACAATTAGAAAGTATAACACTCCCGGAAGGCATTATAAGTATAGGTAAATCTGCTTTTTCAGGCTGCAGTAGTTTAACAAATATAGTCATTCCAAATAGTGTCACAAGTATAGGTGAAAGTGCTTTCTCTGGTTGTACCAGTTTAACATCGATCGTATTACCATTTATTGGTGCAAATAGGACAGCTAGTAATTCATCAGCATTATTTGGATACATATTTGGAACCTCTTCATTTGCAAATGGAAACAGTACAAAACAATATTATACATCCAGTTCGTATAGTATATATTATATTCCTACATCATTAAGAACAGTGGTGATTACAGATACAAAAAATTTAGAATATGGAGCCTTTTATGGTTGCACTAATCTAACAAGTATAACAATTCCAGAAGGTATCACGGTCTTAAATGAAAGAGTTTTAATGGGCTGTCATAGTTTAGCAAGTATAGAAATTCCCCAAAGTGTTACCAATATAGGTGATTATGCTTTTGGTGGTTGTAAGAGTTTAACAGAAATAATAGTCCCTCAAAACATTGAATATATAGGCTCTTCTGCATTTTTTGGCTGTAGCAGTTTAATAGAAATGACTTTGCCATTTGTTGGTCAGAGTCTATCGAATCCAACTAGTTTATTCGGGGTTATTTTCGGACAAAGTTATTATGAAGGTGGCGTTAGTACAACTCAATATTATGACAAATATTCATTTTCTTCTAATACATATTATATTCCAGTAACACTAAAAACAGTAATAATAACAGGATCAACAAACATCTTATATGGCGCTTTTTATAATTGTTCAAATTTAACAAGTGTAATTATCCCAGAAAGTGTCACGACTATGGCTGCAGATGTATTTAAAGGTTGTACTAAATTAACAATTTACGCCCAAGCAAATAGTAAACCAAGCGGTTGGGATAATGAATGGAATCCGTATAGTAGACCTGTAGTATGGGGATATGTAGAAAATTGATGTTTTTGCCAAAGTTGAACATATCACAAGGCGTTAATATAAACTACAATGCACCATCATGAACCATTACAAATCTGCTAGTCGCGTGGCACCATTATAATGGTAAAAGCGATAAATTAATTAGGTCGACAGAGTAATCTGCTGGCCTTTTTTGTATAAGAAAACCTCTAGCCTAGCGGGGTGGATGCGTAAAGCCTTTTGGTAATCAGTCTTGAAAATAAGGGATATACGTTCTTGCAAGAAAGTATTCATACTCAGTTGGCGCTTTTGCAACTCTAGCAGATATCAGTTATTATTTAACATCAACAATGTCATGCTTTAGACTAATTCTAGATTTTTTAAAATTTTCAAATTATCTTTTTAACGATTCGATTGATAATGTTTGGATTTTTATGGTTTAGGATGACAAAATGAAGGGGTTTTTATATTGGTTAATAAGAAAGTATTTAAAAAAAATTCTTTTTTAAATCTACTACTTAAAAGAAATATAATAATGTGATATAATAATATTTGAGGTTTTAAAAGATGAAAGAATTGTCAAGATTATCAATTTTAAATAATAATAACCATCTTAAAGATATATTTACTAAGGCTTTTTATATTGAGATTGGTAATATTGAATACGATAAGATATCTATTCTTTTAAGAAATGAATTAATTAAATTTGAAGATTTAGTTAATGTTAATATTTTATATAATAGCAAAAACCGTTTTAATACTAATTCAGATATTGATACATTATTAAGTGCTTTATATTTTGAAAATATTAATCATAAAAATAAAAACAGACAAATATTCATAACTTATGGAATTGCTAATTGGATAGATAAAAACAAAAAAGAAATTTTTGCTCCAATTATTTTAATACCAGTAAATATATATATTCAAGAAGATGATATTTATGTAAAAAAAATAGCTACTCCTGTTGAAAACAAGATTTTAATAAGTATGCTTGCATCAGAAGATAAAAATATCGTAAATCCTGATAATTTAAATACAATTTATGCTTTAGATAAATATATTTTAAATTTTGAGAAGTATGGTGTAAGTGTTAAATTAGAAAATATGATTACTTTTGCATATACTTCTAATAAGGATATAAAAATTGATCATGAGAAATTTGATATTTCAAAAATTAATGATCAATATATAATTGATAAGTATTATCATCCGGAAAATGAAAACTTTTTTTTAGTTAGTGATTTGGATAAGAAACAACGTGTTTGTTTGAAAATGGCTAATAATGATTTGAGTTTCGCTATAAGTGGTAAACTTGGTACTGGTAAGACTGAAACTTTAATTAATATTGCAGTTAATGCGCTTTACAATAATAAAAAGGTTTTATATGTTTCGAATATTAAAGAAACTATTGATTATGTTGAAGCGAGATTTGATGAATTAAATGTTTCATATTCAGTGGCTAATTTACTTAAATCTTTTGATGAAGTAATTAGTAAAAAACAATATCAATTTCCAAAGAAAAAACAAATAGTTGCTAATTTAAAAGAAGAACTAACAAAAACTTATGAGATAATTAATGATTATGAAACTCAATTAAATTTTAGAGTTTTAAATCATAATTATCTTTTGGTGATGAACAGTCTAGTTAGTTTTGATAAGAAAAACTCTAAGAAGATAGAAATTGATGATTTGAGTAATTTATATAAAGAAGAGTTTGAAAAAACTGTTCATAGTTTAGAAATGGCTGCAATACTATTTGATAAAATACCTTCTTTTAAAGATAGTATTTGGAGGAATATCCCAATAAACAATAATGTTAATTTTCCTAATCAAGTTATTAATTTAGTGTTTCAAATGAAATCATTCTATACTCAAATGCAAGAAGAAGCCAAAGCATTAGAAAAAAAATATGGATTTAAACCAATTACTTACTATGCTTCACTAAGAAATGTTATTAATAATTTTAAATCATTAAAATATGATGAGGTTTTAAGTTTTTGGGTTGATAATTCTTTAGAGATGTATTTTAAAGCAAGAGAAGTTTTTGTTGATCTAAAAAAAGATTATCTTGAAATAAAGAATTTTAGGGATTTTTTAAATTCTAAATATTTTGAACTTGAAGAACTAGATATAAAGTTAGAAATAAAACAACTATATAGTTATCAGTTTAGTAAAAATGAAATTGATAAAATAGATTTTCTTTTTGAAAAAAGAAATATATTGGAACCAAAAGTTAATCGAGGTGAAATTCAAAGAGGGATTATTTTTAAAACAATTGAAAAGATCGCTCAATTTATAGAAGCTGAAAATGATAAAACTGATGAATTTGTTTTAGAAATTGTTAGATTAAGTAGGTTTTTAAGTCAATATGTTTATCATGCTTGGTGGTTGGATATAGAAACGGAAAATGAATTTCAATATAAATTAAAAAGGATTAAAGATAGTTTTAATCATTTGAAAGAATTGGATGAAGTAAAAAAAGAATTTATTAACCAATTTCAAAAGTTTGCCTATAAGGATTCTGATTATATAATTAAGGTAATTGATGATATAATTGAATCAAGAAAAATTGAAAAAAGCGATATGAAGTTAGCTTCGGTTATTAGGAAGTCAAAATTAGGCCCTCATAATCTAAAAATAATAGTTGAAAAATTAAAATATTTAAGAAAAAATTATAATAAAGCTAAAAATATTTTCTTTGAAGAAACAGGATTTAATTTCCAAGTTGACGTTGATATAATAAAAGATTATGAAAAATGCTTTGAATATATTAATAATATAAATCCTAAATATAAAGAAACTTTTGTTAAGTATTTAAGGTCTGTATATTTTAAATATTCAAAAATTGATATTCCAATTCAAACATTTAATTTATTGCTTAAATCAATGGATGATTTAGATATTCTATATGAAGAATTAGGGGATTATTATTTTGATATTAAATATAATTCGTATTATGAGAAATTAGAAAAAGTATCGTTGATTTTTAAATATTTATCAAAGATATATTATGGTAGTGATAAAGTAAAGACAACTAGTAAGCAAGTTAAAAATGAAGTTATTACAAGCAAAGATTTTTTCAATATTGAATCAGATATTGATTATATTAATAAACTTGAAAAAAACTTTGATAATAATAAAACATATAAGGAATTATTTGACAATTTATTTAATGGTACTAAAACAGATGTTGATAAAATAAGTAATTTGATTCAGACATTAGATAATTTTGTTAATTGTTTTATAGGTCCTGAAGCGGCTGCTAATAGTCTGGATTTAAAAAATTATAATAAGATAAATCTTCAGTTAAGTTATCTAAGAGAAGTAGCTGAAGACGCAAATGATGTTTTAAAAACTTATAGTAAAACATTTAAAGGTGTAGTGTCTAAATATTATTATGAGACTTTTGATTATAATTTAAGTATTTTGGATAAAAAGTTAGAAGCAAAAGAGGAATTAGGAATTTACCTTACAATTACTAAACACTTTAAAAAGATTTTAAAATATAATCTTACTAAGTTAGTTAATAGTTGTCTTGAAGAAAAAAATATTAGAAAGTTAGTTAATAATTTTAAATATACATATTATTTAATGGTATATGAGATGTTTAAAGAAAAGATTACTTTACTTTCTAATAACGAGTTAAAAGATGCTTTGGAAAAAGCATATAGTTTAGAAAGGCAATTGATTGAAGAAAATCAGTCAAGTTTATTAAAGAATTATAATCGTATTTTAGAAGGTAAAAAACATTTAAAGAATTTAGATTATGTAGGACTTATTTCTAAATCTACTAATAAAAAGATTTTTTTAACTGATACAGAGGTATTAAATAATTTCTTTGAAAGTAGTGCTTTTGATTTAGTAATAATTGATGATGCTTATGCATTAGAAGCTGAAGCGTATTATAAAGCAATTATGGGGCGCCAGGTTATTATTGCTGGTGAAGAGCCTAAGAAAAGTTTTAGTGCTAATACCTTGTTATCTAGAATGAAAGAAAAAAATATTTTACATTTTACGCGTTCTTATAATTCGGTTCCTAAAAATTTATTAGAACATAGTGGTAATTCAAGTGGGATTATAAAAAATAGTTTAGTTGAGAATAAAGGTATCACTGTAGTTAAACAAAAACTCGAAGAAAAAATTGTTATGCTTCTTCAAAACAATGAAGATTTAAAAATAAATGTCTATATTGCATCACTTGCTAAAATGAAAGATTTTTATGAGAAGCTTGCAATTGCTTTTATAAAAAAAGGTTATAGTGGTTATAGGATTTTTAAGATTCTAACTTATAACATTAATATTTGTGATGCGCTGGATTATTATTTAGTGAAAAGCGATTATAATGTTTTAACTTTAGAATGTTATCATGACATAGATAAAGAACATAGTGCTGCTTTAGTTATTGATATGTTAATGTTAGTTCAAAAAGAAGTTTGGATTTATGACAGCAATAATTTTTTAAACAAAAAAAGTTTGCTTTCGGAGAAACTAAATAAGTATATCAATGATATAAAATCTTTTGATTATAAATACGATAATAAAGCAGTTTTAAAATTAGCTAAAGCTCTACAGTTATCTGGAATTGAAGTCCTAGGTAGACATGATGATTTAGACATAATGATTAAATACAATGAAAAAATATCAGGAATTATGATTTTGTGGACTTTTGACAACTTGCGATATGAAGTGTTAAATGATTTTAGATATTTTGTTAAAGAATATCAAAAGCATGAAATTAAAGTATTTATAGTAACGATTGAAGAAATATTAATTGATGTTAAGGAAGTTGTTAAAAGAATAACAGGTGAATTATGAAACGTGGAAACAAAAAGATTTTCAATGAATTTGTTTATGCAATTAAACAAGACCCACATAGATACTTTTACATAAAAAGTACTCTACTTAAATTCAAAGAAAATGAGATTGACATTAATACTCAAATGGATCAAGGTAGAACCTTGTTACATTTAGCAGTTAAAATTAATGACTTAAAACTTTTAAATGTGTTTATAAAAAGTGGAATAAATTTAAATTTGGCTGATGATTTGGGTGATACTCCTTTGCACAAAGCTGTAAGAGAGAATAAGTTAGCTTTAGTTAAAGCTTTGATTAATGGTGGTTGTGATGTTAATTTAGGGACTGAACTTGAGCAGTCGCCACTTCATTTAGCGGTAATTAATGGGAATTTAGAATTTGTAAAGTACTTAGTAGAACACGGTGCAGATATTTTATTGTTAGATGAAAAGAATAACTTGCCAATTGATTATGCAATTGATGAAAAAGATATAAAAATAGTAAAATACTTTTTAAGTAAACAAAAAGTAGATGGCGATAGACTTTTAAGATTAAAAGAAATATTAAAGAAGAGTGGGTGAAATGTATGAACTTAAATAAATTTATAGATATAATCAATGAATATACTGATAATTGGTCAGCTGCTGGAATTGTAAAATTTGTTTTTGATGTGATAATAGTAGCGATTGTTATTCTATTACTTTATTTTTTGTTAAGAAAAAAAGTAAAGGCTATTAGAATTTTCATCTTTATTTTTGCTTACTTTTTAGTTTATGCTGTTATTTATATTCTAGGTTTGAGTATGTCAGCTACTATTTTATCGTTTTTAGCTTTTTGGAGTTTTGGAATATTTATCATTGTATACAATCAAGATATAAAACACTTTATTGATAATTCTTTTAAAGTTAGTAAAACAGATAATGCTTTTACATCAGTTGAAGAAAAAAAGAACTTAATTAATATCATCATGAAAACAATTGAGTTTTTGTCTAAAAGACAAATAGGTGCTTTAATAACAATTGAAAGAGAAGATAATCTTAATACTTATATTGGTAAGGCTATTACTATTAACGGAGATATTACAGCTGAGTTACTATCATCACTTTTTATAGAAGGGACAGCCACTCATGATGGGGCTGTAATAATTAGAAAAAATAAGATTATGTGTGCAGGAGCTTATTATCCATCAACTGATAAATTTGACGTTCCAAAGTTCTTAGGAACAAGACATAGAGCTGCTATTGGTATTAGTGAAAGATATGATGCTTTTACTGTCGTAGTATCAGAAGAAACAGGTAACATTTCAACTACTTTAGATGGAGTGATTAATTTAGAATTATCACTGGCTAGAGTTGAAGAGATGCTTGATAAATATATTCCTTTTAAGTAGAACTTAAGTAAAAAACAAGCCGCTAAAAAGGCTTGTTTTTTAAAAATGAATAAATTGAAATAAGTATTAATAAATGATATAATATATAAGAAGAGGTAATAAATATGATTTTTTTAGATAACACTCCATTAGTTTTTTTTACATTAGCTTTTTCTGTTAGCTTTTTATTAATATTAATATCTTTAATGATTTTTAAAAAGTTTTTATTGTTTGATTTTATTTTAGTATTGTTATTTCCAATAATATATGTAGTTTATTTTTTTATGAGTGATACGCTTAGTTTTTTAACACCTTATATCGATTACTATTTATTTGGTAGTGGTGATTTAATTGTTGTTCTTACACTTTTAGGAATGATAGTAGTCGGTGTCAAATATAAAGCTAAACATCGAGTTTTTAAATATGCGACTCTTTATGAACAAACTACTATTTTAGTTTATTTGGATTATAAATATAAACCACTTGAAATAAACAGCGAATTTTTTAAAGACTATAATCGTATTAGTAATTTTAAAGAATGGATTAGTCATTTAAAGGTTGTTGAATGTAGCGGTAAACAATTTAAACCAAAAGATTTTTTTGATATTTTTCAAGATGATAGTAATGCCTTTGACATTAATATTATAATGGAAGATAATTCTAGTATCAGTAAAACAATAGTAAAAAAAGAAGTAGTATATAATAATGAGATAATTGGTTACATTTTAGTAGATCACCAAAAATTAATTACTGAAAACTTCCGCCAAAGATTTATGGATATTTACGATTTAAGGTTTTTCAATTATATGACTTTAATTAATGAACCGATTGCATATTTTGATTCATACAAGAAGATATTTGTTTTAACTCCGAAAATGCAAGAAACACTTGGAATTGATAAAAAAATGTTAACAGTTGAAAAATTTAAAGAATTTGTTTTTAGTGAAGACCAAGTTGATTTTGTTGATTGTGTATCTGGGGCTAATAGATATTTTAACTTACATACAACATCTGGATTTCAGTTATTTGAAAATAGATCATATATTTTTGATAATGAAGTTTATAATATCATTAGATATTATAAAAACATAAGTGAAAACAAAGTTGAAATCAAAGCTTATGATGATTTAATCAAAGCAATAAATAAGTCTTTTAGCAGTTATGATTTTGGGTTGATTGTATTGTCTTTTAAACATATTGAAGATATTAAGGTTAAATATGGAGAAGATTATGCTGCACTTGTTTTGATTAAGTTTTTCCAAAAGGCTAATAATGGTGTTTTGAGAAATAAGTTAAATGTATTTAAATTGAATAATTCAGATTATGCATTGCTTGTTAATAGACAAGATGATCTTCATTTAATAATTAGAGATTTAGAAAAACAAACATCTGATTTATTAAATGCTAATATTATTATCGATTATAAAAAATTTGATATAAAGCCAACCTTAGGAATTTGTTTGGTTTCAACTTTGCCGATTAAGTCAGCTGAGTTAGCTGTTAAAGCGGCTTTAGAAGCAACTGAAGAAGCTAAGAGATTTAATAAGAATTTTGTTTTGTATACTAAAAAAAGGTAATTTAATGGATAAACTAACTCTAAGAAAAAATGTTTTAGAATTAAGAAAAAGAGATGCTTTAAAAGATAAACTTATTTTTGATAATTTGTTTGAGCTTATAAAAGGCTTTAAAAAAATAGCGATATATAAGGCGATTAGAGAAGAACCTTTACTTGATCCTTATTGGGAAATGTTGGATAAAGAAATATATTTACCGATTTTTAAAGAAAAAGGATTTTCTAAATTTTTAGGTAAAGAGTTTTTAAAACTAAGTAATTTTAATATTCTAGAACCTTTTGGTGACATTATAGATTTAAACATTATAGATGCTATTGTAATTCCTTGTCTAGCTGTGGATAAATTAGGTGGTAGATTAGGATATGGAAGTGGATTTTATGATAGAGTTTTAAAAGAATATAAAGGTTTAAAAATTGGAATTACTTATAGTGAGTTCGCTTATGACTTTGTTTTCAAAGAAGATCATGATATTGTAGTAGATTACTTAGTAACTGAAAAAGGAATAGTAGAATTTGGAGAATAAAATGTTTGATGTTATTTTATTAATGGCAGGTGCTTCAAAAAGACTTAATTTAGGAATTAATAAGAACTTAGTTGAAGTTCTTAAAAAACCTATTTTTATGTATTCTCTAGAAACTTTTTTAAAAGTTGAAGGTTGTAATCAGATTTATGTTGTATGTCGCGATTTTGAAGAAGAAGTTGTTTCAAAATATCTAGAAGGATATTCTAAAGTTAAAGTTGTTATAGGTGGGGAAGAGCGTCAGGATAGTTTATATAATGGATTAAAATGTGTAAAGAGCCCTTATGTATTAGTACATGATGCTGCTAGACCTAATATAACAAAAGAATTAATAAAAGAAATAGTAAATATTATAAAAGAAGATGTAGTGGCTTCTTTAGCTGTAAAAAGTAAAGATACCATTAAAGAAGTAGAGGATGGTTATATTACTAAAAACTTAGTTAGGAAAAAATTGTGGGCTATGCAAACCCCACAAGGTGGTCCTACAAAGATATATAAAGAAGCTTTTGAAAAAGCGATTGAAGAAAAATTCAATGCAACGGATGATACTGAGATTTTGATGGTTTATGGTAAAGGGAAGGTTATAATAGTTGATGCATCTTATAATAACTACAAAATTACTACTCAAGAAGATCTTCAAGCATTTATAAGGGAAAAAACGATGTATAAAATTGGGCACTCAAAAGATATTCATCAATTAGTTGAAAATAGACCATTAATTTTAGGTGGTATAAATATACCACATTCTAAAGGATTGTTAGGGCACAGTGATGCTGATTGTGTTTTGCATAGTGTAGCTGAGGCTATAATTGGAGCTTTAGGTAAAGGAGATATTGGGAAAATGTTTCCTGATAGTGATGTGAAGTATAAAGGAATAGCATCGTCTTATTTTATTAGTGAAGTAAAAACCTTAATGGATAAAGAAGGCTATGTTATTAATAATTTAGATTTAATAATTTATTTAGAAAAACCTATCTTAAAAGACTACAAAGATTCGATTAAAGAAAACATTGCTAAACTGCTTGATTGTGATAGTGCTTTAATAAATATCAAAGCAACAAGAAATGAAACACTTGATGCTATTGGAAGAGAAGAAGGAATTGCATCAGAGTGTGTAGTAATGCTTGTAAAAAAATAAAAAAATTCCAAGAAAACTTTAGTTTGATACGTATATATAGTGAAGTATAAAAATATACGTAAAAGGGGATTTAAAAAAATGAAAAGAATTTTAAGTTTTGTAATGATTTTGGTTGTTTTATTTGTTGTTGGATGTAAAAAAGAAGCGGTAACAGAAGATCTTGTGACAAATCAATCTTTTGATTTAAAGTCAGTTGAAGATGTGAGTGAGATTAAAGGGTTATTTCAAGTTGAAACTGAAGTTTCTAGAAATTGGTTTGATGGTTTAGCGAGTTTTTTTGGAGCGGAAGGAACTAGCCCTAATGTTGAATTTGATTCATCACGTGTGTCTCCACCAACAGCTGATTTTTCAACGGCAACTCCTCCTCCTTCAAGTGATGCATCAGATAGTGGTTCAGCAGTTGGTGATGCAGTTACTAGTGGAGAGTCAAGTCAAACTAATGTTCAAGTAAAAGGTGTTGATGAAGCTGATATTATTAAAAATGACAATCGTTATGTATATATCATAAATGGTTTAAAAATTAGCGTTATTGATAGTGTTGATGATAGTGTTTATGTTATAGATTTAGTTGATAAGTTTTATCCATCAGAAGCATATTTAAAAGATAATTTGTTAGTAGTGATGGGTTATCTTTATGAGAGAAAAACATATCAACCTTATTATTATTATGATGAGCCGATGATAGAACCTGCTATTGATTCTGATACAGCAAATGAGGATGTAGAATATTATTATTATGCAACAAGTAGTACAGTTGTTAGTGTGATTGATGTTAGTGATAAGACTAATATGGAAATCCTAAGAACTGTTACTTATGAAGATTCTAATTTAGTATCTTCTCGTATGGTTGGGAATAGTTTGTATTTAGTCTTAAATCAAAATGTAAGAATAACTGATGGAGATGTTTCTCTTCCTGGTTATATGGATACAGAAAAAGAAGGAAAAGTAGAAGCTCCTCTTTCATCAATTTATATTATGAGAGGGTATAGAGGGTATCATTCATATAATATTATTTCTTCTTTAGATATTACAACAAATGAAGAGATTAATTATGAAGTATATTTAGGATACTTTAGAAATATTTATGCATCTACTAGTAACTTATATGTTGTTAATCAAGTAAATACTATAGAATATAGTGATCAAGTATTTAGGATTCCAGAGTTAGTATTTGATTCTAGATATGGTGCTACTTTTTCAAATATTTATAGATTTAATATTGAAGAGGGGAAATTAACTTATAAAGCTAAAACTACTATTGCTGGAAATATTAAAGATCAATTTTCTATGGATGAATACCAAGGAATCTTTAGAGTTGCTTCAACTGTTCAAACTTATGAACCTCTTGAAGTAGCACCTACAAGTGATGGTGTTCCAACGATTGCGATTTTCCCTAGCTGGATGAACAGTTTTAGAACAGAAAGTTTTGTTTATACGTTTGATGTATCTGATAATAAGTTTGAAAGACTTGACACATTAGGCGGTATTGGTATAGATGAAAATATATATAGCGTAAGATTTGACAAAACCTTAGGTTATGTAGTAACATTTAGACAAATAGATCCACTATATAAAATAGATTTTTCTGACCCTACTAATATAGTTATATTAGGTGAGTTAAAATCTCCTGGTGTTAGTGATTATTTACATATTCATAGTGCTGATTATATCGTTGGAATTGGTAGAAATTCTATTAGCACTACGAGTGGTACTTTGAATGGAGTCAAAGTTTCTCTATTTAAAGTAAGTGGTGAAGAACTAGAAGAAGTTGATGTATATCTTTTTGAAGGAAATTATAGTAATACATCTGTACAATATAATCATTTGAGTTTAATAACTTTAGAAAGTCAAAGTTTATACATATTCCCTATTACAATTTACAATGCAAATTACAGTGGTAAAACATACATCGCAGTTATTGAAATTAATGAAGAAACAGAAGAAATATCATTACGTGGACTTATTTCAAAACAAGATAATTCAAGCTATTACTATGACTGTCCTAGAGCTGTAGTAGTTAATTCTAAGCTTTATTCAATTTTTAATAGCGAAGTAGTAATAAATGCATTAGATGATAGTTTAACTTTAATTGGAACAATTACTTTAGAAGTTTTGAATTTTTATAATGTTTATGATTATGTAGGTAGTATAGGAGAACCTATCTTAATAGATTAAATGTAAAGGAGGCGTATTATGGAAGAATTACAAAAGAAAGTTATTCTTGCGATAAACAAAATCAGACCATATATTCAAAAAGACGGCGGAGACGTTGAATTTGTTAGAATTGAAGATGGCGTTGTTTATATTAAGATGCATGGGGCTTGCGTTGGTTGTGCTCATTTAGACATGACGCTAAAAGATGGAATTGAAGCCATTCTTTTAGAAGAAGTACCTGGCATTATTGGCGTTGAACTTGATAAATAGTTATTTATTTAGGCCCTGTAAATTAGTTGGTGGTTTATGAAAATTACGCTGTAAAGATGATGGTGGTTTTTGTAGCTGTAAAGATGATGGTGGTCAAAAAAAGGCATTTCGCAAAAAATTGCGAAGTGCCTTTTATC
>Ga0334884_1004017_pt1 | contig 15745 bp, 12 predicted proteins | sample GraSluR1_MG_7_FD_207215 | JGI IMG/M metagenome (GOLD analysis project Ga0334884, IMG submission 207215) | Sludge microbial communities from methane-producing bioreactor in Wageningen University, Netherlands - Granular Sludge_12_05 R1 | ecosystem: Engineered > Bioreactor > Anaerobic >...
GAAGGTTTCTCGCTCGACTTGCATGTGTTAAGCACGCCGCCAGCGTTCGTCCTGAGCCAGGATCAAACTCTCAATTTATAAGTTTGATGTTAGCTCATCGCTTCTCTTCTCAATGAAGAGTTTGTTATTCTCAATTTTAATTTCTTAAAATCTAAAGAATTGCTGGTTTACTTACTATTCTTATACTCTGTTTAATTTTCAAAGATCAATCACTGTCATCTGACAGCTTTTATAGTATATCATCATCAACATAGTTTGTCAATATTTTTTTATATTAATTACAAACTATTTTTAAACATTGTTTTTACAACGTGATTTATTTTATCATTAATAAATAAATTATTAATCCAGTAACTATATAAAAATTTAATATTATCTATCAATATCTAATCATTATATAATATTCCTACGAAATTCGCCTATTGATACACTAGGCATAGTATACTTGTTATAATTAAGTATTAGCATCAGAAAAATAATTATTTAATCTGATGCTAATATTAATCACTTCATTTCTACTGAATATTTTGACTTAAGTCCTTCAATATATTTTGTATACCTCATATTTTGTCTTTCTTTAGTAAGACCTTCAATTATTCTATTTTTAACTTCTTCAAAAGTTTTAGGTATATCTTCTGTTCTATTTTCAACCTTTATTATATGATAACCATATTTAGTTTTCACAGGTTCACCTACTATACCTATTTCCTGTGTAAAACAAGCTTCTTCAAATTCCTCAACCATTTGTCCCTTTGGGAAACTGCCTAAGTTACCGCCCTCCTCTTTTGATGGACAAGTTGAGTATTCCTTTGCTGCAGCTTCAAAAGGTTTGCCTTGTTTTATTTCATTACTTACTTTTATAGCATCTTCTTCTGTATCTAATAGTATATGTTTAGCAGTAGCTGTTGCTGGTGTGTTAAATTTATCCTTATTTACTTCATAATAATCTTTAGCTTCTTGTTCGGTAACTGTTGGAATATCTGAACAAAGAATTCTTTTTGTTGCTATTTCAATCATAATATCTTTTTTCATAGCTTCTAGTCTAATTTTATATTCATCATCATTCTCAAGTCCATTATCTTTTGCATCATTATATATTAGCTCAACAGCTACAAGTTGCTCTAGTAACCTTTGTTTTCCTGCTTTAGTTAAAAGTTTATATTGCTTATCTTGTGGGAAACTCAAAATAACTTGATTAATATCATTTTCTGTAATTTCCTTACCATTTACTGATGCTAATACCTTATTTTCCATTTAAATTCTCCTTAAAATTTTTTAAACTTTGTGCTTTATATATAGATGATAGCATTAATTTTTTTTTACTACAAGAAAATTTCAAATAAATATTAATAGTTATAAATATATTTTTAAACTTCTATCTTCACAGTATAGATTTATACTCCAAGATACATTTACTTTAAATATATCTATATTTATAATTATACTTAATCAATTTTATACCTTTTAAGTAATTCCATAGCTTTATCAATATTGATAAAAACCTTTATAAAATTTTTAATATAAAATTGGAATTACTTTTTAAATTAATATAAAAAATACTGAATAAAATTAGTTTATTAATTAAATTCTAATTAGTGGGGATTTGCTACATTTCATCCTATTTTGCACTAATTATTTGCATATATATTATATTTTAACAAGATTATAAGATAAATATTTTATAAAGTGAGGATTTTACTTATATGAAAATAAATTTACCTAAAAATGTAGAATACATAATTCATACATTAAACAAAAATAATTTTTCTGCCTATGCTGTAGGAGGATGCATTAGAGATATTCTTATAAACAAAGAGCCAAAAGATTGGGATATAACTACCAATGCTTTACCTGAAGATATAATTAAGATTTTTAAAGATACTGTACCAACGGGAATTAAACACGGAACTATAACTGTATTAATTAATGGAACGCCTTACGAGGTTACAACTTTTAGGATAGATGGCAAGTACACCGATAATAGACATCCAGACAGTGTAATATTTAGTAATTCATTATATGAAGACTTATCAAGAAGAGATTTCACTATAAACTCCATATCCTACAACCATAAAGATGGTTTACAGGATCCATTTAACGGTAAAAATGATTTACAACAAAAAATAATTCGTTGTGTTGGTACCCCTGATTTGAGGTTTAAAGAGGATTCTCTCAGGATATTAAGAGCAATTAGATTTTCTACACAACTAAATTTTAAAATAGAACAAATTACAAAACATTCCTTACAAAAAAATTCCTTATTAATAAAGAATGTGAGTATGGAAAGAATTAGAGATGAACTATCAAAGATACTCTTAACTAATAAACCAAGTGTAGGTTTTCAATTACTAAAAGAAACTAAATTATTAGAAATAATCCTTCCAGAATTATCTATTTGTGTAGGTTTTAATCAACATAATCCACATCATTATAAAGATATATTTGATCATACTATGATGGTTTTAGATAATACTTCTAGTAATTTAATAATAAGAATTGCAGCCTTACTGCATGATATTGGTAAGCCAAAATGTTTTTCTATAGATAAAAATGGAATAGGCCACTTTTATATGCATAATATAGAGGGTGCAAAAATTTCTCAGGAAATATTAAGTCGTTTAAAGTTTGATAATAAAACTATAAAGACGGTTTACACCCTAATAAAAGAACATTTAGTTAATAGAAATAATTTAAAAATACCTGCAATAAAAAGATTTATAAATAGAGTGGGCATAGATAATCTTAACTATTTATTTGATTTACAGATAGCAGACATAAAAGGCCATACTCCGCCACATGACTTTTCTCCAGTATTTAATTTAAAAATCTCAGTAAATGAAATCTTAGCAAAAAAAGATCCTCTTAACCTAAAGGATTTAGATATAACTGGCAATGATTTGATAAAAATAGGATACTCCAAAGGGATCATCATAGGGAAAACATTAAATGAACTTTTGGAACTTGTAATAAAAAATCCTGAATTAAATAAAAAGAATATATTAATTCCCAGAGCAATAAAAAAGTTAAATTATAAAAAATGAATTCTAATTCCGTTATCTAAATTTAGAAATAAAACCAATTATTGATAACTTTTAAATTATTAACAAAGAAATATAAATCTAATGAATTTAATTATTTTTAATATGCCAAAAATAGGTTCCCTCTATATTCGGAACCTATAAGAAACTGTTTACTATAAAACATTATATATTATTAGTTAAATATCAATTATCAAACAAACATATATAGAGATTATATTATGTATTTTATCATATTTATAAATATACTTATAATATAAGCTTACTTATTCTTTATACTTCCTTTTGCAATATACCTTGCTTTCTAAGTATGGGTATTACCTTTATAGCAAGTACAGATGCTATGACGGCCTTTAATAAATCCCCTGGTATAAAAACTAAGAATCCCATTTTAACAGCATATCCAAAAGTTATTCCTTTAAATAATACATTTTTAAGTATAAAATACAAATAAGGTATTCCTATAATATAAATTATAATAATTCCCAGAACACAAATAGCAAATATTCTAATAAAATTAATTTTTTCAGTATGTTCTACAATTTTCCCCATAATAAAGGCTGCAACTATAAATCCAATTAAGTATCCAAAGCTTGGACTAATAACATGCATAAGACCACCAGTTCCATCCGCAAATATAGGTAATCCTATAAGGCCAAGTAATACATAAATCAACTGTGACATAGCCCCCACTCTAGAACCAAGCATTATACCTGCTAAAATTGTAAATAATGCCTGTAAAGTTATAGGAACAGGGCCTACAGGAATTTTAATAAATGCTCCTACTGCTGTCAACGCCGCAAATAATGCAGCTAAAATCATTCCTCTTGTATTAAATTTCAAAAATTTACACCTCCATATTTATTAATAAACTTATATTAATATAACAAGCTATAATTGTCAACCTATATATATTTATATGTTTACAATACATTATAAGTTTTTATTATTATACTTATATTTAACATAAATATAATAACTTATAAAATATATATAGATTTATAAGTAATAATAAAATTATTCACCTTTTTAAATAATAATTGAAACATATGAATAAAAGTATTATGAAACATCAATAACTTAGCTTATAACAAAATTATCTATAAATCATATAAATATAACATAACTTTACAAAATATAATTTTTGTGACAAACTTATCTATAAATATTATAATATTTATAGATATTCTATATTTTATAAGAAATGAGGTATGTCAAAAACTATGAAAAAGAAATTTATATTAACTATTCTCTTGATCTCTTTTATCCTATTTACATTTGGATGTAATAACAAAAATACTGCTAAAACCTCTTTTGACAAGTATATAACTTTCTGGGAAAAAAGTGATTTTAAAAGTATGTATTCTCTTTTGAATTCAGACAGTAAAAAAAGTATTTCTGAAAAAGACTTTATTGAAAAATACAAAAATATCTATAGCGGTATTGACTTAAGTAAAATTTCCATAACTCCAGAGTATCCAAAATCTTTAAAGAAAGATTCAAATGGAAATATATCCGTCCCATTTAAAGTATCTATGAATACCTCTGCTGGAACTATAAATTTTAAAAATACAGCTTATTTAAAAGAAGAACAAATAGATAAATCAAAAACCTTCACCATACTTTGGAACAATAAAATGATCTTTCCAGACCTAGAAGATGGAGAAAAAATTAGAGTAGATAAAACCTTCGGAAAACGTGGTGAAATACGTGGAAAAAATGGTTCTTATCTTGCGAAAAATGGATTTATTGCAGAGATAGGAATTGTTGCAGGAAAAATTAATAATGATGATTCAGATACTAAAAATAAAATTGCACAAATTTTAAATATTAGTGCTGATAACATTACAAAAAAACTTTCTGCTTCCTATGTAAAACCAGATATGTTTATACCAATCGATAATATATCAAAAGATGATACTAATAGAATAACAGCACTTTCAAAAATTCCAGGTATAATGATAAAAGATAAAGCTGCAAGAATATACCCTTTAAAAGATAAAGCTGCTTTTTTAACAGGCTATGTACAACCTGTCAGTTCTGAAGAACTTAAAGATCTTAAAGATCAAGGATATACTCAAGATGATATAATTGGTAAAAGCGGTTTAGAAAAAATATATGAGAATCAATTGAAATCAGAAGATGGTGCTGAAATATATATATTAGATAAAAACGGAAATAGGAAAAAAACTATAGCTAAAAAAGAAGCTAAAAACGGAACTGATTTAAATATTACAATAAATACAGATATTCAATCAGCTTTATATGATCAATATTCTGGTGATTCTGGTACATCAGTAGCAATGGAACCCAAAACTGGTGAAGTATTAGCTCTTGTCAGTTCACCAGCTTATGATCCAAATGATTTTGTACTGGGAATGTCTTCAGATAAATGGAATTCCCTTAATAAGGATCCTAAAAAACCTCTTTTAAATAGATTTGAAGGCATTTTTGCTCCAGGTTCAATCTTTAAACCAATAACAGCATCCATTGGTTTGAAAAATAATAAAATTGATCCTAATACAATTAAAAATATAAATGGTCTAAAGTGGCAAAAGGATAGCAGCTGGGGGGGATACTTTGTAACAAGAACAGAGGAATATTCATCACCTTCTAATCTTTTAAATGCATTAATACATTCAGATAACATATATTTTGCTCAATTAGCATTAGATATTGGTAAAAATACTTTTGTCTCTGAAATGAAAAATTTAGGAATAGGTGAAAAAATACCTTTTGAATACGGCCTTACTACTTCAAAAATTTCTAAAGACAATAAGATTAATACAGACATTCAGCTAGCTGATTCCGGTTATGGACAGGGTGAACTACTTATAAATTCTTTACAACTTACATCTATATATACTTCTTTTGTTAATAACGGCAATATAATCAAACCATATTTAAATGAAGACAAAAAACCTTCGTCTCCTAATGATATATGGAAATCCAATGTTTTTTCTGAAGATATATCAACTACAATATTAAATGACTTAAGTCAAGTTGTATCAAATCCTGAAGGTACCGGACATGATGCATATATGACGAACTTACCGCTTGCTGGTAAAACTGGCACTGCAGAAATAAAATCTAGTCAAAAAGATACAACTGGAAGTGAAAACGGATATTTTATTGCTGTTAATACTAATAACCCTAAACTATTAGTATTAGAAATGTATGAAAATGTTAAAAATAAAGGCGGAAGCCATTATGTTGTACCTAAAGTAAAAGAAATCTTTCAAAAGTTTTGTAAATAATTAAACTGTCCCCTTTGTCAAGTACACAATAAAACAGGCTGTCCACCTAGATTTTATATCTGGGTGGATTTTTAGAATGGAACTATTCCTGTTTTTAGATATGTATATAATGAACTCCTTTTTATTTGCTTTTCTTCTCCAGCGTTGACTACATTTATCAATACAATTTTGACTCAACATTATAGGATCAAATCCGTTTTCAACGAATATTTCTAACGGTAATTTTCCACCAGCATATTCCGCAGGAAATAATTCTTTAAGTGAATCTGTATAAGTGATTTGCTTGTATGTTACACTTTTAATATTAATGTTTTTTGATAAAATATTTATTTCTTTTGAGGTAATCCCTTTAAATTTTATATATTTGTATTATTTTTACAAATATAGTTGAATAATTACTGTGATATTTGTTAATATATTATAATAAGGAGGGATTTTATGGAAATAGTTAACTATTCTAAAATTTTAAAAACATTTGTTCAACTTCTATTTATATTCATTTTAGCAATATTATTTGCTATAGGAATAAATAAATACATATTTGCTAGGGCTGATATAGAAGGTACTTCTATGCTTAGTACCCTTAATGATAAAGACATAACCTTTGTAGAAAAAATAAGTTCAATTACTCATATAGTCAAGAGAAATGAAATAATAATATTTAATTCCAGAAATGAAAATAATGATCTTTTTATAAAGAGGGTAATCGGCATAGCTGGAGATAAAGTACAAATAAAAAATGGTAAAGTGTACATTAATGGTAATAGTATTTCTGAACCCTACTTAAATAATAACACCATAACGGAACCTGGTCCTTTTATCGGAAATAGTGTCTATACAGTTCCAAAGGGGTATATATTTGTACTTGGTGATAATAGAGGCAACAGTACTGACAGTAGATTTTTTGGTCCTGTTAATATTAAAGATATAAAAGGTCATGCAATAATACGAGTTTATCCTTTAAATAAAATAAGACTACTATAAATTCAATATAAAGATTTTATAGTAATCTTACAATTAAATAAAATACTTTACAAAAATTATTAAATCTTTTCATAACTAATATCTTTTATAACTATATTTAATTGTTTTTCAAGCTCAATAATTTTATTTATTCTTTTTTTGTCATTACTATATATAATTTTTACCTTAGGTCTTAGTGGAAAATTGTGACTTATTTTTTCTATTATTGCTTTCTCTCCATTAGTTAAATTAACTAATGTTCCCTCTGGATAAGGTACTACTATCTGTGAAAAAACTTGTACATATTTATAATCAAATTGAATACCTCCACTTGCCATAAGATATTCTAAAGCCTCATTTGGACTCATAGCTTTCCTATAAGGTCTATGTGCAGTTAATGCATCATAGGTATCTGCAATAGCTACAATTTTACCAAATTTACTTATTTCATCCCCTGACTTACCTTCTGGATATCCCTGCCCACCTATTTTTTCATGATGCTGTAATACAACCATAATAGAAGTTACTGAAATATCAAAACATTCTCTTAAGAAATCATATCCCTTTTTTGTATGCTGCTTTACTATATCATATTCTTGCTTCGTAAGCTCTGATTCTTTATTCAATATTTCAACGGGGACAAATATCATACCTATATCATGCAATAAAGCTCCTATACATAAATCCATTAAATCAAATTTATGTAAATTAAGCTTTATTCCAATGATTAATGATATTATTGCTACATTGACACTGTGTTGAAATATATAATTATTTTTACTTTTTATATCTACTAAATTTATCATTACATCTTTTTTAGATAATACTTCTTCAATCAATTCTTTAGCTATATATAAAATTGAATTAAATTCATTTTCTTTATCAACATAATTAATTTTTTTATGTGTATCACATGGATTAATATTCATAAAACTCTTTTTTATCGCCATTATTGCTTTTTGCCTTATTTCTGGCTTTATAATCTCTTCTATTATTTTATTGCTATATTCATCAAATATATATATTGAATATATATTTAATTCTTTTATCTTTTTTATAATTTTACCTGTAAGTGTAGATCCCTTTTTTAATAAAACTTTTCCATCATTATCATATATAGACTTTGCCAATCTAGTATTTTCTTTTACGCATTGTATGGGAATTAATCTCATCTTTGCACCACCATCTAATGTTATATTCATTTAATTATTAATGTATTATTCATTCGTTATAAAACATATAACAATAAATTTCTATAAATCACCTCTAAAATCAATATAATCTATTCTAATAATTCTTTTAAATATTTCTCAAGCTTTTTACACTTTTCTTTATCCATTGCTTCTATATCTCTAAGTTTATAATCTAAATTTAATTTTTCATATTTATTTATCCCTAAAGTATGATAAGGCAATAACTCTACTTTTTCTACATTTCTTATATTCTTTATGATATTAGCCAGTTTTCTTATATTTTCTTTAGAATCAGTTAATGTAGGAACTATTACATGTCTTATCCATACCTTTACACCTATATTTTCTACTGCCTTTAAGAAATCATCAAAACCTCTTTTACCCTTTCCAGTAATACATTTGTATCCATCATCATCTACATGTTTTATATCTAATAATACCAAATCTGTATGTTTTAAAATTTCTTCATAATTTCCATATCCATACCCAGCTGTATCAATAGCTGTGTGAATACCCTGTTCTTTGCACAATTTTAATATGTCTATTAAAAATTCAGGTTGTAAAAGTACTTCCCCGCCAGAAAAAGTTACCCCACCTCCTGATCTATCAAAATAAGGCTTAAATCTCAATAACTTTTTCAACAACTCTTCTGCTGTTAACTCTTTCCCGCCTGCCATATTCCATGTATCAGGATTATGGCAATATGAACATCTTAGTCCACAGCCTTGAAAAAATACTACTGTTCTAATACCTGGACCATCTACAAGCCCCATACTTTCTATTGAATGAATTCTTCCCATTACCATAGTTATTTCTCCCTGCCATTTATAAATGTTAATTAACTTAATAATACTTTTATATATTATTTTAAACTTACCTACAATTTAATAAATAATCAAATTATTAGTATTGTTAAAAAAATATATACAATTTAGTATATCATATTTTTAAGTATTATTTGATAAATATAATTTTATAAATTTCCATACATTGAATTAGTTCTAGTTAGTTTTATATTTTATTCAATAACTAATATTTAATTAATAATTTATTACTATTATTATCTAAATCGTTAGATACATACTTATACTAATATAACAAATAAGTTATCTCAAAAGGAATTAAATGTACTGATTTAATTATTTAAAATTAGATTTTAATAACCATTTTAATAGTAAAATATCAAAAAAGCTGTCTCACAATTTATAAATTGTGAGACAGCCTCTATTTATTATAATTTTTCATGAAAAGTTCTACTTATAACTTCTTTTTGATGATCCTTTGAAAGTCTATTAAAATTGACAGCATATCCTGAAACTCTTATAGTAAGCGTTGGATACTTATCAGGATTATTCATAGCATCAATTAATGTTTCTCTATTTAGCACGTTAACATTCAAGTGATGAGCTCCTTGCCCAAAATATCCACCCATAATACTAACTAAATTATTTATTCTTACATCATGATCATTTCCTAATGCATCTGGTACTATAGAAAATGTATTTGAAACTCCATCTTCACAGCATACATATGGCACTTTAGCAACTGAGTTTAAGGATGCTAATGCTCCTTCCATATCTCTTCCATGCATTGGATTAGCCCCAGGTGCTAATGGTTCTCCAACCTTTCTTCCATCTGGTGTTGTACCCGTCTTTTTACCGTACATTACATTTGATGTAATAGTAAGCACTGAAAGCGTATGTTTAGCATTCCTATAAGTTGGATGCTTCTTTAATTCATCAGAAAATTTTTCAACAATTTCTACAGCTATACTATCTACTCTATCATCGTCATTACCATACTTAGGGAAATCTCCCTCTTTAACAAAATCTACAGTTATACCATTTTCTCTTATTGGTTTTACTTTAGCATATCGTATTGCACTTAGGGAATCAGCTGCTACAGAAAATCCTGCAATACCAAAAGCCATAAGTCTTCCTACCTTGGTATCATGAAGTGCCATTTGACTAGCTTCATAGGCATATTTATCATGCATAAAGTGTATTATATTCATAGTATTAACATAGAGTCCTGCCATATATTCAAGAACTTTAAAATAATTTTCCTTTACTTTTTCATAATCTAATACTTCATCTGTTATAGGCTCAATATCAGGAACAACTTTTATACCTTTCTTTTCATCTACACCACCATTTATTGCTAAAAGGAGACATTTAGCAAGATTACATCTAGCTCCAAAGAATTGCATGTCTTTTCCTACTCTCATAGCAGATACACAGCAGGCAATTGCATAATCATCTCCATATATAGGTCTCATAATATCATCATTTTCATACTGAATTGAATCAGTTAAAATAGACATTTCCGCACAGAATTTTTTAAAGCTTTCTGGTAAATTTTCTGACCACAATACTGTCATATTAGGTTCAGGTGCTGATCCAAGATTTATTAATGTATGAAGATATCTAAAAGAATTCTTTGTAACAAGGCTTCTTCCATCTATTCCAACTCCAGCTATAGATTCAGTAACCCAAGTTGGATCTCCTGCAAACAATTCATTATATTCTGGTGTTCTTAAATGTCTTACCAGTCTAAGTTTTATAATAAATTGATCTATTACTTCTTGTGCCTCGTCTTCTGTAATCAATCCTTGCTCTAAATCTCTTTCAATATAAATATCTAAGAACGTACTTGTCCTTCCAAGTGACATAGCCGCACCATTATTTTCCTTTACACCTGCTAAATACCCAAAATACAAAAACTGAGCTGCTTCTTTAGCATTAACAGCTGGCCTTGATATATCCACACCATAAGAAAGAGCCATTTTTTTAATCTCATCAAGAGCTCTTATTTGTTCCGATACTTCTTCTCTAAGTCTTATAAGCTCATCCAGCATATCACCTTTAAGATTACTTAAATCTTTCTTTTTCTCTTGTATTAAGAAATCTATTCCGTACAGGGCTACTCTTCTATAATCTCCTATTATTCTTCCTCTTCCATAGGCATCTGGAAGTCCTGTTAATACTCCAGCAGACCTAGCTATCCTTGTTTCTTCTGAATAAGCATCAAATACACCTTGATTGTGTGTTTTTCTATAATTTGTAAATATATTGTGCATTTCATCACTAATTTTAAAGCCATATTCTTTAAGTGATTGTTCTGCCATTCTAATTCCACCAAAAGGATTAGTTATTCTCTTTAATGGTGCATCCGTCTGAAAACCTACTATAACTTCATTATCTTTATCCAAATATCCAGGTTTAAAGCTATTTATTCCAGAGATTGTCTCTGTATCTACATCAAGTATTCCCTTTTTTAATTCCTCTAAAATAAGTGAAACTGCTTTATCCCAAACTTTTTTAGTTTTTTCTGTAGGACCCTTTAAAAAGCTTTTATCTCCAGTATACTCTTTATAATTTTTTTGGATAAAGTCTCTTACATTTACATCATTAGTCCATTCTCCATCTTGAAAGCCTTCCCATTGTTTAAACAAAATATCATCTCCTTATTCTATGCTAATTAATTTATAATGAAATTGTTTTTAATTGTTACTAATTAATAATTTTTATTATATAGATATTATAACTAATTAATCATCTTATTTCAACAATATAAATAATATCTTAATTAACATAAGTTAGACTTTTCATATTTCACATTATATCATATCTCTATTTATAATTAAAAGTATTTATTTTTTTATGTTTTGTAAAAATTTTACTTCAAAAACAAAAATAAATCTTACTTGGAATATTGTAAATATTTTAATATAACATATTACTCATTTAGATTAAGCTATATGAATATAGCTATAGGTAATACTTCTATCATATTTCCATCATCACAAATAAACTTGTTGCTGAAAGTTTCTATGTTATTTTCTATATTATTTAAATTCATAAAATTTATAAAATAATTTTCATTTATAAAATTTAAAGAATTATCACCGAATAATTGCATATAGTCATAATTTTTTTTATCTATGAAATTTATTACTTTTCCCATTATATTTATCTTGCAATTTCCAATATAATTAAATCTACTTATATTATAAGCTAAATCTATAGGAACTATAAATCTAGATTTAGGTGTACATAATTCAGTAGTTACGCATTTAATACAATTATTAGTTTTCCATGTATTCATATATTCCTTTAAATTTCTAAGCACCTCAAATTTGCTGCTATTTATACTTTTTATATTACCAAATACATTTTGTATTTCCATATTATTCACCAAATTTTGTAAATAGTAAACTATAGGGTTTTGTAATAACCTACATTTCATTATAACAAAATCATTTTCATTAACATTATTAATATTTTCATTTAAAGATATATCTCTGATTAGATTATTTTTAAATAGTAACTTTCTTAAATTCATAAATACTTCTATATCCTTTGAAATACTTGCTTGTGTCTTTTGCTTTGAAAATTCATTCACTACTTGAACATTAATATCTCCTTGAACATATTTTCCAAATAGTTCATCTGAAAATTCACTCATTGGGCCTCTATAATTAATAGTAATTTGATTCTTTGTATTAACACTTTTTGATTCAACAAATTCTTGTACTACTATAGTAAAAAGATTATTAATCATATCATTATTCAAATATAGAGGTATGAAAGCTTTATTTTCAGTCATAAATATCACTCCACATCATTAATACTAAATTTTAAAACTTATATTATATTTTTATAGAACAGATTCATTCATTTATTCGTATAATATTATAGCTATATTGTATAAAATAGGAGGAATAAATATGCCTATACATTACAATTTTACAAAATTAAAAGATTCTATTGAAAGTAATGCTAGTTCTGCTGTAAAGAAAACAGGCGAATTTATAGAAATATCAAAATTAAATCTAGATATTTCCTGTGAAGAAAAGAAAATAGATGTTTTATATGCTAAAATAGGTAAAAAAATATATGCTCAATATATGAAAGATAGATTTGTAAATAATAACTTCATAAAATACTGTAAAGAGATAGATGAAATAAAATATAAAATTTCATCTATAGAAAAGAAAATATTAAAAGTTCAAAATAAAAAAATATGCCCTTTGTGCGGAAATGAACTTACAAAAAATGCTGTTTACTGTGAACATTGCGGATTTAAACAAAAAACTAGAAAAAAATCTTAAAAATTTATTTATATATATAAATAATAAATTGTTAGAAAATTCAATGACATTAAGAAATATATTCATAATATAAAAAATAGCCTTAAAAATTTTTAAGACTATTTTTTATTGAATTTTTATAATTTCAAGATCATCTGGAACAATTATTTTTCCATCAAAGTATTTTTTACCTTCTTCTGCATATAATTTTTTTCTTTGCTTTAAATTTTTATCTTCACTATGAAATAATATAACATTTTCCACTTCTAATTTTGAAGCATTCTCACAAGCATCCTTTACAGTGGAATGGTGTTTTTCATAAGGCTTAAATTTTTCTTTTTCAGAGTACAGACAGAATGCCTCATGCATAAGATATTGAGATTTATATGCATAATTAATTAAATTCTCATTAAAAGGTTCATCTCCTAAAAATGTTAACTTTTTACCATTATTAAATTTAGCAACAAATCCAAATTGAAGAAGTTTAGTACTTTTAATATCAAAACATTGAATGTCTATATCCAATATATTTAATTTACAACCATCATATACCTCAACAAAGACAATATCTTTATCAATATGATCTACAAATTTCTTTTGAAGTAATAGCTTACTTATCGTTCTTATTATATCCACTACATCCCTATGACAGTAGATATTAAGCTTTCCGTTATAATTACCATTAATAATCTGTTGCGCTACTGCTCTTATTATCCATACAATACCCGTTACATGATCATTATGACTATGAGAAATGAATACATCGTGTATTTTGTTTATAGGTATATCCATTTTCTCCAAATTTGAAAGTATAGTATTGCCTCCCCCTGTATCTATGAGGAAGTATTCATCTTTACTTGAAATTGTAAAACAAGTATTATAACATCTTGTAACCATTGCAGCTCCAGTACCCAGCATTGTTATTTCATTCATTTTTCAACTCTCCTCCTGCATAGAAAATCATATAAAAATACTTCACACTATAAATATAAACATTAAAGAAACTTCACTTTATATAATACATAATTATCTAATCCCTGTCACTTTTCCTTTAAGTGCCTTTAATCTGGAATTAACATATCCAATTAGCTCATTTCTTTTATCCTTTATATCTGCAGGCGCATTAGTAACTATACTTATAATATCTAAAGTATTGCCCTTTACAACTTCTGCAACTTCATACCCTAAACATTTATTTTTAACTTTCCAATAAATATTATTAAATTCATCTGCTTGCCTTTTGTTATAATAACCTTTCTCTATTCCAAATTGAAATAAATCCGCTGCTGATTCTAATTCCTCTAAATCACGAAGTTCCAATGTTTCTTTAACAAGATCTTGAAAACTTTTCATTTTAAACACTCCTCTTTATAAAGTATAAAGTCTTTTAGATACATAACAGTTAATATATTATCGTAATAAATTCACTATATAATTACTTACTATAATTATTCAATACAAATTATTATACTAACTTATCTATATATTTTTTATATTAATATTATAATAATATTTTAGACTCATAGATTAATTCATATACTAATATAAATTAAATTCTAGTAATATAAATTAGCTTTCTAATTTATATTACTAGAAAATTAAAAATTAATCTATATATTTAAATAAAATAACTCTGAATCTTAAAAATAACATGAATTAGTCTGAATTATTTATAAACATTATCATAACTTCTTATTTAAATATAAATTTATACATTTTAATATTTTAAACAACTCTTATAAAAAAGTATAATTAAAACTATATTTTATTAAAAATAAAAAAACATCCTTAAAATAAGGATAATTTTGGTGGCTTACCGGGGAATCGAACCCCGGACAACATGATTAAAAGTCATGTGCTCTACCAACTGAGCTAGTAAACCAAATATTAAATTTAATAAATACTAAAATAAACTTTGTTATTTAGTATAACCCAGCGTCGACCTACTCTTCCACAGGGCTTCCCCTGCAGTACCATCAGCACATTAGAGCTTAACCTGCCTGTTCGGAATGGGAAGGAGTGTTACCTCTAAGTCATAGACACTGGATATATTAAGTTAAGAGTGAATAGTTAAGAAATTATACTCTCAAAATTGCATAGTAACTGGTAAAGTAATTTTATTTCTTCGTTTTATTTTGGTCAAGCCCTCGACCTATTAGTATCAGTCAGCTGAATACATTACTGCACTTACACCTCTGACCT
>Ga0334884_1004024_pt1 | contig 15735 bp, 10 predicted proteins | sample GraSluR1_MG_7_FD_207215 | JGI IMG/M metagenome (GOLD analysis project Ga0334884, IMG submission 207215) | Sludge microbial communities from methane-producing bioreactor in Wageningen University, Netherlands - Granular Sludge_12_05 R1 | ecosystem: Engineered > Bioreactor > Anaerobic >...
GGGGTCGACGGCGACGAGTCGCCAGGCGCCGCGCTCGCGGCAGTACAGTTGCCACCGGCAGTTGTTCAGCGGCGGGCAGTCGGGCAGGGTTTCCAATCCGCTGGCAAACACCCGCGCGCCCGCCCGCACCAGGCACGTCGACCCGAAGCACCACAAGGGCCCCGATCCGTTGTCGGCCGGCGTGTAGCGATACACGACTTCCTCGGCCTCGACCACCGGATTCAACCCCGGCTGCGCGGCATGCAATAAGAAGATCAGCGAAAGCGAGATCGACATGGCTGGCTCCTGGATTGGGAGGTCGGGCGAAGCGGTTCCGTATTCATTCATTGCGCCAAGAAGCTCGGGAAAGGAGGAAGTCTATGAGAAGCTGAGACGGAAACCTTTCAGCGGAGCCTTTGCGGGTGGAAGTCCCGTCCGGCAAAGCCTGACCAGCAGCCGGGAGCGAGTCTTGCGTGGGGTCGGGTAACCGGCACCACGAGGCGTAGACAGCGAGTTCGGAAGCCATGTGACTGAGCCTCGACAGTACTGTCGTCGGAGCCTTCGTCGTTGAATGAGCGGGGGCAGCACGGGCGTTTCGCAAGTGGTCGGAAGCGCTCGTCCGGCCGGGGTCGCGTGAGCATGGGCAAACGGACAAACGAGGCTCCCCGGGAACTTGGGAGGCCCTGGTGTTTCCGCGAGCATTATCCCGGGATGGAGTGGCCGGGTCAACAAGCTCCGGGCCCGACGCAGGGAACGCACACGGCGGCGTCGGGAGGGCGGAAAAGGGGACATCACTGATTATCGCTTATCCCGCTTACAAAAATCAGTGATATCCCCTTTTCTTCGCCCAAGTCGCGATTCTCACGCCCGGAGTCGCATCGCGACGGCATGGGTATTTGGCCCCACATTACCAGCCACGCTCGTCGCCGGAGGTTCTTACGGCGTGCCACCCAGCGCCCGTGGATCACGAGATTCTGAAATCGCATGAGGAGCAGACAGCCCGATGGAAGTACGTATTCCCAAGGTGCCCTTCAGGGCGTTGATCTCACTCTTCTGCGTCGAGTTGCCTCAGTGCCACGGCAGCCACTTCGCCGACAGAAACCTCGCTACTATTAAACCATGAGTGAGCCTCATCGCTTAGGATGTTTTTGAGTGGTTCCACTGCCCGTGAATCGCCCAGCTCGCCCAACGCCTCGGCGGCTGCTAGGCGGATGTACACACTAGTGTGTGTCAGCATTTTGATGAGCGGGTCAACCGCCCGCGGGTCACCAATCTTGCCGAGTGCGGAACACACCGCGTCGCTTGAGATGTCATCAGGTGCGGTCTCCAGCATTTTGATAAGCGGCTCAACCGCCCGTTGGTCCGCAATCCCGCCCAGTGCCCAGCAGCACTGTCGCCGGGCACGATTTTCTTCTGCCATCTTTAGAAGCGGCTCAGTTGCTCGTTGGCTCCCAATCTTCGCTAGCGCAGTGAAAGCCGAGTCGTGCGCACCGACCCGGCACTCGAAGCCACCACCCCAAGTAACGATGAATTCGAGCAGCGCGTCTACGGCAGCTTCACCGAACCTGACAAGCGCCTCCTCTACCTTCTCTTCCTCGAACGGACGGACGGAAAAGGGGACATCACTGATTAGTGCTTATCCCGCTTACAAAAATCAATGATGTCCCCTTTTCTTCGCCCGACGCGACCGCCGCCTCGCGTGCACCCGTTTGTTCTGCGACTTCGCCGGTGGTGATTGGCAATGGCGGCAGAACAATGGCTGGCAATGTTTCCAAAACAGACGCTCCTGGGCGGCAGTGGCGACAACACTCGCACTACCTGCGTCCCGTTGCAGGGCCGGCCGCGGCGGGTGGCGTGGCTCATCGACGATCGCCCTCCTCAGACGGTCCGTCAGGGGCAGGGCGTTGCTGTGTCTTCTCTTGGTCGTTGAGATAGTCCCTAAGTGCTTTGAAGGAATCCTCGGGCAGATTCCGGAGGATCGCCTCCCACTGGTCCGGGGTAGCTCGCGATTGGAAGTCACAGATGGTTGGTCGAACTACGCTTCCATCGAGCAAGACGGCAACCTCAAACTTGGGTTGCGGGCCAGAGAACAGCAGTGGATATGCTTCGTACGTTACCAGCCAGTACCAGCAGTTCTTGTTTAGTTCATTGTCAGGGTCGGTTGGGTCGAGCGGTCTCAGCGAAACGGATTCCAGCTCCCAGTGGAAGTCGGCAGTATCCGTGAGCACTCGCATCTTGATGGGATTGGCCAACTCAACGGCGCGCTTCGCTGAGATCGGTGGATTGGGCGATTCCATGTCCCACTCCGGAGTCTTCCGGATCTCGTGGTAATCGAGCTTCAGCGCCGCTCGTTTCCCAAAGAAATAACTGTATCGCACGTATTCGGCTCCACCTGCAAGGGCGGGCGACACAGCCACGCTGGCCAAAACACCGATGAGCCCAAGTCGAACGATCATGGATTGATTCCCCAACGGGTTCACATACGGTGGCGATCTCGGCGGCAGAACTTGTTATTCTAGAAAAATCCCCCTTTGCCGGGCTACTGCGGGAGAATCTACCACGAAGTGTGGGCGTTGCCAAGTGGTTTGAGACGAAAACCGATCCCGCAGAGGGGTAGGCGCAGCGTGGCATCCGATGAATAATCACGGATATTCCGGTGTTATCCCGATCTGGATCTTCTTTTCCGCACATCTCGATGTGATTTTCTCCGAATTTCCTGAGCTGGGCAGATTACACGTGCATATCGCGGTAGGAATAAGACACGGAAAAGGGGACATCACTGATTATAGCTTATCCCGCTTACCAAAATCAGTGATGTCCCCTTTTCTTCGCTCGGGCTATTTGGCGCCCACGCCCCCCACCAATCGCGGCGACTCGATGCGATGATGGACGTGCTCGATGGAGTCAACGGCCACGCCCGAAGGGGTGAGGGAGCCGAACGGGTGGGCCGCGCCCGGGTGTGTCGTGGTGGTAAGATGGCCGGGGGCCGTTCGCCGTGCACGGCGGCCGAGCCGGAGATGGCACGTTCCCGCGCGACCGGCTAGACTGGCGCAGGGCAACGGATCGCGTATCGCGGGGCCGGCACGAGCGAGCGCTCCGAGGCCGCCCTTCTTGTCCGGTTCGTCGGTCTCTTTTCAAGAGGAGGCACTCCGATGTCAAAGTCGTTGCCTTGGGCCTGCGCCGTTGTGTGTTTCGGGGTTGCACTGCCGGTCTTTCTCCCGCCGACTTGCGGGGCCGAATGGGGGGAACCGACCGCGGCCGACCTCAAGATCGAAAAGGCGCTCGACTCGCCCACCGAGCTCGCGTTCGTCGAAACGCCGCTCGCCGCGGTGCTCGAGACGCTCGGCGACACGCACGAAATCCCGATCCGGATCGACCAGCGCGCGCTCGAGGACGTGGGAGTTTCGTCCGAGGTGGCCGTGACGAAAGAGGTAAAAGGGGTTTCCCTGGCGTCTGCCCTGGGCCTGATGCTCGGCGATCACGGTTTGACGTACGTGCTGAACAACGAGGCGCTGCTGGTGACCACGCCGGAGGAGGCCGAGATGATGCCGCTGGCGCGGGTTTACCCGATCGCCGACCTGCTCGACCCGGCCGATCCGTCGGGCTCGGCCGAGGCGATCGTGCACGCGATCGCCTCGTGCATCGACCCGGTGACCTGGCGGGCGGTCGGCGGCCGGGGCGACCTGGGCTTGATTCCGCCAACCAAACCGGCGGCGCTGGTCGTCCGGCAGCAGTACGCGGTCCAGCGCAAAGTGCATCGGTTGCTGCGATGCCTGCGCGGGCTGCGCGAGATGAAGGCGGCCGGCGCGGCGCAGCCCGCTTCGGTCGTTCCGCCGTCGACGCCGATGACGCTGCGGATCGCCCAGGCGCTCGACGATGCCACCGAGTTGGAGTTCGTCCAGGCGCCCCTGCGCGACGTGGTCGGCTCCATCGCGAAGATGCACGACGTCCCGATCGTGTTTTCCGCCGCGTTGGGCGACATGGGAGTTCGGCTCGACGGGCCGGTCACGTGCCGCCACAAGGCGATTCCCCTCGCCTCGGCCCTGCAACAGGTCTTGCGGGAGTTCGATCTGACGTACCTGGTCGACCACGAGGTGATCCTGATCGTCATGCCCGAACAGGCGGAAGTGCACCTGTCGACCGTGGTCTACCCCGTCGCCCGAGTGAGCCTCGCGCGCCCCGGCGAGGGCGTGCCCAGCGAAGCCGAGCGGCTCATGGGCACGATCACCTCGCTCATCGCGCACGACACTTGGGCCAACGTGGGCGGCCCCGGCACGATCGCCCCGATCGCGCTGCCCGACCTGGGCGCCCTGGTCGTGACCCAGACCCGGGACGTCCACCAACAGCTCGCCGGCCTCCTGGCGCGGCCGGAGTTTCAGAAGGCGGTGGAATAGCCCCGAACGCTGCAAGAATTGCGTCGCAGGACGGATCGGCTATCCGTCCGATCTTGTATCCAACAACGGGGGTCGAGTGGCTGGTTCGGCCGCGCGGGCCGGCGGCAGGCGGGCGCGCTTCAGGGATTTGGCAGTCCGGCGGCCGAGTGGACCGCCAGCGCGGTGATGAGCGCAGCGGCCGCGAAGAGCGCCGCGCCGATTACGGGAAGACCGACGATCTTCGCCAGTCCGGCCCGGTCGGGGCCGATGCCTTCCCAGTCTTCGGGATTGGGGACGCCGTCGTCGCCCGGGCCCGACAGGTAGCCCAAGACCGCTCCGATCGGATGCCCCACGGCAAAGCCGGCGCCCCAGAGCAAGGCGACGATCAGATTGTAGGGGAAGGGGTTTGGTATCAGAAACCCGACAAAGATCACGGCGCTTACGACCAGCGCGACGACGATGTTGATGACCGATCCGATCGCGTTGCCCCACACGATTCCCCGTACGGCGGCCCAGCCCAGCTTCGGACTGTAGAGCGACGCGAGATAGGCATTGCGCAAATAGGGCTGCAGGGAGTCGACGTAATCCATCCGTTCGAACATCCTGGGGGAACGCAAATCGGAGAAGGCGCGCGACCCGTACTCGGCCTTGAGCAAGGCGGCGAGAGACGTTTCGCGAGACTTTTCCGCCCACGTCGGATCGAGCTTCGCCGACTCGCCGCGCGCGTGAATCTTGCGGCATCGGGCTTGTGGCGACAGGGCATTGGCACACAGAAGGGCCCGCAGGGCCTGCAAGTCTTGAACCAAGGCGACTCGACCGGGCGCGACGCTCAGCGCATAAAATGGGGTTTCCACACTCGACTGCGGGCCGTTCGGATTGTGGAACTCGGCGCACACCGTCCGGAAGCAGGCCGCCAGTTGGTCCGATCCCTCGACTTCCAGGTCGGCGGCCAGATGGAAGCCTCGCTCCTCGGGCTTCCTCTTCGCCGCGCCGGAGGCCGGGGACGCCGAGCGGACCGATCCCTCCGTGGCGATCTTGAGGCCCGTGCGGACATCGTAGCCGCAGAGGACGCACAGGATGGCGTCCTCGTTCATCGTGGCGTCACACGACGGGCACCGGTTTGCCGGCTTTTCGGCGGCCAACGCGTAGAGGCCGTCGCCGCCATCCGGCACCGCCGTCGGCGCCACCTCGATCGCACCGCCGCAGTGAGGGCACTTGACGATCCTGCCGACCAGCTTGTCGTTCGCTTTGAATCGCTTGTGGCAAGATCCGCATTCCGCCGTAATCGACATCGCGTCGAGCTCGGTTTTCGAGAGAGCCGTTGTTTTAGCGTAATACGATCGCGGCGGCGGCCCGTCGCAAGGCCAAGACATCTCGCCTCGTCTCCGCTTCTTCAAGCCACCGATCTTATTGGCTGGCGCGGGTGGCTTGCGCGACGCTGCTTCTCCGTTTTCGGCGATAGGCTGGTAGCATCAGGCACAACCCGCCCAAGGCGAAGACGGTCATCGTCGACGGTTCGGGGACCGGATCGACCGTCAACACAAGCTGGCGAACATTTCCGGAGTAGGTTCCCGGAAACAGGGTATGCCCGAAATGAATGTCCGCGAGTTTGCCGCCGAATGCAAACAGAGAGCTTTCCTGATTCAGGTGAAAGATGGCATCGGCGTTCAGTGCAATCTCCAACGTGGTGCCTTGATCGGCAGGCGTGACCGATACGGTGGCGTACGTCGAGCCATCGCCCAAGTCCTGGTAGATTGCCTGACCATCTGCGTCGTTCTTTTCGTGGAACGATCTGAGCGAGGCCACGGGAGTCTCGACGTGCGACAAAACGAACGTCTGTGACTCGGCGTCGCCTGTGTAACCGTGTGATGGCAGTTCCAACCGGAGCCGAGCATCCGTGATGACGTCCGTGACGTCGGTCAAGTCGAAGACGAACCAGTTCCTGTACGTATCACCGGTGATATTCGACCACCCGGCGACGTAGTTCTCGATCGTATCGTTGTGGAGGCCGTTGCTCTTGTACCAGCCGGAATCGACCGCGTTGAGCGTCACGATGGCGGCGGCTCCCAGGTTGCTGGTCGCCCCGACGAGGCCGATGGAAAGCAGCGAATTGATTACGAATCGAGTAAGTCCCATCGATGTCGCTCCCTTGGTAACTTGGCATCAACACGCCCACCCACGCGAGCGGCGTGGTCTGACGCACAACGCAATAGCTCTCGTTCAGTAGGCGAGGGAACCTTCCCGGTACTCACGCGAATTGTGGCGAGCACGCGGAAGCCGCCCACCGAACTCTCGACGACCCTAGGGGGCACCGCAGGTCAAAGTCGGCTCGACCCAATAGAGATGGCTTTTTCCTCTGTCGGGGGGATTGTCGAGCTGGAGCCAGATCGCTCGGCCCGCGAAATCGCCCAAATCGACGACGACTTCTTGCCAGGCGGTCTGGTTGCTGTGCCATTCGAAGAGGATCGGGCCAAGCTCGCCCACGGGACCCTCGTGGGGCCGCACCCGAACCCGCCAGACGACCGGCTTCGAGAGTGATTGGTCGGCTCCTTTCCCGAACGGGTTGAGAAAGGCCAGCGCTGCGCGGAATTGCACGGGCGGCGCGTCGGGCAGTTGCAGAGGGAATTCGACGAGGACGGTCCGCGGCGACCCGGGCACAACCTGCCACGGTCGAAACCCGTGCACGGCCAGCGCGTCGCGCCGGTTGCCTTGCCCGTCGCTAATCCGTTCGACGAACGATCGGGGCTGGACCGATGCGGTCGACAGCGCGACCACCGGACGTTGCGGGTCGTCGGTGAGGACGACGAGCCTTTGATACGGCAGACGCCACAGCGCCAAGGTCCCGTTTTTTGGGACGGGATGGGGCTTGCACGAAGCGGTCTCATCGGTCGCCCGGCTCGTTCGAGCCGTTGCTTGGGGCGCCGCGTCGGACGCGGTGCCTTGGGTGTCGCCGCGGCCGGCCTGGGCGCCGAGCGCGCAGACGAGCAGGAGAAGGCGCAGCGCGCGGAACTTCGCGATCGTCTTACCGTCGGCGTGGGGCGACATCATGGGCGACCTCGTGCAAAGAGCCGGCTTCGAGCAGGACGAGCTGGCCCGGTTCGTTCGAGTCGGCATTGGTGCAGGCCAAGGTGCGACCGTCGGGGGAGAATGCCGCTCCAAAAACCCATCCGCGTTGAGGCATCTCGAAGACCGCTCGTACGTCGCCCGTCACCCGGTCCCACAGTCGCACCACGCCGTTGCCGCCGCCCGTAACGAGGGTGTTGCCGTCGGGCGAGAAACCGACGGCGTAGGCGGCCGCTTGGTGGCCGCGAAGGGCGAGCCGAGGCTGGCCCGTCGCGACGTCCCAGAGCATGACCTCGAGCTGCTCGCCGGGCGCTTCGCCGATGGGCCACGAGCCGGCGGCCAACAAGGCGCCGTCGGGCGAAAATGCCAATGACCCGATCCAGCCGCCGCGCGTCAGCCTGAGTCGCTCCTCACCCGTGATCACGTCGAGGAGCCTGACGGATCCGTCGGTGGCGCCCACGGCAAGCAGGTCCCCGCCCGGCGAAAACGCCAGCGATCGCACGCTCCAGCCTTCGGCATGGCGGGCGCAGACACGTTGCCACGTCTGGGCGTCGAAGACCTTGAGGATCGGTCCCTGCGGATAAACGGCGTTTTCTCCCCCGGCCGCGAGAAACCGGCCGTCGCCGGAGATCGCGACGGCGTGCACCATTCCTGAGAAGCCTCCCAGGATGATCGCCTTGGGCGAATCGAGGTCGACGACGTGCACCCGCGCCCTTTGCGCAAAGGCCACCCGGTCGCCTTCGGGAAAGAATGCCGCCGATTCGACCCAATCGGGCCCATTGCCGAATCGGGCCAGTTCCTGGCCCGTCACGCGTTCCCATAGCCGGGCGGTTCCGTCGCGCCCCGCGGTCACAATCCTCGACGCGTCGGGACTGAACGCCACGGAAGCGATCTCACCCTCGTGGCCCGCGAGGCGTCGGGGAGCGTGCTGCCGTCGGAGATCCCACAGCTTGACCGTTCCGTCGACGCTGCCGCTGATGAGTCGGCGTTCGACCGGATCGAACACGAGCGAATTCACCGCGCCCGTGTGCCCGGACAAACGGTCGAGGTTCCGGCCGGTTCGGGCGTCCCACAATTCGACGTTGCCGTGGTCCCGATGGCCCGTCGCCAGGACTCCGCCATCCGGCGAGAAAGCGATTGATCCCACGCCCCGGTCGGCGACGCTGGTCGCCGTTTTTCCCGCGGCGACGTCCCAGATCACGAGGCCTTCGTCCCAGCCGCCAAGCGCTATCCGTGAACCGTCGGGCGAGACCGCCAGCGCCAAGAGAGCATCGACGTTGGCCGGGATCATTTCGACCGGTCGGCCATCGGGAACCTCCCAAGCGTGTGCCGGGCCGCCCCACGTCGCGGCGAGCAGCCTCGCGCCGTCGGCGGTGAACGCGAGTTGGACGACGGGATCGGGCAACTCGGGCAAATCGACGGGCTCCCGCTCGGCAGACAGGTCCCAGATCTTGACCTGGCCCGGCTGGTTCGTCATGCGAGGCAGGAGCCGGTTGATCGCACCGCCGCCCGAGGCGAGCGACCGTCCGTCGGGGCTGAAGGCAACGCACTGAACCGGTCCCGGATGGCCGCGAAGCACGGCGCGCGGGCGAGCGGTGGCGAGGTCCCACAACCGGATTGAGCCGTCGTCCGCTCCGCAGGCAAGGCAATCGCCGTCGGGACCGATCGCCACGCAGTGGATGGGCCCGGCGCCGGGCGACAGCGATTCGAGGCGATTCCAGGTGGTCGTGTCCCACAGGAGGATCGTTCCATCCGATCCGCCGCTGGCCAGCAGGCGCCCGTCGGGAGAGATGGCAACCGACTCGATCGGGCCGCGGTGCCCGCCGAGCGTATGCAGGTCGCCGTGGAGTTGCCGCCAGAGGAAGTGCCACTCGAACCCGCGCAGGTCTTCCTGCCCGGCAAGGGGCCTCTGCTCGTCGAGCAGGGCCAACACGGTCGACGCATCGTTCTGCCGGAACGCTTGCATGGCCAGGTTCATGTGGGCGGCGTACAAGTTGCGGCGGCGAATCGCGTTGACCTCGTGGGCCTCTTGCAGGGCCTTTTGCTCGGCTCGGCGGAGCGAGGCAATCCGCAGGGCCGCCGCGGTCGCGCCGAGGGCGACCAAGAGCGAAAGCGCCAGCACCACTGCGGCCAGGGCGGCGACTCGCGGCTCGCGCCGGCACCAACGCCACCACCGCCCCAGGTGTCCCACGGGCCGGGCCTCGATGGGCTCGCCGGCCAGATAGCGGCCGATGTCGGCAGCGAAGTCGGCCGCCGACTGATACCGCCGTTGGCGATCCTTCTCCATCGCCTTGGCCACCATCGTCTCGACGTCGCCGCGAAGCGAGCGGACGAGCATCCCGAGGCGAGGCGGCTCCTCCTCGGCGATCATCCGCAGGGCATCGGGAATCGATCGGCCGCGGATGTCGAAAGGACGCCGTCCGGCCAACAGCTCGTAGCAGATCACGCCCAGCGAATACACGTCGCTGCGGGTGTCGACGTCGTCGGGATCGCCGGCGATCTGCTCGGGACTCATATACGGCACGGTGCCGACCGGCTCGCCCATCCGCGTGTGCATGCTGGCCGACGCCACGTCGACGTCGGTAGCGCGGGCCACGCCGAAATCGAGCACCTTGGGCTGCCCGCTCGGGTCGACCAGGATGTTCGCCGGCTTCAAGTCGCGATGGATGACACCCTTCCGGTGGGCATGCTGGACCGCTTCGCAGACGTCGGCGATCAAACGCAGGCGGCCTTCGACGCCCAGTCCGGTCGATTCGGCGAATCTCCCGAGACGCTCCCCGGCCACGAACTCCATCGAGAAGTACGGTTGCAGCCCGGCGGCCGACTCGACCGTGCCCGCCTCGAACACTTGCGCGATTCCGGGATGGTGCAGCCGGGCCAGCACGCGGGCCTCGTGCTCGAACCGGCGCAGTGCCCGCAAGGACGTCGCGCCGGGCTGGATCACCTTGACCGCCACGGTACGGCGCGGCGCCTCTTGTTCGGCCTCGTACACGGTTCCCATGCCCCCCGACGAGATGCGACGCACGATGCAATACCGGCCGATGCGCTGCGGAAGGCTCGGCGGGGCGCGATCCCATCGAGCGTCCCATGCCGAATCGGCTTCGTCGCCGTTGCGACAGAGCGCTTGGCGACGCGCCGCCTCGATCAGCGACGACTCGCGATCGCCGTCCTCATCGGGCGAAGAAGATGCATCGGGCGCTCGGGGGTCGTCTTCCATAGCTCCCAGGCGAGAAAACCGCCTTGCCACTCATGGCGACTCAGCCGTAATTCGAGAAGGCGCCCAGGATCTCGCGCAGCATCTCCTGGGCACGGGCTCGCCGCATGTACACGGCGCCGGGGGAACACCCGAGCAGGCGAGCCACCTCGTCCGCTCCGCGCATTTCGAGATCGTACAGCCGCACCACCTCGCGGTAGGCGTCGGGCAAGCGGGCGAGGGCACGGTCGAAGACTTCCCCCAACTCGCCCCGCATGGCCCTACCGCTGGGTGTCGTTCCGCCGTCGTCGAGCACGTCGAACAGCGAAAGCACCGCGTCTTCGCCGTGGGCGCCTTCGACGCGCTTGCGATTTCCACCGCGGCGCTCGGCCTTCAAGCCCTTCACGGCGTCGAGGAGATTGTTCTTGGCGATCCGACGAAGCCAGGCGAGAAACGAGCCCTCGGGGCTCAACTGGCGAACGCCGAGGAACGCCTCGGCGTAACTCTCCTGCATGACGTCGTCTTCGGAGAGGAGCGTCCGCCACTGCGCCGGGATCTCGTTGCGGATCGTTCGTCGCACGGCGGGCCCGTATCGGGCGAGAAGCCGAACCAGGGCGTCCGCGTCGCCCGCCACCGCGAGCCGAGTGTCGTCGCGGCCGTTGTGAGGCGTGGTCGCCATGGCACGAACCCGGGTCTTTCGATTAGTGCCCCGCCCATCGGCGGTGGGGTTCCGCCATTATGATTGCCGACAAGGCGCGACGCAAGCCGGCCCGCAGAGACTCGGCGTGACGGCATGTCGTTCGTGCTTCGGCGAAGCGTGTTCCTCTCGTTCACCGCACCTTGAGCATGTACCGCGTCATGACGACGGGAATCTGCTCGGGGTCGGTCTGGTCGCGCATGGTGAGGCGGGCCGTTCTGGGCGTGACCAGGCCGATCACGAGCCATTGGCTGCCGCGGGGGAATTGGCTTTGCTGCTGCCCCACGGGCACGAGAAAGTGCTTTTCGGTGCCGAGGACGTGGAGGAGGATGGCGTTGGCCTCGGGCACCGGGCCCAGCACGGTCACCACGGCGAGGGCGCCGTCGCCCGGCTTGTCGGCCCGTCCGGCGGCAAACTGGTTGAGCACCTGGGCCCGCTCGCGGGTCCAGCCCACGTCCTTCATCTGGACGAAGACGTCGTCGGCGCAGCCGGCCAGCTCGTTGACGGCCTGGCGGGGAACGGCGCCCCGGCCCGACGCCACCTCGAGGTGCTTGGCGACGGTCATCTGCCGGGCCAGGTCGGCCAGCGCCTCGTACTGGGCGGGGTCGTGGGGCGTCCACTCGAACGCTCGGACCTTCTCGACGAGCTGCCTCATGCGCCCCGCCGAAACGGCGACCTGGCCGGGCCGAAGCTGGGGCGTCTCGTCCGTCGCCGAGGCGATCGCCGGGGCGGGTAGCGGCGCGACCTGCGCCGACGCGCCGGCCAGAAGCTCGCGGAGGTACTTGACGTGGCTGGCATAGCCGAACTCGGCCTTGAGGTGGACGAACGTATTGACGCCGAGAACCCGGCCGTCGTCTTCGAGGAGCGGACCGCCGCTGTTGCCCGGCGAGATCTTGGCGTCGTGCTGGACCCAGATCATGTCGTCGGGGGCCTTCATGGCGGCGACCACCCGCGAATGGGGGCTGGCCAGCAAGTCGGCCGTGGTGAGCACGCGGCTGACGATTCCGCGCGACAGCGAGAAGTCGGCGTTGTACGGATGGCCGAAGGCGTACACCTGCGACCCCAGCTTGGGCGAGTCGTCGTAACCCACGTCGAGAATCGTCAGACCGGCCGGCGGAGACTCGAGTTGCAGCACGGCCAGGTCGAGTTCGGGGCTCTGAGCAACGACCCCGGCCAACTTGCATTCCGCGCCGTTGGCGAACGCGACCGTCGCGTCGGCCGCGGCCGCGTCGATTACGTGGTAGTTCGTGGCGATCCAGCCCCGGGCGTCGACCACGAAGCCGCATCCGTACTCGACCCGGGCTCCCCCTTGTGCCGGAATCTTGAACTTGACGATGGCCTCGAGGACCTCCTCGAGCGATTGGGCGATCCTGGGTTGCGGCCCGGTCGGCTCGGCCGGAACCACCGCCGGCGGCTCCGGTGGTTCGGCCGGCTCCGACGGCTCGGCGGGGGGCGTTTCGAGCGGCTCGATCGGCGACGGTTCGGGCGGCATCACCGGCTCGGGCGGGCCCGTCTCCAGGCCGTCGGCTGGTGACTCGACGGCGGGCAGGACCGGCGCAGACGGCGGCGCGGGGCGGTCATCCAACTCCGGCGGCATGGCGTCGGAGATTTGCCCCTCGGGAGGAGGGACCGGAACCTGCGACGGCCCCACCTCGCCCGGCTCCCAGACGTCCGGTGCGCCGGACGACGCTTCAAGGTCACCGGTCCCCGCGGAAGGCGGCGCGGGGGGCTCGCCTTCGCTTACCTGGCGGCCGGCGTTGGGGCCGAAGAGGTACCAGATCACGACGCCGATGGCGGCAACCCCGAGCGCGGCCGCCCCGATCCGGCCCAGCCGCCCCAGGCCCGGGCTCGCGTGCTCCGCGTCGATGGGTTCGTACGGTTCGTCGTCGCCTTCGTCGAAGGTGGAGTCGTCGTCGGGCACGTCGCGGGTCGAATCGATCTCCGGGCCGGATCCGAACTGTGACGGCTCGGACCACGCCGTGTCGGCGACGATCGGACCATAGCCGGGCAACTCGGCGGGCGGGGGCGAATCGTACGGCAAGGGGCCGGGCTCGGTCGGCTGGTCCCACGATTCCGGAGCCGGCGGCGGGGACTCGGGCGGCGGCGGCTCGTGCGGTGGGGCAGGCGGGGGCGGCTGGGCCGGGCCGTTGGCCGGTCCCCCCGCCGAGAAACCCGAACTCGATGACAGGGGCCCGGCCGGTGGCTTCTTCTGGAATCCCTCGGGCAGCGCCAAACGGATCAGCAGGCCGCAGTTGGGGCATTTTCCGTTGGTTTCGGCCAACTCCTCGTCTCGATAGGTGCGCCCACACACGGCACACGTTGCGCCCTTCGACTTTGCCATCTGCCAGCCAATCCCCAATTCAATCGACAAGCCCCCGATGGGAGGGCCGTTCGGGCGGGAAGCCTGATAATTCAATCTACCGCGCCTCCCTCGATTCGGCCAGCCGAACGACCGGTTCCCTCGGGCCCGGGGACATCGACGACCGCCCCGCGCCGGGCGAACCGTTGCATCCCCTCGAAGCCCCGCAAAGTCGCCATGGCCCGACTTCGCGAGGGTCGTGAAACTATTTCGCGGCTTGATGCGTCTACTGGTTCGGGCCGACTCGCGCCGTCCCGGCACGATGACGTAGCGTGTCATGGGGCGACGCCGTGGTAAGAATAAGGAGTTGCGCGATGAAACGACGTGTCGTACCGATTCTGCTGCTTGTGCCGGCCGCGCTCTGGGCGGTGCCCGAGCCCGCCCTGGCGCGCATCAAGCTTATCACCCTGCCGGTTCGCCAACGGGTCGAGATCCAGTTGGATCATCCCGACGCGACCCTGGTCGAGGAGGAGCGCATCGTCCCCCTGGTCAAGGGCCTCAACCAGGTCGATTTCTCGTGGGCCAACACGCAGATCGACCCGAACACGATCGTCTTCCGCGTGGTGCCGCGGCGCGAGCAGGACGAATCCGAGGCGGGCAAGCCCTTGGACGTCGAGGTGCTCTCGGTCAGCTATCCGCCCAACGAGGCGGCCCTGGTCTGGCAGGTCGCCTCGAGCGACTCGGGCTCGGCCCGGGTGCGGATCAGCTACCTGCTGGGCAACCTCACGAAAAGCTTCAACTACCGGGCCGTCGCCGCCCACGACGAAAAGACGCTGACGCTCCGCCAGTACATTCGCATCCAGAACCTGGCGAACGAGGAGTTCGGATCGACCGGCCTCTGGGCGGGCTTCGGGCCCCGGTTCCTCAAGCCGATCGGCATCAATGAGACCAAGGAGATGCTGGTCGAGAAATTCGAGCGCGTGCCGATCCGAAAAGCCTACACCTGCGATCCCCAGCAGTACGGCTACCTCGACGAGCCCCAGAAGAAGCTGCTCGTTCCCATGCACTACGTGCTCAAGAACGACAAGGAGAACCGGCTCGGCGCCGCCCCGCTCGAGTTCGGCAAGGTGCGCATCTTCCAGGACGACGGCCGGGGCACCACGGCCTTTCTCGGCGAGGACTGGGGCAAGTTCACCCCGCTCGACGACGAAATGCGGCTCTACGTGGGCACCGCCCGCGACGTCGTCGTCCGGCGGACCATCGACAAGAACGAGCAAACCCGCGTCGCCGGCAACCTCTACCACCGCGAGGTCATCGTCAAGTACGAGATCGAGAACTTCAAAGACGGCGCCGTGGCCCTCGACGTGCAAGAGAGTCTCCGCTTCCTCCGCAACGAGGTGCGGGGCGACACGGGCCGCGACGTCGAGTGGGAGCTGGGCGACCAGACGACCTTCGAAGCGGGGCCGGACCCGGAGAAGAGCGATTTCGACCGCGTCGTCTTTCACGCCGAGCTGCCGGCCCGCGGGGCCGACGGCAAGGCCGCCAAGATTGTCCACAAGCTGCACGTCCTCATCCAGAACGAATGGTAAACGGTGACGCCATGACCAAGACGACTTCCGCCGTCGCGTTGGCGCTCCTGGCCGCGGCCTTGCCGGCCGGCCTCGAGGCCAAAAACGTCGACCTCGCGACGGTCCCCGATCGCGAGACCGTGCAACTGACCATCTACAATTCCGAAGACCTGACCCTGGTGCGCGAGACCCGCAAGGTGAGCTTCAAGCCGGGCGTCAACGCCCTGCAGTTCAGTTGGGCCAACACCCTGATCGACCCCACCTCGGTCGAGTTGCGGTTCGTCACCGACGCCGACAAGCTCGACGTGCTCGACACGACCTTCCCCCACGACAAGCCGCAGATGCTCTACTGGAACGTCCAGAGCGAGATCGACGGCGAGGCCGCGATCGAGATCACCTACTTCACCAGCGGCATCTCCTGGTCGGCCGACTACGTGTGCGTCGCCGACCCGGAAGAGACCGCGATGCGCTTCGAGGGCTTCGTGCGCATCGCGAACCATTCGGGCGAGGACTACGACGACGCGCAGATCCGCCTCGTGGTGGGCAAGATCAACCTCGTCGAA
>Ga0334884_1004026_pt1 | contig 15734 bp, 12 predicted proteins | sample GraSluR1_MG_7_FD_207215 | JGI IMG/M metagenome (GOLD analysis project Ga0334884, IMG submission 207215) | Sludge microbial communities from methane-producing bioreactor in Wageningen University, Netherlands - Granular Sludge_12_05 R1 | ecosystem: Engineered > Bioreactor > Anaerobic >...
CGGGGATGCATACGCGACCGAGGGTGCTGGGACAGTTCTCGGTACAGAAAGGTGTCGATGCCTCAACACAGGGATCAGGGGTGCTGAGGGGGTCGAAGCAGGCACAGAGCCCAGGTTGGTTCGGGTCGGGCACGCAGACCCGTCCGCCTTCACTGGGGCAATTGGGGTCGCAGAATGGGCCCTCACCGAGGGCGCAATTCGTCGAGATTTGCTGGTGGTTGACACAGAGGCAGCTCTCGGGGTCGAAGACGCCCGGTGTACAGGGGATGTCGCTCTCGGGGATGCGCCAGTTCCAACCCTGTACGGTGCCTGCTGCGTTGGTACGGGGCACGGCTTTGCACTGGGGCGAGCAGAGGACGCCGCCAGGGGTGGCGCAGGCCTGCTCGGCGGGGAGGGCGGTGCAGCTCCCTTGCTCCCAGTGGCCGAGGGTGCAGGTGAGTTGCTGCGAGACCGTGTCGGCTGGGCTGTCGCCGTAGGCGTTGATGAGCAGCTCGTTGAGGCCCTTGACCATGGTGAGGAACTCCCCGCCGTAGCCAGAGATGCGCAGGCGCGCCGGCTGGCCGTTGCGGCCGTCGTTGAGGATTTCCGCTTTCTTGGGGTTCAAGGCTTGGAGAAAGAAGGCCGGGAACATCTCGCCGAACATGTCCTGGCCTTGGCCGCCGAAGGCGCCGCCGCGCTCGGAGGCGCGCCGGAGATCCATGTCGATGATGCCGCCGCCGTAGATGCCAAAGCCACGGGCAAAGCCGATGTCCTGGACGATGACCCGGATCTTGTCGTTCTCGAGCATGTAGTCGCCCACCTCACCGAGGGCACGTTTGCCTCCGATGAGCTGTTCGCGGCGGGTGATCTGGTAAGCCCTGGCTTGACCGCCATCGCCGACGACGTCGTCGTCTTGGATGCAGCCGCTCAAGGTCGGGCTCAACCCGATGGCGCTGAGGATGAAGAGTCCAAGCACGAACCCCTTGGCGGGTATAGCCTGTGGCGTCATTCTTTATGCCTCCGAGTCACCAGACCACTTGGACGAGGGCCTCGATGAGGTCGTTGTCGACGCCAGCGCTGCCTTCTTCTTGGGTGACGGTGTAGTTGAGCTTGAGCTCAACGGGCAGCGCTTCGAGTCGGTAGGCGACCCCGATGGTGTGGTAGATCAGGAGGTCGTCGACGGCGAGCTCCGTGTCGTCTTTGAAGGGGTCGAGGTAGGCAAAGCGGTAGCCGACCTGGAAGCGGTAGTCGGGGATGGGCAGGCGGTAGGCGATCTGGGCGAGGATGCCGATGGTGTCGCGCTTGGCCTCACCGGCGCCAGGGTACTCGCGGGTGTTCCACAAGAGCTGGGCCAGCGCGTCGACGCCGTAGGCCTTGAGCTGCAGGTCGACCTGCCAAGAGAGATCTTCTTCGTCGAGTTGGTTGGGCAGGGTGCCCTCGGTGCGCTGGTTGTAGCTGAGCCCGCCACCGAAGACCAAGAAGGAGTCCGGTTGATAGAGGCCGAGGAGCTGGTTGCGCAGATGGAACTCGAGGCGGCCAAAGTAGGCCAGGTGGTTGTTGTCGTTGCGGGTCGAGGAGACCGTGTTGCCGTTGGTGATGGCGGCGTGATAGGTGAAGCCGACGGGGCCAAAGTCGATGACGTCCGAGAGCAAGCTCAGGCCGGCTTGACGCGAGGGGGTGAAGCCGGCGTTGCCCGGGCGCTGGATGCCTTCACCGGGGCGCACGCCGCTGGAGACCACCGAGGGGCGGACGAAGGTGAGGTCGGCAGCGGACTCGGTGGCTTCGAGATCGAAAGGCGGCTTGTACTGACCCACCCGCACTTTGAAGAAGTCGGCGAAGCGATACTCGCCGTAGGCGTCCTTGAGCTCGACCCGTTGGCTGCCAACGGTGTCGTTGGCGTTGGTGCGGACGTCGCCGGCGCCGTCCAGGGCGAGGCGCAGCTCCAGCTTGTCGAGGTAATTGATTTTGACACCCGTACGGGCGTCGAGCATGGCGAAGCCGTTGTTTTGGCCGATGAAGTCCGGCGCGTTGTCGCCCTCGGCGCCGACCCAGATGAAGCCCGTGCGGACGTAACCGTAGAGGGTGGCCGCCCAATCGCCGACGGTGAAGGTGAGGGGCGGGTTCTCCGAGGGTCCGCGGGCCCAGTCGATGTCCTGTGCTGCTGTGGTGCGCGGCAGCACCATGGTGCCGCCGAGGCAGAGCAGGAGGGTGAAGGAGAGCAGGGCGGGGCCCAAGAAGGCAGAAGCAGAGAATCCAGGTCTGTTCATCGGTTCCAGACTCCTCGACAGAAGGATCGACGACGAAAATCTGAGGGTGTTGACCTCGAGAGGCGGGTTGACGCAAGGCGGCGGCATGGCTATGCGCTGTGGGAGGCGCAGCCGCCTTTGGACAGGGCGGACACTAACCTATATGCCCGGTCGGAGCAAACGCAACGGCGCAAGGGGTGTGCGGGCCTTTTAGTGCCCCTGGAGGTGACGCGATGGCTAGTGATTTTCTCGATGCAGACGCGCTTTGCGCCGTCCTCGAGTGGGTGCGTGAGGCCGGTGCGATGGCGCGAGGCTTTCGCCAGAGCGGCGCGTATTCCGTGGTGGAGAAGGGCGGCGGTGCCGGTCCGGTGACCGAGGCCGACGAGGCGATCAGCGCCTTTCTCATGCAAGCCCTGCAGGGGGCCTTTCCAAAAGACACGGTGGTCAGCGAGGAGAGCCCCGCTGCGACCCAGTGGCAGCGGCGCACTTGGCTCATCGATCCCATTGACGGCACCCTGGATTTCGTCCGCGGTGGGGAGGAATTCGCCGTCATGGTGGGGCTGGTGGTGGCGGGCGCGCCGCGCTTCGGGGTGGTCTATCAACCCATGCTGCATCGCCTCTATTGGGGTGGCGCTGGCTTGGGGGCGTGGTGCGCGACGCCAAGTGGCACCGTGGCGCTGCGGGTTTCGACCTGCGCTGACTTGTCGGCTGCGGTGATGGTGAAATCGCGGCACCACCCCAGCAGCGCCGTCGACGACTTGGGTGCCGAGCTCGGCATCGCGAGGGTGCAAGAGATGGGTTCCATGGGGCTCAAGGTCGCCGCCGTGGCCGAGGGGCGGGCCGATGTCTATGTGAACCTGTCGGGCAAGTCCTCGCTGTGGGATGTGGCCGGTCCGCAGGCCATTCTCGAGGCGGCAGGCGGTCGGCTCAGCGGCTTGGAGGCAGGGACCCCGGCCTACGTGCCGGCGCCGCTGGCGATAGCGCACCCGGTGGTGGCGAGCAATGGCCAAGTGCATGACCAGGTTCAGCGCGGCGTGGCTCGCGTTTTCGGTCGCAGCGGGGGCTTGCGCTGACTGGCAAGGGTGCTGGGGATCCACCTTCGCGGGAGCAGCGCCCGGCAGTGGCGGCCCGTGGCGTCTGCGCATTGGCGTAGAAGTTGCTCAGGCGCGGCGCGCGGTGCACGGGACGAAGGGCCGGGAAGCGCGGGGAGGTGCCAGCGGTGCCCCCAGGCGCTTGCGTTGCGGCGCGCTTGCGCTAAGCTGAGCAGCGGTAAGTGTCAGTGAGAGCGGTCCGAGAGGAGCATGGGCGAGATGAACAGAGGCGCGTGGTGGAGCGGATGTCTGGTGGTTGGGCTATGTCTGGGCTGTCATACGCTGACAGATTTCGAGGACCCCGTGGCGCCGGCGCCTTTGAGTTGTCAGGACGAGAGCGACTGCGGTGAGAACAGCGCGTGCGTCTCGGGGCAGTGCCGCTGTGACCCAGGCTATTGGGATCTAGGAAAAGAACTCGGCTGTGAGACGAAGGCAGGTTTGACGAGCTTTGTTCTGCGTTTTGGATCAGTGCCTGGTTTGGACGCAGCGTTGGAAGAGCCCCTGCGCCTCTTTCAGGTAGGCAATCGAGCTATCGTTCTAGGGCGAAGCTTCGCCGCCGCATGTGAGCGCAACACGCCAGATGAGTATGGGTGTCAATTTGGCGTTTGGCAGAACGTGATTTCTAGTAGCGCGCTAACCGTGCCTGAAGCGGCGGGGCGAGGGGTGATGCTGGGCCTGCGCCATCTCTTTGCGGCGAGCCTGGGAGCGGACAAGGATGTGCTCGTCGAAGTGAGCTTTCTGAACCCGGCAGGGCCATCACAAGCGCGCGTTTTTACGGATAGTTGCAAGGGTTCCTATCCCGTTGATCGCGGCTCTTTCCTCAGCCTGGTGGCCGCGCCCGGCCACGCAACGACGCCGGCTTTGCTCTTTCAGCCAGGGGTCACTGACTCGAATTGCCGTGTTCGCTGGCTCACCACGGTGGATGGCGCTTTCCAAGTCGGCATGGACGACAGCTCGGTGAAGGATATTTGTGAAGGACGGAGGATCCTCGGGCATAGCCAAGGGGTCAAGACCTCAGCGAGTTGGTCGAGTCTTTTCGTGTGTTCCGATGGCGGTTCTTTGACTTTGGAAGAGGTGAGGCCCCGAAATAATGATGGCATCGTCGTGGATGACTTGAAGGTAACCGTTGACGTGGACGACCTGGGGGCGAGTGTGTCGGCACTGGAGTTGAGGGAGGCCGGGGTGAAGCTCAAGAACCACTTTTGGTTGAGCGACAGAAGCGGTCGTCTCCATGTCATCTTTCACCCCAGTGATTTTACCGGCGGGACGCCTGCGGTCATGCAGGCGTGTACCGCTGCTGGCGCGCCCACCGTTCACGGCGATCTGGTCGCTGTCGGCAATAAGGCGCTTGCCGTTTTGGGCAGGGATGGCGCGGAACTGTGTCTGTTCACCCCCAAAGAGCGGCTGCCCTGCGGTCGCATCGAGTGCCACTCCCTGGCTTTTTTGGTTGGGCGTGGTGGGCAGACCCTGAAGGGGAGGGCGCTCTTTTACCAGGATGATATCCTTTATGTGCTGGGGCAGCTCGACGCCCAGCTCTCGCTCTATGCGTTTCAGTTCGATTGAGGTGACAGACTATTGACGCGCTGAAAGACAGCGCCGCGGCCTGAACGTGGCCCCGGCGCGTAGGTTCGGGAGGGTTGGAGAATGGGCAAGCGAAGGTGGATGTTGGCAGTGCTGGCGCTGGTCATGACCTGTTTCACGAGCGGAGGCTTGGCCTCGGCCGAGGATTTCCTCAGCCATCAAGGGCGCATTACGGATGAGCTCGGTTACCCCCTGATCGGGGATTACCGCATCGACTTCGCCTTCTATAAGACTGCGGAAGACGGCAGCCCCTTGGCTTCGATCTCACAGGCAGTGCTCTTCGAGGATGGTTACTTCGCCGTCGACATTCCCGTGGCGGGCAAAGAGGTTCTGGATGCCATCCAGAACGAGGCCACCCTCTATCTCGAGGTGAGCGTGCGCCCCGAGGCCAATCTGGACGAGGTGATGGTCTTCACTCGCCAGCGCCTGACGGCGGCCCCCTTCGCCTTGGTGAGTCGCGCCCTCGGCAAAGACGGTCTCAGCATCGAGATCGTCAATGACAACGGGAAGCTGCACTTGGGTGCGGACAGCGTGGTGGGCCAGTCGATCCGCTCCGGTGAGATCGTGATGCGGCACTTGGCGCCGCGCGCCGTGGGGGCCACCCAGCTCGACAACGGCGCCGTGGGCCGGCAGCACTTGGCCAACAAGGCCGTGACCAGCGCCGCCATCGATGACCGGGCCGTCCAAGATGGCCACATCGGCGCCAACGCCGTCACGGGCTATCACGTGGCCGACGGCAGCCTGACGGGGGCAGATATTCGCGACGAGAGCTTGCGCGCTCAGGACATGGCCCCCCTCGGTGGTGTCTACGCCCACAAGTCGGCCGTCTACTACCAGACCAACCCCGTCGAGCTCAGCTCCACGGGTTGCACCGTGGTCAGCGTGAGCTGTCGTGCGCCCCAGGACCTCCCCCTGCAAGGCACTTGTGAAGTCCCGCGGACGCCGCTGATGACCGTGCACAGCACGGACATGGAGCACTGGGGCAGCGAGACGACGGCGGCGCTCTTTCGCTGCCGGGTGTGCTACGAGAGTGGCTCCGGGATCGCGACGGCCACCGCCAAGATCGCTTGTGTGACCAAACAGTAGTGACGGCGCGCGGGCCGCTTGCCCGGGAGGTGCTCATGAAGCGACGCGACAGCATGGAATTGGCACGCCCCTTGGCCTGGCGACTCCTGGGCTGCCCTCGCCTTGGGCTCTGCTTCTGGCTCCTGGGGGCGGCGCTGAGCCTGGGGGCGGCGCTGAGCCTGGGGGCGTGCATGGACCTCAGCGATTTGCTCGACAGGGGCGATGACCTCGATACGTCAGAGGACATCACCTACGACGATGTCCTGCCGCCAGATGAATTCGACTTCGGCCCACTCGACACGGGTGAGCCTCACGATGTCATCGATGAAGATAGCTTTGATGGCGGTGTCACCGAGTGTGTCGATGGACACTGTGTCTACACGGGCTTTCCCATTCCCGCGCCCTACTTTGGCTTGAGTCTCTCCCACGTCGCTGGTGCGCCGCGCCAAGGCCACGGTTTCGGGCGCCTCACCTCGCCTGCCAGCCTGGGCAATGGCGTCGCCCGCAGTGGCGGCGCCCGCCTGCATGCTGGCCCCGTGCATCTATTGCGGAGCGTGCCATGACGTGCAGGCGTGGGCTCGAGGCGGTCTTCCTCATCGGCGCCTGCTGGGCGCTGACGGCCTGCATGGCCCTGGAAGACGGCGCAAAAATGAGCCTCGGTGAGCCGGATGCCTACTCGCCGGAGCTATCTGGGGTGCGGTGTTGGCACGGGCCTAGCTTCGGGGGCACACGTCAAGGCCAGACCCAGCTCGTGCTCCCGGCCACGCTGGCTCCGGGACAGGGGGTGGCCTCGTTCCAAGGCCAGCGCATGCGTCTGACCAGTGGCAGCGTCGCGGCGCGACCTTGCGGGTCGCGAGGAGGCGAGAGATGACCATGACCCCTGCGTATTCATCGCGGTCAAGATGGCTGCTCTCTGTGGTCCTGGTGGGTTGGGCCCTCGGCACGCTCGCCGCCTGCGGTGAGCTCGATGAGCTGTGGCCCGAGGCCGTTGAAGCCAGCGACATGGACGACGACGATCACTGGGGGGGGAATATGGGAGACAGTGCCGATAGCAGCGACGGAGACTCCGATCTGCGCGAGCTGCCCCCCCCTGAAGATGCCGATGAGGACCGCGTAGACAGTGAAGAAGTGGAGCCGCCGCCGCCGTCCTTCAGGGGGACGTGGGCGTTGACGGCAGGAGGGAGGGCGCTGCCCGGTTATGTGGTCAGCCTCCAGGCCGGCGGTTGTGCCGGCAAGGCCACCTCGTTGAGCGGTCCAGGTTTGGGTGGGGCCGTGCTGCACAGCGGCACGACGGTCTTGCTTCACCCCCAACGCCTGCAGCCACCCCTGCCATGATGTGAGGACGTGAAGCGTATGGCCAAGCTTGCTTTTAGGCTCCGCAGAGGGTGGCCGCTTTGGGTTACAGGGCTCGTCGTTTTGGCCTGGCTCCTGTGGACCCAAGCCGGCGTGGTCGCTGCTGACGGCGACGCCGATGACGACGGCGTCCCCGATGAGGTCGAGCTCACCCTGGGGCTCGATCCCTTCCTCCCCGACAGCGACTTCGACGGCATCTCCGATGGCGTCGAGACCAACTACCAGGCCGTCGGCTGGGGCGGCGCGCCCGATACGGACGGCGACACGGTCATCGACGCCCTCGATGAGGACAGCGACGGCGATGGCCAGCCCGATCACGCCGAGGGACAAGGTGATTTCGACGGCGACGGGGTGGGCAACTGGCGCGACGCTGACGACGACGGCGACGGCATTCCTACGGCAGTCGAGTGTGGCCCCCTCACGGTGGCTGGGGTGAGCCCGTGGACTTGGGACGCCGACCGCGATGGTCTGCTGAACTGTTACGACCGCGACACCGACGGCGACACCCTCTTGGACAGCGACGAGGGGGTTGGCGATGCCGATGGCGATGGTCTGCCCAATTACCTCGACCCCAACACCTCGGCGCAGGGCGATGCCGATGGTGATGGCCTGAGCGATGCCGAAGAGGTGGCTTCGGGCTGCCTCAATCCGCTGCGCGCCGACAGCGACGGCGATGGCTTCTTGGACGGCGAAGAAGGCTATGCGGAAGCAGTGGACACGGACGGCGACACCGTCCCCGATGCGTGTGATCCCGATGACGACGGCGACGGCATCCCCACCGAACGCGAGCGCACCGATGAGGCGCGCTTTGGCGCGACCTTCACTCGCCAGGGGCGCCTGCCGGCTTACCGTAACCTGGACAGTGACGGCGACACGCTCCCAGATGCCGACGAAGCCTATGGAAGGCATCGCGAGTTGGGCGTAGTCGACGCCGATCGCGACGGCATCCCCGACTACTTCGACACCAACTCCGACAACGATGGGCGCAGCGATCAGAGCGAGGGCATGGGCGACGCCGATGGCGACGGAGTGCCGAACTTCCGCGACCCAGACGATGCTGACGGCCCCAGTGCTGATGGCGATGGTGACGGGATCAACAACAGTGTCGAGTCGCTCTGGGGCATGGACGCCTACCACATCGACAGCGACGGGGACGGCCTCCTGGATGAACACGAGTTTCGCTTCGATGCGGGGCTGCCGGTTGACACCGACCAAGATGGGCGCATCGACCCCGTCGATGAGGACGATGACGACGACGGCATCCCCAGCGACCTAGAGCGGCGCGATGCGGAGTTATTGGCGGCGTTTTTGGGGATGTACCCCTGGGACGTCGATCAAGACGGCGACTTCAACTGGTATGACGTGGACGCCGATGGCGATGGGCACCTCGACCGCCTGGAGCGGCGCGTCGACACCGATGGCGATGGGATCTACGACTACCTCGACCTCGACAGCGATGGCGATGGGGTCGGCGATCTCGAAGAGGCCCATCGCGACGGTGACGCCGATGGGTGGCGCAACCGCGTCGACAGCCACCACGATGACGGTCCTACGGCCGACGCCGACGGCGATGGGATCTCCAACCTCGACGAGGCGCGCTTGGGCACGTGGGCCCAGCGGCGTGACAGCGATGGGGACAGCGTCAGCGACACCATCGAGGTGGGGGTGGCCTTCCTCACGGGCGGTGAGGACAATCCGCGCAACAGCGACGGCGACGCCTGGCTGGACGCCCTGGATGTGGACGACGACGACGACCTCATCTGGACCGCCACCGAGCGCGCAGACGCCTTTATCCACGGTGAAGACCTCGACCAGGATGGCCAGCCCCACTACCTGGATCTGGACTCCGATGGCGACGGCCACCTGGATCTGGTCGAAGGCGCCTGGGATGCCGACGGTGACGGTGTGCCCAACTACCTCGACGAAGACAGCGATGGCGACGGGGTGCCCGATCGCTTGGAGAGCGGCGAGGATGGCAATGGCAATGGCATTCCGGCCTTCCTCGACCCTACTGAGAACGGCCTGGATGATCCCGACCCCGATGGCGATGGGCTGCCGACGGCGATCGAAGTGTTGCTCGGGACCAACCCCTACGTGGCTGACACGGACGGCGACACTTTGTCTGACGGCCAAGAAGTTGGCGAAGACTGGGACAACCCCATCGACACCGATGGCGACACCCTCATCGACGCCCTCGATCCCGATGACGACGGCGACGGCATCCCCACGCGCATCGAGATTGAGGACAGCACGCTCTTGGGTAACTCTGACGTGGATGGTGATGGGCGCCTCAATTGGCACGATGATGACGCCGATGGCGACGGCGTGCCTGACGGGGTCGAGGGGCGTGAAGACGGCAACAACAATGGGGTGCCGGCCTACCTCGATCCCACGGAGCAGGGGCCGGTGGCACCCGACAGCGTGGAGCAGGTCGATGCGGTGGAGCCCGACGCCAGCGAGGCCTCGGAGTCCTTCCTCATCGAGGGGCATGGCCAGTGCGCCTGTCGGCTGAGCGCCACGGGCGCGTCGCCTCGGGCACCCTTGGTGGCCTTGCTTCTCGGGGCGCTGCTCTTCTACCTTCTGCGCAGACGCCGGCTGCGCGCCGCCTCCTGAGCCGTGGCCCTTGTCAAAGCGGCCTCGGCGCAGCAAAAAGGAAGGGGCGAAACCCTGAGGCTGCCCCGGGCATGAGGTCGAAGAGAGATGCGCATCCTGTGCTATGCCGATACCCACGGGCAACATCGCCGGCTGCCGGTGCTGGCGGCCGATGTGGTGGTTTTTGCCGGTGATCTGACCGAGCACGGCCACCTTGGCGAGCTGGAGGACTTCGCCGCTTGGGCAGGGGCGCTGCCCTGCGCCCACAAAGTCGTCGTGGCGGGCAACCACGATTTCTGCCTAGAGTCCGAGTCCTTCGCCCAGCGCGTCCTGGGAGAGGCGGGCTTGACTTACCTCTGCGACGCTGGCGCGAACATCGCTGGCTTGCGCTTCTATGGCGCGCCCTGGCAGCCCACCTTCTACCAGTGGGCCTTCAACCTCGATCGCCGCAGCCCAGCCATGGTCGAGAAATGGGAGCGCATTCCCCCGGACGTCAACGTCCTGGTCACCCACTCACCCCCCTGGGGTCTGTGCGATCAGGTGCGCGGCGTTTCCCAGGGCTGTGAGGTGCTCCGCGAGCGGGTCGATGGCCTGCGCCACCTGCGTTTGCACGTCTTCGGCCACATCCACGAGGGGAGCGGCGTGGTGGTACGCCAGGGGGTGCGTTTCGTCAACGCCGCGTGCTTGGGCGCCGATCTCCGCCTCTTGGCCACCGTGCCGTGGGTGGTCGATCTCTGATGGGATCCACCTTCAGGAGGCGTGCGCGTCCGAGCCGAGGCGACAGGTCACCAGACGCCGATCCTCGCCGGCGCAGGGATGGGTGACGTGGACTTCGAGGGTGTAGTCCCCCGGGGGACCGCTGACGAGCCACTCGACCTGGGTCCGGTCTATTGAGCCGTCGAAGGTCCAGGCGGGCGCGGCGGAGGGTTGGTGTGACTTGCCTGCGAGCTGGCCCACCTGGACCGTGGCTGGGTGTTGGGACACGCGCAAAGGCGGCGGCGCGGCGAGATGGCAGACGACCTCGCCGATGGACGCGATGTCCTTGGCGCGCTGTGAGAGGTGGGTCGGCAGCCAGCCGATGTTGTGCACACCGAGGGTGAGCCGCGCCAGGTCTGGGGCGAGGGGCTGGACCGCGACGTGGGCAATGGCGAGCTGGGGGGTGGCCAGGGCGAGATAGAGGAGCCAGGGGGGGAAACGGTCGACCTCGGCGGCGAGGAGGCTGGGGGGTGGGTTGCGGAAGGTGAAGAGTTGATCCCAGCCGCCGAGCTCGACGGGGCCGAGCTGGGGGTGCTCGAAGGGGTACCAGTCGACGTAGCCTTGTCCCTCGAGGGCGGTGTCGTTCCAGCGGAGCAAGGCGAGGTCGTCGGCGACGGGGTGTTGGTGGCGCCAGGCGATGGGATCGGTGGTGTGGATGCCGGCCTGGGCGAGGGGGTTCCAGATTTCCACGGTCCAGGCGAAGCGGCCGAGGTGGTCGTAGAGCCAGTCGTCGAAGGCGCCGGTGATGCACTGACCATCGTCGCTGCGGAAGCCGTGGTAGACCGAGGTGGCGCGGTAGGCGGTGAATTCTTCTCCCTTGTGGCTCAGGCGTTGGAAGACGCGGAGATCTTGGTGGGGCATGGCGTCGTCTGGGCGGTACGAGGAGGGACGCAACAGGAGGCCGCCGTAGGTGTGGAAGGAGACGGCGACGCAGATGTTGGGGTGGGCCGTGACGAAGTCGGCCAGGGCGCGGACCTCGGGCTCGGAGAGGGGGGCGGGTCCGTGCAGCTCTGTGGGTTGGGGTTGCCAAGCGGCGGGGAAGTTGCGGTTGAAGTCCAGGTTTTGGCGGTGGTTGGCTTGGTGGATGCGCCAGCCATCGTAGTCGGTGATGGTGCCCTCGGGGAGCAGACGATAAAAGGTCCCGTGGAGGTCAGTGGGTTCGCGCGCGACCAGGGCCCGTGGATCCAAAGGCGATGCTTTCCAGGGGCCATGGGGATCGCTGATGCGCATGGTGAGGATGCGGCCGTCGCCGTCGATGTCGGCGCTGGTGTGGCCAGGGGTGGCGGGCGCCTCGGGTGGGTGGCAGCGGAGGGAGGAGCGGAGGATGCGGGGGTGCGCGGCCAGAGTGGCGGCGGCGCCGTCGGGGTTGGCCCTGGGGCAGATGTAGAGGGTGCGGGTGTCGAGGCAGTGAGCGACGCTGGGGTCGATGTGGCGCTGGTCGAGGATGTGCTGGGCGAAGGCGATGGCGGCGGCGGTGCCGGCGATTTCCGTGGCGTGGAGGTTGGCGTCGACCCAGAGCGCGGGGCGGCGCTCGGGTGGGCTGAGGTCGCGGTTGGCCAGGGTGAGGAGGTGGATGGGGCGCCCCTGGTGGGATTGGCCGATGCTTTGGAGGGTGGCGAGGTTGGGGTGCTGGTCGACGAGGCGGTGGAGGAGCTCGGTGAGGGCGTCGTTGTCGAGGTAGGCATGGGGGTAGCGCATGGCGGCTCCGATGCTTAGGTAAAGCAGACGTTTAGGTCGATTGTAGCGGCATTGAGAGGGGTAGGTTGACGCTTGGGCGTGGCCGGGCTTAGTTTAGAGAGGTTTTGAGATTGGGGAGCGCGTCGCCGAGGCGAGGGCGTGGAGATGGGTGAGACCGTGGTGTGAGGCCGGTGAGCTGGAAGGGTGGTCAGGCAATGGACAAGAGCGTGACGAAATCTCCCCTGTCGATGGGCAGCCTGGTGGATGGCCGCTACGAGATCGTGGGGCATCTGGGTGAGGGGGGATTTGCGACGGTTTACCAGGCGCGGCATGTTCACATCAATCGGATGGTGGCGCTCAAGGTGCTGAGCGTAGGGACGAAGATACCGCGCTCGACGGAGTTTGAGGAACGCTTTCTGCGGGAGGCGCAGACGGCGGCGCAGATCGACCACCCGAACGTGGTCAAGGTGTACGACTTTGGTTTCGTCGAGGAAGGTCGCTTGCCCTACATCGCCATGGAGTTGTTGGCGGGGCACGACTTGGAGGCGGAGGTCAAGCAGCAAGGGCGTTTGGCGCCGGCGCGGGCGATTGGGTTGTTCTTGGGTTGCCTGGAGGCGTTGGCAGAAGGGCATCGTCTCGGGGTGGTGCACAAGGATTTGAAGCCGTCGAACCTATTTTTGGTGCACCCCGGTGAGGCGCGGGAGAAGCTGAAGGTGCTCGATTTTGGCATCGCCTCGCTGAGTGAGACCAGTGACAAGCGGTTGACGGCGACAGGCCAGATTTTGGGGACGCCGCAATACTTGGCACCCGAATACATTAAGAACCAAGAGGTCTTGCCGGCGCTGGACGTCTACCAGATGGGGCTGATCCTGGTGGAGGCCCTGAGTGGCTATGCCGTGGTCGACAACGACAACCCCTTCCAGTGCATGATGGCCCATTGCAACGGAAAGATTGGGGTACCCATCAAGTTGATGGAGAGCGCCTTGGGGGGGGTGTTGCGGCGGGCGTTGGCGACCAGTCCCAAAGAGCGTTACGCCGATGCCGAGGCCTTCAGGCAGGATTTGCTGCGCGTGGACGGTCAGGGGGTGCCGCATCTGAGCGCGACGGAGGCATTGCACACCATTCATTTGGGGACCGAGTCTGGGGTGGTGCACGTGGTGGACGAGGACGCGACGGTGCTCCTGGCCCACGCCGACACCTTGGGTGGCCTGAGCGCGAGCGAGGCTGAGTTGAGCGCGGCGCAGCGTGCCGAAGCGGGCAAGGCGGTGCGCGGTCAAACGCCGACGCAGGCCCAGGCGCGTCCGTCGTCGCCGGGGGCGGCCTTTGCTGGGGTGGCGGGCAGCGCGATGGAGAACGGCGCGGCGAGTGCTGCGGCGTTGGCGGCGGCCTTCCCCAAGAGCAATCGCGGGCTGTGGGCGGCGGTGGCGGTGGTGGCGCTGGCCATTTTGTTGGGTTCGGGGTGGCTGATCTTCAGCCTCTTGAGCCACAGCGAGACCAGTGAGGGTGGGGGCAGTGCGGGGCGAGCGGCCGGTGAAGCTGCGGTAACGACTGCCGATGGCGCAGCGGCGATGCTCGAGGGTGGTGCGAGCGGCGCGGCTGCGGCGATGGCGGCGGATTCGGCCGGGGAGGCGGTGGCCGAGGTCGCAGGGAGCGATGGCCAAGAGGTGGCCGGTGAGCTTGGGCATGTTGGTGAGGCAGGGCAGGAGGCGGTTGTTGTGGCGCCCGAGGTGGCCGTGGCGGAGGCGATGGTCTTCGTGACGACGGACCCGTCGGGGGCGAAGGTGTTCCGCGGTGAGCAGGAGCTGGGGCTGACGCCCTTCGTCCTGCGGGTGCCTTCCGACGCGCCTGCGGTGGAGCTGCGCTTCGAGCGCAGCGGCTATGTGGCCCAGAACTTCGTGGTCGACCCGAGCAAGGGGGAGACCGTGGAGGTGATTTTGCAGCGAGTGAGCGGCAAGCGGGTGGTACGGGAGGGTGGGAGCAAAGGGAGCACAGACGAGCGTGGCGGCGGGAGCACGTCTGGAAGCTCGGGGCGAGGGGACCAGATCAAGCCGGTTGATACGAAACCCAAAGAAGTGATGATTTTGGCGCCCTGAGTCCCTTGGCTGAGGGAGGTGGAGGTTGTTCATGCGGAAGTGGATGTTGGGAGCTTTGCTGGTGTGTTGGATCTTGCCTGCCATGGTGGCCGGCGTTGGTGAGGCGGTGGCGCAGCCGGTGGCATTGTCGGAGACGCAGAAGGCGCTCAACGAGAAGGGCGTGCTGGCCATCATCGACGGGGAGTTCGATAGAGCCATTGGCCTGCTGCTCTCTTCGCTGGCTCTGGGCGAGACGAACGTGACCTATCTGAATTTGGGGCGCGCTTATGCGCGCAACGGCGACTGCGTCGAGGCGCTGGATGCCTATGCCAAGGCGGAGACGGCGCCAGCCGTGGAGGCGCCCAGCGCGGCGGAGGTGTTGCAGGTCCTGGAACGCTATCGATCCGAGGTGGACATGGAGAAGTGTCCAGCCCGGGTGACCTTGGAGTGCGAGCCGGCGACGCTGCGGGTCGAGATCGACGGTGGGGACGCGATGGCTTGCCCGACGGTGCCCTTGAAGCTGGCGGCGGGCCCCCACTATTTTCGCGCTGTCTACCGCGAGCGCGCGGCGGAGCTGGAGGTCGAGCTGGCGCCGGCGGAAGTGCGGACGCTGCGCTTGGTGGTCGACACGTCGGCGCCCTTGCCTGGTGGCGATGAGGGTCTCTCGGCCACGGCGTTGTGGGGGACCATCGTCGGCAGTGTGGGGTTGGCGACCTTGGTGACGGCGGTGATCATTGATTTTGCCGTGCTCGGTCCGGACATCGAGGCCTATGAGCGCGGTGATGGAGGGAGCCGATCCTCCATCGAGACGCTGCAAGGGGTGAACCTGGGCTTGTTCATCGGCGGCGGCGTCATGGTGGCGACGGGCTTGGCGCTGCTCCTCTGGCCGGAGGCCGATGCGAGCCAGGGCGCGTTGGCGCCGATGCTGTGGGTCGATGGCGGCGGTTTGACGTGGCGAGTGGCGTGGTAGCTATGCGCTAGCGCTGCGGGAGCGGGCGGCAGATGAACGATATGGCAATGGTCCTCGAGGTTTTGGAGGCGTTGGTGCTCAGCGCCGAGCGCAGTGGCGCGCACACGCTGGCGCGGGAGCTGCGTGAGGAGCGCATTCCGGCGTTGCGCAAGGGCGCGGTGCAGGTGGTGGTGCTCGGTGAGTTCAACCACGGGAAGAGTACCCTGATCAACGCGCTGCTCGGGACATCGCTGTTGCCAGTGGGGATCACGCCGACCACCGCCTGCATCACCCGCATCGAGTCGGGTCCGGCGGGCCAGGCGGCGGTGCATTTTCACGATGGCCGGGTCGAGGCGGTCTCTCTCGAGGCTTT
>Ga0334884_1004027_pt1 | contig 15733 bp, 25 predicted proteins | sample GraSluR1_MG_7_FD_207215 | JGI IMG/M metagenome (GOLD analysis project Ga0334884, IMG submission 207215) | Sludge microbial communities from methane-producing bioreactor in Wageningen University, Netherlands - Granular Sludge_12_05 R1 | ecosystem: Engineered > Bioreactor > Anaerobic >...
GGCCCGGTTGGACGCCCTCAGCGCGGTCGAGTAGGGTTGAACCCGCTTTCCAGCGCCCGTGGCTCAATGGATAGAGCATCTGACTACGGATCAGAAGGTTGGGGGTTCGAGTCCCTCCGGGCGCGCCAGGAACAGCTCCGCTGGGAAGCGGAGAATCTGGCCTACCTTCTCGAGGTCTTCGAGCTGCCACTGCCGCCGTCCGTGCCAACGGACGTTGACGGCGCTAACGCTCCAGCCGAGCGCCACCGCCAGATCGCTCTGGGTTACCCCGCGCCGAGCGCACTCGGCGCGGACGTTGGATGCGACACGTTCGACAAGCTCGCCCCCGCGTCCGGGGAGGCTGATCACGTTACTCATGTCCTCACGGTAGCGATCCGTTAGCCGAAATGTGAAGATTCTCGCCGTCTTCCCGGCGTGTTGCACCTAAGCGTTTCTCAAAACGTGGAACCGTTCCACGTCATGAACAACACCGCGCCGGAGCCCGGCCCGCACCTGCACTCGATCATCCTCAAGACGCCCGCTGAGCCGGCGCGCCCCTCGTTCCGAGATCTCGCCAAGCATCATGCCCGTGCGGCGGCGGCGTTGCTGGGCGACGTCGACGACGTGCTCAACGACGACGAGCCCGGCGAGGCATCGCACGACGAGCTCCTCGAGCTGGTCGGTGCCGCGCAGGCCCACGCCCTGGTCGCGATCGCGTGCGCCCAGGTCGCACCGGTGGCCCGCCAGCGCCTGATGCCGTGCAAGACGGGCGGTGCGAAGTGAGCGCCCCCATCCTGAGGTACTTCTCGGTCACACACCTGAAGCCGGGCCCGCTCCGGCAGACGTCGGCGCTGTTCGCCGAACTGGCCGTCACGATCGACGACGCGCTGCCTGACAGCGCGGAGAAGTCCGTTGCGTTGCGGAAGCTGCTCGAGTCCAAAGACGCCGCTGTGCGTGCCGCACTCGACCTGCTCGAGGACGGCCAGAAGTGAACGGGCCGATCGAGGTTCGCGACGGCACGCCGGCCGAGCGTGAGGACGTCGCCCGTCAGATCGAGGGTGTGCCGTCTGAGCCGCTGTTCAGGCTGACGTTCTACGGCCATCTGGTGCCGAACCCCGAACCGGGCACGTCGGGAACGCTCGCGCCGGCCATCTCGGGCCACAAGTTCGAGTACACCTCCAGCGTGCCCGGCGAAGCCGCGGACGCCGTCCTTCCCGTGCTCCTGCGCCACTTCCTCGCCCGTCTCGAGGACGGTGCGATGTGACGTCCTACTCGGGGAAGGTCAAGAGCAAGCTTGCCTTGACGCTGGGGAAGTGGACTCGAGCGCTCGCTCCGCTGGCCGCGCCGAGTGGTGCTGACACGCTCGCGATGGTCTATGTGCGGGTCGGATACGAGCTGAACCCGAACGCGACCTATGGGTACATCGAGGTGCGGGCGGTTCGCCCAGACGGCGACTCGACCGCCTATCAGGGCTATGTGGTGCCTGCACCCGACCCGTCGAAGCCAGGCGGAACCGGGTCGTTCCCGATTACGCAGCTCTGGGTCGGCGCGAACCCTGGCGCGCTGTCGTGGGACGTGCGCGCGATGCAGGGCGTCCGCTCCGCGTGGGTGACGACGCGCTACTCAAAGACGGACGGCCAGTGATGACCGCCGATCTCGACTACTCCGCCACGACCGAGGTCCTCTGGGAGGTCCTGAACGAGCGCGACGAGCAGCACCACAAGTGGGGCGAGCAGAACCACCCGGACGGCACCGGCCCGGACGTCCGCGAGAACGCCGCCAGCGCCATGGGTGCGCCGACGTTCGGCGTGCTCGCTGACGCCGCCCGGCTCTACACCGAGCATGCCGCCGAGTATGGGCGGCTCACGTGGGCGGACATTCTGCGGGAGGAGTTCCGCGAGGCCCTCGCCGAGTCCGATCCCGAGCGCCTGCGCTCTGAACTCGTCCAGGTCGCCGCTGTTGCGGTCGCGTGGATCGAGGCGATCGACAGGCGGCAATCGTGAGCGCTCCACGCGGAGCTGTGAAGCTCACGAAGCTTGAGGACGGCTCCTGGACAGTCGACTGTGCAGCGTGCGGCTTCCGGTCGCCAGAGCCTCCCTACAAGCACTGCCGCGCCGGCGCCGAGGAGTACGCCAAGTACCATCGCGCGACCTGCAAGGGCAAGCCATCATGACGGCCTGCACGGTGCCGTCGGCGTCGTGGTCGCTCGATCGCCTGGTCAGCTCGCTCCAGTCTCATGGCTGGGGCGAGCTGGACGGCCCTGAGAACGCCGGCCTGCAGAAGGTCATGACGGCGCTCGAGTCGCTGTTGCCGTGGGAGTCGGCCGAGGGTCGGCTCACGCGTGCCCAGGTCGCGGACGCGGCCGGAATGACACCGAAATGGGCAGGGCACTGCCTGCGCCGCCTCGAGGAGCTCGGCCTGATCACGTGGCGGCGCGGCTGGCTCGACCACGGCCAGCCCCGCGCCGGCTGGATACGGGTGATCAAGTCGCGCCTGGCCGAGATGTGCCGCGCTGTGCGGGGCTACCTCGACGCACGCAGGGAGCAACGCCGCGTTGACACCCGCCACCGGCTCGCCACGACCCTCCGACAGCGCACCGTGCCGCCGTGGAAGCTGCATCGGCCCTTGTCGTGCCGAGGGGAACTGAGTTCCACCCTTCCCACCCAAGGAAGTACGGCGCACCGCGCGCCGGCCTTCCGGCAACCCTCCCAAACCCTCCCAGGACTCGAAGGAGACCCCATGACCACATGCCAGGTCTGCGGACGACCTGAACACCAGTGCAGGGCAGCCGACCGGCGGCTGCCGCTCCGCATGCAGCACGACTTCACCCCGGGCAGAGCCAGCGCACGTGCCCTGGTCGCCCCGGCTCACGTTCGCACCCCCGACAAGCACAAGGCGCCTCGAGGATGGCGAGCTGCTGCCAGGGAAGCCATGCACCCGACCCCCGGACTGTTCGACGAAGGGACCGACCAGTGAGGAAGTCACTCGAGCAGGAACGCGACGAGTTCGTGGCCGAGTTCGAGGCCATCGAGGACCAGCTCGCGCACGCGTGTGCGCAGCTCGGCCGCCTGATGCACTCCTACCGGCTCGACGTCGGCGCTCTCGCCGACGCCCAATCCCACGCGCTGGCCTCAACCAAGGCCCTCCGCGCCGTGGCGGCCGGCATCACGCCCGGCCAGGCCCGGCCGGTCAAGGCCACCCGACCCCAGGACGGCCCGTCCAGCCTGGCCGACCAGCTCGCCGACCACCGCGTGGCGATCGCGCAGACCCTCGCCCTCGTCCGCCACATGCCCGGGGTGAATCGTGCCACCGTCGCGCGCTCCACCCAGGTCACAGTGAACATCCTCCTTCGGATGGAGCAGGAGGCCCGATCCCACCAGCCGGGCAAGGCTCGCGGATGAGCAAGAGGTGGGGCGGCTCGGACTCAAGGAGGGAGCGAGCCAGGTGGGCTCCCGTCGTCGCGTCGGGCTCGGTGCTGTGTTGCCGCTGCTGGCGACCGATCCGCCCCAACCCCCTGCTCCGCGATCAGGGGTGGCACCCCGACCACTACCCGATCCGTCGCGAGGATGGCGGCACTCAGACGCACCCCGCACACTCCATCTGCAACTGGAGAGATGGCGGCCAGCGCGGCGCCCAGATCACCAATGCCAAGAGGGCCGCTCGCCGCGGTCGCCCCACCCGACCGAGGAATATTCGAGGCGTCTAATGATCATTCACCGCGCCTTTTTGACTAGGCGGAGCAGCTCTTGCACGTCGTCCCCTTCCATTCTCCCTCCCGACTCTGGCAAGGCCTGACGTGCGGAATGGTTATGCGTCCGACCTGTTCGGCGACGACGATTCTCCGGTCGGTACCGATTCCCCGGTTGCCCTTCCCCCGGTGACGTTTCCGACCTGGACGAAGCGCAGATATGCACGTCCAACGTACTTTTCGCGGGTTCCGCGGGGCACAAACATCGCCACCGCGGTCTATGGCGCCTCCCTCATGGGTCAGAAGCTCTACCCCCAGGGCGAGGAGATCGCCGCGCTCCTGAACGCCCGCACCGCGGCCGGTCGCCGGCTGTACGAGCAGGTGCTCCTCCTGATGGCCCGCCGCTCGAGCAAGACCCTGGCCACATGGGCCGACCTGATCGGTGACTGCGCGACAGTGCCCCGCCGCCGCGTCTACACGACCGCACAGGACGGCACCCGGGCACGCGAGATCCTCCGCGACGAGATCATGGAGCTGCTGCACCTGGCGAAGTTCGAGCAGCGCGGGCACGGCCGGCTCCTGATCGCCAACGGATCGGAGCGGATCGAGTTCGCGAACGGGTCCCTGCTGCGCGCCGTGCCACCAAAACCGGCCATCTTCCGCTCGAAACCCGGTGACCGCATCTTCCTCGACGAGGCCGGAGAGTACGACGAGGGCCTCGGGTCGGCCCTCCTGGCTGCCGCATTGCCGCTGTTCGACACCCGGCCCGACCCTCAGATCATCATCTCCGGCACCCCTGGCGGCCTGGACGAGAACGGCCAGCCCAAGCTGGCCCGGGCCGGCCTGCTGTGGGACAAGTACCAGGAGGGGATCAGTGCCTAGGAAACGACCCCAGAAGGTCGGCGTGCTCGCCTACACCCTGCGCGATGACGAGGACCTCGTCACCATCGCCGCGGACGGCTCCAAGCACGTCAACCGCGGCTTGCTCCGCCGCGTCCACCCAGGAATCGGCACCCTCACCACGCTCGCCATCATCGAGTCCCGGGCCGACGACATGGGCAAGGTCCAGTTCGAGTCCGAATACGGCTGCAAGTTCCCCGACTTCGCCGGCAGCCAGGCCATCGACCAGGCGGCATGGCGGGCCTGCTCCGGCGGCAGCGTCCTGCCCGTACGGCCCAGCCGTCCCGGCCTCGCGTTCGACGTCGAACCCGACGGCACCGCCGCCGCGCTCGTCGCCGCATGGCGCGATGACGACCAGCTGGCCCACCTCGAGCTGATCGCGTTCCGGCCCGGATACGAGTGGCTGCCCGCCCAGGCGCGGAACGCCGGCCGCAAGCACCGCGTCCAGGTCGCTCACGACGCGATCGGCATCAACCTCGACGTCGCCCAGACCCTCAGCCGACTACGCACCGCAACCGCGCCGCTGCAACTGCGCTACATGCAGGCAGCGACCGCCCGTCTCAACCAGGCAATCGACACCCGCCGCGTCCGGCACTACGAGCAGCCCGACCTCACCGAGTCAGTCAAGGGCGCCGTGTGGCGGAACATCGGCGACACCGCCCGACTCTTCGGACGCGCCAACGCCGAATCCTCCGCCTGCCCCATCGTCGCCGCCGCCGCCGCGCTGTGGCAGTACGACCAGATCACCCGACCCCGCAAGGAGGACGAATGAAGTACCGGATCGACCAGGGCGACCACGACCAGGTCGCGCTCGGCATCTGCGAATGCGGGCAACGATTCCTCGCCCTCGACCGGCCCACCGCACTCGCCCGACTCGGCCTCCACGAAGCCATCTGGCACCCCGCCGACAAGAACGTCCGAGCCAAGCTGTCGCCCTCGGCCGCCACCAGGACACGCCGGCGCACCCCGAAAAGGTAACCGACCTCGGTGGGATAGCAGCCATGGGCCTGTTCAGCGATATGCGTCACATCCTCGAGTGGAGCCGGGTGGACCTCACCACCCCCGTGTCCTCACCCCTGTCCAGCTCCCACCTCGCCCAGATCGCGTTCTCCGACCTCGCCGGCATCCCGCTCAACACCGTCACCCGCACCGAAGCCATGCAGGTGCCGGCCATCGCCAAGGGCCGCGCCCTGATCGCCGGCCTGCTCGCCCGCCACCCCCTGCGCGTCTACAACACCCTGGACGGCGCAATGCTGCTCGAGGAGTCGCCCTGGCTCACCGCGACCAACACCCCGCAGTCGCCCAGGCAACGCAACCTGTGGACCTACGACGATCTGATCTTCGGCGGCCTGTCCTGCTGGGCCACCAACCGCGCCGGCGCCCGCGCCGCAGTCGAGGAGGGCACGATCCTCGACTCCTACCGGATCGCGCCCATGTACTGGAACCTCGACCCCGACAGCCTCGGCGTCATCGTCGACGGCAAGACGGCCAGCGCCGAAGAGGTCATCCTGATCGAAGGCCCCCAAGAGGGCCTGCTCGACCTCGCCGCCGAAACCATCCAGGCCGCGATCGACATGACCAGGGCCTGGGCCAACCGGGTCAAGACCCCCATCCCGCTCCAGGTACTCACCCCCACCGACATCACCGGCGACCTCGACCCGGACGGCGAGGAGGCCCGGGCCATGATCGCCGCGTGGGAGACCCGACGTCAGTCGGGCGGCACCGGCTACCTGCCATACGGCATCAAGCTCGAGACGCCCGGCGCCGCCAGCAGCGACGCCGAGCTGTACATCCAGGGCCGCAACGCGCTCCGCCTGGACGTCGCCAACCTGCTCAACCTGCCGGCCGCGCTGCTCGAGGGCTCCATGAGCACCGCCAGCCTGACCTACTCCACCGGCGTCGACAAGCGCAACGACCTCACCGACCTGTCCCTGGGCTACTGGGCCGACCCGCTCGAGGCCCGCCTCTCCCAGGACGACGTCGTACCGGCCGGCCGCAACGTCGCCCACGACCTCACCGACCTCGCCACCACGACCCAACCGACCCGCTCGCCCAACCAGGAGGACTGACCCATGGCGAAACTGACCCTGTACACGACCGGCAAGCTCACCGCGACCGACGACCCCCGCGTGAAGACCGGCCTGCTGCTGCCCTTCGGCGAGATCGGCCGCACCAACAAGGGCAAGCTGACCGCCGCCGCCGGCGTCCTCCAGATCGCCGACGACCTCGACCCGCTCACCCTCGAGCACGACGACAAGGCGCCGATCGCCACCCTGCAGGTCGAGGAAGTGCCGGCCGGCCTGCAGTGCTCGGTCCGCTACCTCGAGACCACCGCCGGCAATGACGCCCTGGCCGAGTACGAAGCCGGCGTCCGCACCGGCCTGTCCGTCGAGATCGACGACCTCGCCCGCACCGGCAAAGGCCCCACCATCCGCGCCGGCAAGCTCGTCGCCGGCCTCGTCACCGGCGGCAGCCAGGTCCGCACCCCCGCCTTCATGTCCGCCAAGCTCGCCGCCGCCGACGTCCCCGACGCCCCCGACCAGGGCGCCACGCCCGACTTCCAGACCGTCTATGAGGGCGACGTCATCCCCGCCGTCGAACTCGACGGCGAACCGCTCGACGGCGTGTCCAAGGTGACCGTCTCAGAGAAGACGATCGCCATCACCACCAGCACCGACACCACCGACCCGACCACACAGGAGAACCCCATGACCGCATCCCGCACCCCGGTCGCCGGCAAGCTGCAGGCGACCGCCCTCCAGCCCAAGCCGAAGGACGACAAGCTCAAGGCTTCCGTCTCCGACTTCGCGAGCCTGATGGGCCGCTACTACCAGACCCTTGACGGCAAGCTGCTCGCCGCCCTCAACGACGTCACGCCGACCAACATTCTCGGCATCGACCAGCCGATGTTCATCGACGAGGCCTGGTCCGGTCAGCCCTACGTCCGCCAGGTCGTGCCCGGCTTCAACCATGCCGACCTGACCGACTTCGAAATCACCGGCTGGACCTGGGACGTGAAGCCCGAAGGCGGAGACTACGCCGGCAACAACGGACCCATCCCCACCAACACCATCAAGACCAAGGCGGTCGACGCCGAAGCCGAACGGTGGGCCATGGGCCACGGCTTCGACCTGAAGTACAAGCACTTCCCGCGGCCCAGCTTCTGGGAGTCGTACATCAAGGCCGGCGCAGAGAGCTACGCCCGCTGGAGCGACGCCAAGGCCCTCGCCGCCATCGTCGGCGACGCGCCGTACGTCGCCCCCGGAGTTATCCCGGACGGTGTCAACACCGCGTTGACGTACATCGTCGACGGAGTGATCGCCGTACTCAACGAGACCAACACCATCGCGGACGGCGCCTACCTCGCCACCGACCTGTGGCGTGACCTGATGCTCGTCCGCGCCGACGACGCCCTCGCCTACCTCAACGCCATGCTCGGCTTCGACGAGGGCACCCTCACCCCGCGCAACTTCCAGATCAAGCCGTCCGCCGCGCTCACCGCCGGCCAGGCCCTGGTCAAGTGCAAGCCGGCCGCCACCATCCACGAGCTGGCCGGCTCCCCGATCCGCGTCGAGGCACTGGCGATCGCCAACGGCAAGGTCGACGAAGGCATGTTCGGCTACCAGGGCGTCGTCATCCACGACGAGGGCGGCCTCGCCCTGGTCGCGGCCGTCGACCCGAACGCCTGACCTGACGCCATGAACTGGATTCTCAACGGCGACGACGAGCGCCTACCCGAACTGTGGCCCGGTGCGGTCGACCTGACCTACACCGCGCTCGAGCTCGTGCTCGTCGCCGCCCGCGAGCAATGCGAGGCCTACGCCCCAACCGTGGACAACCCCGACGACGTCTCGGCCCGCTACGTCCTCGCCCAGGCACTCCAGGCCAAGGCGCTCAGCACCGCCGGCTTCGCCGGCGGAGACGACCGAGTCGGCGGCTACGGCGAAGGCGTCACGGTCTACCCAATGGACTGGCAGGTCAAGAACCTCCTCAGGCCCCGCCAGGGAAGGCCCGTCGTCCTGTGAACCCCGCCCGCCAGCTCGTCCGCGACCTGTTCAAGGCCGGCCGACCCACGTGGAACGTGATCGCCGAGCCCCGCACGTCCGATGCAATCCTCAAGCCCACCGCCCTCGTCTGGGTGCCGAAGATGACCCGCACCGACTACGCCGGCGGCAGCTTCGTCACCAGCACCGTCGATCTGTGGCTCCTGCCACCGTCCGCGCTCGCCCCGGCGAAGCTCGAGGACACCGCCGACGACATGCTCGTCCAAGCGCTCGAGCTCGTCGAGGCCGCCGGCTCCGTCACCTGGACCGACGCCGCCCGCGAACAGCTCGAGGACACGTTCCACGGGTGGCACCTGACCCTGGCCGTCGCCCACAAGATCACCACCACCAAGGAGAACCCATGAGCACCGTCCCGCACGAGATCGTCAGCCCCTACACCCTCAAGACCGCCACCATGACCTTCCAGCTCCTGGACGCGTCCGGAGTCCCCACCGGGGACGTCGAAGACTTCACTGACCACATCGGCAGCATCACGTTCACCCCGACCGCTCAGACCGGCTCGTGGACCGGCGTGGGCGGAAACGTCGTCAGCGAGAACGGCATCGCCACGTGGGTTGCCGGCTTCGGCCTGATCCAGGACCTCGACGCCGAGTCGCTGCTCATGTACCTGCTCGAGCACGAGGGCGCCAAGGCCAAGTTCTCCGGCAAGCTCAAGAGCGGCAGCCGGACCGTCTCCGGCGTCATCACCCTCACGCCGGCCACCATCGGCGGAGACGTCGGCGCCAACCCGCTCTCCTCCACCGTCAACCTGCCGATGGACGGAAAGCCGGCCTTCGCCTCATGATCAAGGTCACGGTCGAGGACGGCCCCCGCGAGCTGCGGGCGGCCGTCCTCGCCCTGTCCCGAGCCCCCGCCGAGATCCGCAAGGCCGTCAACACCGGCATGCGCCAGACCATGAACCCCGTCTGGCGCTCCGAGGCCTCCCAGCACCTCACCGGCGCCGGGCGAATGGAAGGCCGCATCCTCACCGCCGGCGCCCGAATCGCAGGCGGAAACCCGCCCCAGCTCGTCGCCGCGAGCAGCAAGCGCCGCATCGGCTCCGGCGGAGGGCTCGTGCCGTCGACAGACTGGCCGATCTTCGAGTTCGGCAGCCACGGCACGAAGACCTCAGAGATGGTCAGCAAAAGGGGCACCAAGTACACCCGCCACACCCGCCGCGGGCTACCCACCTACGTCAAGACCGGCCGGGTCCTCTACCCGGCCACCGCCGCCGTCCTGCCTCGCATCGCCGCCTTCTGGGCGCAGACCGTCGTGCGCGTGTTCATGGACGCCCTGGACGGGAAGGCCTCCTGAGATGCCATTCACCTTCAGCCTCGTCTCCGACGTCCGGTCCTTCCTCAAGGGCACCAAGGACGTCGAGCAAGCACTCAGCCAGGTCTCCGACAGCCTGGACACCCTCGCCCGCGACACCGCCCAGGACGCCGACCAGGCCGCCAGCAAGCTCGAGTCAGAGTTCAAACGGGCCTTCGACAAGGTCCAGTCCGACGCGAAGCAGACCGGCGACACGGTCGGAACCCGGGTCAAGGAAGGCACCGAGAAGGCTTCGGAGGGGACGACCGCGCTGAAGGAGAACGCGGCCAGCAACGCGAAGGAGATCGCCGCCAGCTTCGACGGCTCGGCCCAGTCAATCGCGGACGGCTTCCAAGGCCTCGCTGCCGAGGCGTTCGAGGGGTTCGGGCCTGCCGGTGTCGCCGCCGGCGTCGCGGCGGCAGCGGGAATCGGCCTGGCGTCGACCGCCATCCAGCGAGCCGACGATGCCGCAGCCGAGCTGAAACAGCACACCCTCGATCTAGGCAAGTCGCTCGCCACCGCGGAGTCCCGAGCCCAGGGGATGGCTGACGCGATCTCGGACGCCCTCAGCGCGTCCGTGGACAACCCCCAGAACGTCGTGGATGCGATCTTCGGCAAGGGCGGCACGGACCGGCTGACCCTCTACTCGGACCTGATCGCGAACGCCGGACTGGAGTACGGCGACGTCCTCAAGGCCATGCAGGGCGACGAGGAGGCATTCCAGAGGGTCTCACGCAAGGCCTGGGCAGACTCTGACGCCGCCCACGAGCAGAGCACCTACAACTTCATAGCGGACCTCGACAAGCAGCGCCAGGCGTCGGTGAACGCCCAGACGTGGGCCGACGAGTACTCGAAATCCCAGGTCAAGGCCCAACAAGACGCCGCGGAGGCCCAACAGCACGCCTCCGACGTGGCCGCCGATTGGGCGCAGTCGCTGAACGACCACCTGAACGTGGCCGCGGACGGGCTGGACCAGTTCGTGAAGGACGGAAAGCTCAACCTGAACGAATGGGCCGCCGAGGTCAAGCGGCGGACGAAAGAGGTCGCCACCGTCGAGGACTTCAAGGTCGACGTGTTCCCCAAGCTCAGCCCGCAGGCCCAGGAGGAGTTCGCGAAGCTGCCGGTCGAGACGCAGGCCCAGATCGCCGAGGCCTACAAGAAAAGCCCCAAGAAGGTCGAGGCCATCCTCAAGGCCCAGGCGAAGCTCGAGGTCGACCCCAAGGACACCCACGTCGATCCGGTGAACATCCCGACCACGGTCGACACCTCCGCCGCGCAGCAGCAGACCGAAGCCGCCGCCGCCGCCGCGCAGCACGAAGCCAACCGCGCCGGCAACGTGATCGAGCTCAAGACCAAGATCGACCAGGCCGAGCTGCAACGCCAGGTCAACCGAGCTGCTGCCGGGATCACGGCACCGACGATCTACGTCAACGTCAAGCCCCGCAAGGAGATCCCGTGACCGCCAGCCTCACGAACGGCTCCACGACCGTCGTGGTGGCCGACATCCTCGCCGCACCGCTGAGCCGGCCCCTGCGCCGCGACGTCCTCGACCAGACCAACGCCGCCGCGCCCAAGATCAACGCCGGCACCCCCGGCAAGCTCGCCGGGACGATCACCTACCTGTGCGACACCCTCGCCTCCGCGCTCGCCCTGGACGCCCTCTACCAGAGCGTCACGACCATCACCCTGACCAGCGACGCCGGAGCGCCGCTCAACGGCCTGCAGCACGTCGCTGTGGGCGATCTCCGCTACAACGCCGAACGCGGCCTGCCCGGCCGGCCTTCGAAATGGACCATCACCGTCGAGATTAGGGAGCTGTAAACCATGCCCGTCACCCCGTGGGCCACCGACTCACTCACCCACGTCCAGAGCCCCGTCGTGCAGCACACCTGGACCGTCTACGACGACACCGCCGCCTCGCCGGTCGCGATCCCTGGCGCCCGCAACGTCAAGGTGACCCTTGACCGCGGCAAAGTGCCGTTCGGGGAACTCACCTTCGACGTGCCGCTGCTGGCCCGCAACAACGACCACACCTACGACATCCCCTACTCTCCGCACTACCGGGTCGACGCCGGCTACATCCGCGACGGCGTCCCCGACACGCACCCGATCCTGCGGGCCTACCTCACGAACACCGAACTCGTGTTCACCCCCGAAGGTCCGATGCGGCGGATCACCGCGCAGACGATCGACACCGTCCACGAGTTCCCCTCGAACCGCTCCTACAACGTCAACGACAGCTTCACCAAGGTGAAGCAGGTCACCGACGCCATCAACGCCTCCAGCACGCCATGGTGGCGCCTGATCTACCTCACCGAGGAAGCCGGCCTGCCCACACCGACCTCCGCGCAGCTGTCGGTGTTCCGGAACCTCAACCTCGACGTCGGGGACACCGTGGGAGACTTCCTGCGCTCCATGGCCGCCAGCCTCGGCCAGTGGATCAGGCCCGACCACCGCGCCACCCCAGGCACGAACCTGATCATCGGCCCGCCCCGCGTCGACGCCAGCGCCGGATCAACCGACGTCACTCCACTGGTCGAATCGGACACCCTCATCCGGCCCAGCCCCAACGCCGGGAACGTCCTCGGCCTCACCATGAGCTGGCCCGACTCCACCGGCGCCCTCAAGAGCGCCCGCAAGGTCTACCCAGACCCCAGCCTCGACACCGACGGCGTCTCGTGGGGCCTCATCACCGTCAAGCCGGTAAGCGTCCTCGCCAGGCCCGCGAACGGCTCCAGCCTGACCGCCACCGACCCCACCGCCATGGCGTGGCTCGACAAGATCACCCGCGCCCGCGGACAGCACACCTTCACCGGCCGCGCCGCCTACTGGCTCCAGCCCGGCGACTGGCTCGCCATCGGCTTCCCCTACACCGACGAAGGCACCAACACCGCCGGCCACGACCAAGGACCCCTCGACCGGATCGAGTTCAACCTCGACTCCGGAACCATGAGCGTCACCTTCGACGCCACCTACTACGGCTAGAAAGGAGCCCAGTAGTGTCCAGATCCCAGAACGGATGGCCGGTCGTCAAGTCCGGCTTGACGAGCCTTCCCCAAGTTACCGGCAAGGTCCTCGCCGGCCCCGTGTGGGTCGTCATGTACTGGCTGTGCGAGTACTTCGCCCGGACCGTCGAACCGATCCGCAAGACCTGGTCGTGGGGCTGGGCGTACCGGCGGATCTCCGGCTCTGCCAAGTGGTCCAACCACGCCAGCGGCACCGCGATCGACCTGAACGCGCCCAAGCATCCCGCCGGCAAGACCGGCACGTTCACCAGCGCCCAGGCTGCCCAGATCAACCTCATCATGAAGGCCGCCCGCGGCGTCCTCCGCTGGGGGCACCTGTTCAAGGACGAGATGCACTTCGAGATCGCGCCAGGCGCCACTCCCGCCGAGGTGCAACAGGTCGCGACCGTGATCCTGCAGGTCGCGCTAGCCGAGGTCGGCTACGACCCGGGGCCGGCGGACGGCATCCGAGGCCCGAGGACGAAGGCCGGCCTTCTCGCCTTCCAGACCGCCGCCGGCCTCACCCCGGACGGCATCGACGGCCCCAAGACCTGGGCCGCCATCACCACCGCACAACAGAAAGTGAACGCATGAACGACAACAAGGGAGCAGTGCCCACCGCCGTCACCATGGGGTTCGGCGTCGTGGTGTTCGTCGCCACCCTCGTGGCCTGGCTCTACGGCGAGAGCGTCCACGTGCCCACCACCATCCTGTGGACCGTCGCGACGCCGATCGTCCTCGCGCTGTTCGTCGGCCACCAGCTCGGCACCACGGCCGACGCCGCCCGGCAGGCCGCCACCCAGACGAACGGCACCCTCGAGGCTCGCGTCAAGGCGGCCGTAGCTACCGCTCTGGCCGATCGTGACGCCGCCCGCACCAGGCAGGCCCAGGGCGACATCAGCGCGCCGGCCACCCCTACGGTCGCCACGCCGGACGACGAGCTGCCGCCCCGCGCCGACACCTCGTCCTAGAGGTCGCCGTGGTCGCCATCGCGCGCAAGAACCACCGTGATGGCGGCCACGACCACGCCGACGACCACGAGGAACACCACCGCTCCGAGCACCCACGACACCATGGGCTGATCCTAGGCGGCCTCGAGGACTCGCCGTAGCAGCTCGGCAAGAGCGCCCAGGTCATCGCCCCGGCGCTCCTGGACTCTGCGCAGCCCGGACGCATACTCGACCGCCCGCCGAACCCCATCGGCGGGCGGTTCGACGTACCTCTGGGTGGTCGCCACCGACACGTGCCCGAGGAACCGCTGCACCGAGAGGAGGTCGCGGTCGCCGGCGAAGGCGACCGTGCCGGCCCGGTGCCGCAGCGTGTGCAGCGTCCATCCCGCCGGCATCAGCTTCGAGGCCAGGTTCCCGACCCTCTGGGCGCTCAGGTGGCCGTCCACGTCCCCCGGGAAGGCCCAGCCGCCCCCGGCCTTGCACGCAGCCTCCACGCGGCCCAGGAGCGGCTCGAGGAGCGGCAGGTCGCGGTCCTTGCGACCCTTGCCGTGAGCCACGAGCGTCGAGCCGATCAAGGCCGGGCTGATGTCGCGCTCGTGCACCTGGGCGATCTCGGCCCGCCGCATGCCCAGTTGAGCCGCCAGGTCGAGGATCAGCCGATCCCGCTCGTCGCCGGCCTGCCACGCCGCCACGTAGATCGCCTCCGGTGTCGGCCGGGGTGACGCCGGCGCCGCCGGCACCCGGGGCAGCGCGTCCGCCGGCGACAGCGAGCAGTAGCCGGCCCGGACGCCCCACCGCCAGAAGCTGCGCAGGGAGGCGTACACGCTCCGCCGCGTCTCCCGCTTCCAGTCCTGCCCTGCCACCCACTCGAGCAGCTCGCCGGCTGTCGTCGCCCACGGGTCGCCGCCCAGGGCGCGCGCGGCGCGCTGCAGGTGGTCGCGGCGGGTGGTGAGTGACGCGGGGGAGAGCTGCGCAGCTTGCAGGGTGATCATCCAGGCCGCGATCGCGACCTGCCACAACGCAGGGACGGGAAGGGTACAGGGGTGGGGCACACGGGGGAGGGTATTCCCGCGGTTCACCGCCCCGCGATGGCGAACAGGTCTCCGTCGTAGTCCGAGGCTCGCCCGGCCGGATGCGACGATGGCCGGATACCGTAACGCTGCTGAGCAGCCTGCCGAGTCGTGCCCAGACCGCGCGCGATCTGCGACCACGAGAACCCGGCCGAGCGCTGTCCCCACACCGCCCGAGCGATCGCCTGCTCCAGCTCCTCGCGCAGCTCGAGCAGGCTGCCCAGGTCCTCCGGGTCCGCGTCCGCGACCCGCCGGCCGTGCGCCCGGATCATCCTCGACACCATGTCCGCGAACTCCGGAATTTCACGCTCCCGCCGTGCCCGTTTGCGCGTCAGCGTGCCCTTGGCGCTCATGATTCCCACGCCCGCAGCTCGTTCTCGATCTGCTGTCGACGCCGCCGGGCCTCTGCCTTGATTAGCGCCCACCGTCGCCGGTCGTTCAGTTCCTGGCAACTCAGCGAGTGTTCGCGCCCCTGGCATCCGGGGTCGAGGACGCACAGGTAGTCGACGGTAAACGACCCATCGGGCGCTGGTCGACCACATGAGCTGCACGCCTTCATGCGACGCGCTCCCCGGTCCGGATCGAATACACGGGTGCGGCCGGGCCGGAGGCTGCCCCCCGGTCGTTTCCGGCCCGGCCGGTCCCCCCGGACACGCGCCGGACGGCGCGCGAGACTACAGACCAGAAGGTTGGGGGTTCGAGTCCCTCCGGGCGCGCCGATGCTGGCCAGCGCCTCCGGTGATCCCGGGGGCGTTGTTGTTCTCCCTGCCGGGTTGCGGCGTCCTGT
>Ga0334884_1004031_pt1 | contig 15719 bp, 25 predicted proteins | sample GraSluR1_MG_7_FD_207215 | JGI IMG/M metagenome (GOLD analysis project Ga0334884, IMG submission 207215) | Sludge microbial communities from methane-producing bioreactor in Wageningen University, Netherlands - Granular Sludge_12_05 R1 | ecosystem: Engineered > Bioreactor > Anaerobic >...
CAAAATTTCCCCAGCACGACTGCGACCTATACCATAGATATAGGTCAAAGCGATATCGATACGCTTACGTCGTGGAAGGTCTACGCCTGCGATTCGTGCCATTTCGGCTTACCTCCTAAAGGTCTATTCTCACCCTTGGCGTTGTTTGTGTCGCGGATTGTCACAAATCACGCGCACCACGCCCTTACGGCGAATCAACTTACATTTCTCACAGATCTTTTTGACTGACGGTCGAACCTTCACGCTCGCCTCCTCAATGCACTGGCCGTCACGGCCAATATGCCTCTCTCTTCTCTACCTTCCTTGCACCGCTCAACCTTCCGCCCACAACCTCGCAACAAAGTCTCGACCTGCGCACCGGAGAGGGGCAACACAAGGCGCACTTCACTATCAGGCTTCCGCGTCGGTTTCAAGTACTTTCATAATCGCCGCAAACACCTGTTCCGTACTCTGAGCGCCATCCACCCGCGCCAACAACCCCTGTGCCTCGTAAAAAGAGACCAAAGGCGCCGTCTGCGCATGATAGACCTTCAACCTCTCGCGCACCACATCCTCACGGTCGTCTGCGCGCGTTCCGAGCGAACCCTCACACTTGTCACAGCGCCCTGCATCTCGTGGCGGCATGGCCTTGACATGATAAATGGCACCACAGAGCTGACAACTCATTCGTCCCACGATCCGCGCTACCAGCTCCTCGTCAGCAACATCGATGAGCACCACATTGCTCACCACCTGACCACATTCCATCAGGGAACGCGCTTGCTCGAGCGTACGCGGATACCCATCCAACAAAAAACCACCACCAAGATTCGCCAACTTCTCTGCTACGATCCCGTTGACCACCGCATCCGGGACCAGCGCACCCGCCTGCATGTACTTCTCAGCTTCAAGCCCGAGCGCACTGCCTGCCCCACGCGCCTCTCGCAACATGTCACCCGTAGACACGTGCGCCAGACCCAACGCAGCGCTAAGGCGCTTGGCCTGAGTCCCTTTTCCGGCCCCAGGCGGGCCCAACATGATCAACCGATGACTACGGCTCGCCATGACGACTTCTCCCTCAATCCTAAGCCGCCGCGCGTCCGCGAATACGCGGACCGCCAGGGCCAGAGAAACCATCGTAGTGGCGAGTAATCAAATGCACCTCAATCTGTTGAACCGTATCGAGGGCCACACCAACGACGATCAACAGCGCCGTCCCACCGAAGTAGAAGCTCACTTGGAAATTGGCGACCAGAATCTCTGGCAAAATACACACCGCTGCCATGTAAGCCGCACCCACGAAAGTGATGCGGGACAGCGCGCGGTCGATGTACTCAGCCGTCTGCTTACCAGGCCTGATCCCTGGGATGGAGGCTTGGTTCTTCTTCAAGTTGTCCGCCACGTCCACGGGATTGAACACCACCGCCGTGTAGAAAAAGCAGAAGAAGATGATCATGACCACGTAAACGACGATATGCCGCCAATCGCCAGGCATCAAGGCGACCCGCAACGACTGCACCCAACCGACCTCAGGGAAGTAACTCGCGATAGTCGCCGGGAACATCAGAATCGATCCCGCAAAGATCGGCGGAATGACACCAGCCGTATTGACCTTTAGCGGCAGGAATGAAGACTGCCCACCAAAGACCCGCTTGCCAACCATACGCTTGGCGTGTTGTATGGGGATGCGCCGCTGAGCTCTCTCAAAGAAACAGATGAAGCCAATCGTCGCCAGAATGATACCCGCCAGAATGACGAGCTGGAAGGTAGAGAGGCCCACCGCACCCGCTTGATCACCTGAGGCCTGCTCCCAGGTCTGATAGGCCGCACCGGGAATACGCGCCACGATACCCGCGAAAATCACCAGCGAGATGCCATTACCAATACCTCGCTCGTTGATCTGTTCCCCCAGCCACATGATGAACACCGCCCCAGTCGTCAACGACAACACGGTCATCAAGCGAAACGCCCAAACCGATTCCATCGTCACAAGGCCGCGCACCTCTCCGCTATTGGACAAACTCTGCAGATAGAATGCCATGGACATCCCCTGCACCAAGGAAATCCCAAGGGTGAGATAACGGGTCCACTGGTTGATTTTTCGGCGCCCCTGCTCCCCCTCCTTCTGCAGTCTCTCGACAGTGGGGACCACCACCGCCAGCAACTGGAAGATAATCGACGCGCTGATGTAGGGCATGATCCCCAGCGCAAAAATCGACATCTGCTCCAGCGCACCGCCCGAGAAGAAATTGAACAGGTTGAGAATCCCCTGACCGTCGTCGCCACCAAAGAGCATCGACATCTTGCTGCGGTCAACCCCAGGTGTGGTTATGAAACACCCGATGCGATAGACCGCCAACAATGCAAGCGTAAACGCTATCCGCTTGCGCAACTCGGGGATCTTGAAAATGTTCGCAAATCCACTAGCCACCGCAAACCTCGACGGTACCACCGGCGCCAACAATCTTCGCCCGCGCAGATTCACTGATCTTCTGCACGCGCACGGTCAGAGCGACTTCGATCTCGCCCACGCCAAGAACCTTCACCTCATCACAGGGACCACTGATGAGCCTGGCTTGGCGCAGACTCTCCTCGTCGACCACACTGCCACCGGCAAAGCCGGACAAATCGCCTACGTTGACGATGGCCGTAGCTTTACCAAAGCGGTTGTAAAAGCCACGCTTCGGCAAGCGGCGACTGAGCGGCATCTGTCCGCCCTCGAAGCCAGGCCTAATCGAACCACCCGATCGCGACTTCTGCCCTTTCTGGCCACGCCCTGCCGTCTTGCCAAGACCACTGCTCGTACCACGCCCTTTGCGCTTGCGGCGGTGGGTGGACCCTTCTGCAGGCTGCAGATTGCTCAGATCGTACATCTCTTTCTCCTCTCACATCCTGCCACGCCCTCGGCGTAAGCGAGGTCTACTCGTCACCTGCGGGCGCAACCGCCACCATGTGTTCTACTTTCTTGATCATGCCACGCATGATGGGGTTGTCGTCCACCACCACCGTCGCGTTCATGCGTCGTAGCCCCAGGTGGCGCAGAGTGGCTCGCTGCCGCTCGTTTCGCCCAATGCAACTACGCGTCTGTGTGACTCTGAGCTTTGCCATCACCGCACTCCATTTCCCATATTCAGGAAGATCAACCGCCACTGGCCTCACTGCGCACCAGCTTCGCCATGTAGCCTTCACGACTCTGTAGCTGCCGCAGTCCGTCCATGGTCGCGCGCACCAAATTGTGTGGATTGGTCGAACCCAAGGACTTGCTGAGGACGTTCTCGACGCCACAAGCTTCCAACACGGCCCGCACCGCGCCACCGGCGATGACGCCCGTCCCCTTGCCGGCAGGCCGCATCAACACTCGCGCTGCCCCAAAGTGCCCCACCACCTCGTGCGGGATGGTCCCTTCAAGGAGGGGGACATCTACCATGTGCCGCCGCGCGCGCTCAGTGCCCTTGCTGATCGCTTCTGGGACTTCGTTCGCCTTCCCGTGGGCGGCGCCGACCCGACCTTCACCGTCACCAACGACGACGATGGCGCCAAAGCTGAAGCGACGACCGCCCTTGACAACCTTGGCCACGCGATTGATGTACACCACCTTCTCGCGATATTCTGATTCCTGTGAGTTCCGACCGTTAGTCACGCTCCACTCCTTCCCACGCTTTGAAAGCCCGCCCAATACCATCGCCATGAGGCGATTTCATGGTCAAAATTGTAGCCCCGCCTCGCGAGCGCCTTCGGCCACTGCCGCCACGCGCCCGTGGTAAATAAAACCATTCCTGTCGAATGCGACTTGACTGATGGACTGCTCCAAGCAGGCCTTGGCGACTGCCTGACCAACGATCTTGGCCTGCTCTTTCTTTTTCTTGCCAGCCGTCGCCTCTGCAACCGACGGATGCTGCGTAGAGACCGTCAACAAGGTCGTGCCACTCACATCGTCGATAATCTGCGCGTAAATGTGCCGCGTACTGCGAAACACACACAAGCGCGGGCGCTCTGGAGTCCCACGCAGGCGTCTGCGTATACTTTTCTGACGCCGTTTTCGTGCGATTTCCTTGATACTTGTTTTCGAAGCCACGAGATGCCTCCAATCCTCAACGTGCAGCCGTCTTACCGGCCTTGCGCCTAACATGCTCACCTTCGTACCGAATACCCTTGCCCTTGTAGGGTTCCGGAGGCCGGAATGAGCGAATCTTTGCTGCCGCGAGACCCAGCGTCTCCTTGTTGTTCGACCGCAGAATGACTTTGTTGTCCTTGGTCACTTCACCCGTCACACCCACGGGCAGCTCGTACATGATGGGGTGGCTGTATCCCAAGCTGAAGAGAATCTCTGTGGGACTCTTCAACTCCGCCTTGTAGCCCACACCCTGGATCTCGAGTTTGCGCTCGAAGCCCACCGAGACACCATTCACCATGTTGGCAAGCAACGCCCGCGTCAGTCCTTGCACCGCGCGGCTCTCTCGATCGCCCTTCTCTATTGCAACCGTGATATCGTCGCCGTCCCGCACCAACTGCACCCGTGGGTGCACTTCACGGCTCATGTTGCCCTTGGGCCCCCGCACCGTGACCATACCCTTCTCGATCTTGACATCGACGCCACTCGGCACAGTCACAGGTATCTTACCTACGCGTGACAGCTTGATGCTTTCTTCGCTGTTCATCTTCCTTCCCCTCTCACACCAACTGTCAGTAAACCGTGCAAATCAACTCGCCACCCATGCCCTGCGTCTGCGCTTCGCCACCACTCATCATCCCTTTGGGCGTCGAAACCACCGCGAGACCAAGACCCCCGAGCACCTTGGGGATCTCATCGGAGGCCACATACACCCGGCGTCCGGGTGTGCTCTCGCGCTTGATGAAGCGGATCACCGGCTCGTCTTTGTAGTATCGCAACGTCACCTCGACGCGCTTCTTCTTATCGCCGCTTACATCGATAGCATCGATATAACCCTCACGCGCCAAAATGCGGAGGATCTCCTCCTTCACTTTGGAACTCGGCATGGACACCTTCTCGTGTCTCGCCTCTTGCGCATTGCGTATGCGGGTCAACATGTCTGCAATAGGATCTGTCATCATTGCTCAATTCCTCGTTTGGCACTAGCCCGTCTTACCAACTCGCTTTGGTTACACCAGGCAACTCGCCGTTCAACGCGAGCATGCGGAAACAGATACGGCACAGACCAAACTTGCGCAAAAACGCATGAGAACGCCCGCAAACGCCACAGCGATTGTAGCCGCGAACTTTGAATTTCGGCTTCCGCTGTTGCTTTTCTATCATCGCCTTTCGAGCCACCGTAGCCTCCTAAAAACTTCAGCCGAAACCTATTTGCGGAAGGGCATGCCGAAATGCCGCAGCAGCGCCCGACCCTGTTCATCGTTCTTCGCGCTCGTCACCACGCAGATGTTCATCCCAACCATCTTCTCGATCTTGTCGTAGACGATCTCAGGGAAAATGATCTGCTCGCGAATACCAATGGCATAGTTTCCCTTGCCATCAAAGGCCTTGGGGCTCACGCCGCGGAAGTCGCGCACACGTGGCAACGCCACATTCACCAGACGATCGAGGAACTCATACATCCTCTCACGTCGCAGAGTGACCATCACACCAATGGGCATCCCCTGGCGCAGCTTGAAGCCTGCGATGGAGCGACGCGCTTTGGTGACAACTGGTTTCTGCCCACATATCGATGCCAATTCATTGACAGCAGCGTCGATGAGCTTGACGTTCTGAATCGCATCACCGAGTCCGATGTTGATGACGATTTTCTCGATGCGGGGCACTTCCATCCGGTTCTTGATGTGAAACTCTTCCATCAAGGCCGGCATAATCTCAGATTTGTACCGTTCAAATAGCCGCGCCACGGCTTCCTCCTGCACTCGCCAGCTTAGCCGGCAACGCCAACTCTTTATTCGAAAACTTCGCCCGTCTTGGGCGCAAAACGCACTTTGCGCAAACGCTTCGGCACGCTCTCACCGAAGCTCGCGATTGCCTCTTCACTGCTCTTGAAAAGGGCACCCTCAGCGCCGACGAAACGAATGCCGACCCGCACCCCCCGCTGGGTCTTTTCGGAGAAAAGCGCCACGTTCGACGCATGGATACCCGCCTCACGCCGGATGATCCCACCTTCCTGACCCTGCGGCCCCGCCTTCTTGTGGCGGCTAATGAAATTTCTTCCCTCGACGATCACGCGCTCACGCTTGGGCAAAACCTTCAACACTTTACCCGTGTTCCCGCGCTCCTTCCCGGCGAGGATAATGACCATGTCACCTTTCTTGATACGCATCGCCTCACCTCGTTATCAGAGCACTTCTGGCGCAAGGGAAATGATCCGCATGAAATTCTTCCCGCGCAGCTCACGCGCTACGGGGCCAAATATGCGGGTGCCGATGGGCGCGTTGGCGTTGTCAATCAACACCGCCGCATTTCCGTCGAAGCGGATATACGTGCCATCTTTGCGCGCAATCTCCTTCGCCGTCCGTACCACCACTGCGTGGTGCACATCGCCCTTCTTCACTTTTGAATTCGGGATCGCTTCCTTGACAGAAACGACGATAATATCGCCAATGCTTGCGTACTTCCTCTTGGAACCGCCCAGCACCTTGATGCATTGCACTTTTTTTGCTCCCGAATTGTCAGCAACCGAGAGCAGCGTCTGTATCTGAATCACGGCATCACCCCTCTGTGCGCCGCCGAACCGGCGTATGGCATTACAACACCGGCGCGCGTCGTACGATCTCTTTCAGCCGCCACCTCTTCTGCTTGGACAACGGCCTGGTTTCCTCAATCAACACCTGATCACCCATGCGCGCCGTATTGTCCGCGTCATGAGCCATGTACTTCGCGCGACGCCGCACGTACTTCTTGTACACCGGGTGCAACACCCGCCGCTCGACCAGTACCACGATGGACTTCTCCATCCGGTCACTCACCACGGTCCCGACGCGCGTTTTCTTGTGTCCCTGCTGTGCTTCCACGTCCGTCTCCACTCTGCTATCGCACGCTACGCGCACGCTCGCGCAATAAGGTTTTTACCTGAGCGATTGTCCGACGCAGTCGACCCAACTCCGACACCTTATCCAACTGACCCGTGCAGTGTTGCATCCGCAGTTTGAAATGGAGGCTCTGCGTCTCTGCCAACAGATCGTACAACTCGCCATCGCTCTTCTGTCGCATTTCCACGGCTTTCATGAAATCTGCTCCCGACTCACAAACTTCGTTTTCAAGGGCAACTTGTTGGCCGCAAGCCGAAACGCTTCCCGCGCCATCAACTCGTCGACACCATCCATCTCGTACAAAATCCGCCCTGGCTGCACCACAGCAACCCAGAACTCAGGACTGCCCTTTCCTTTACCCATACGAGTCTCAGCAGGCTTCTTCGTGATCGGCTTATCAGGGAAGATCCGAATCCACACATTACCACCACGCTTGATGTGACGTGTCATGGCAATACGCGCCGCCTCAATCTGGCGTGAAGTGATCCGGCCTGGCTCCAACACCATCAAGCCAAAGTCGCCGAAGCTCACGTCAGAACCACGGTACGCGAGCCCTCGCATCCGACCCTTTTGAACTTTTCGCCAACGCACCTTCTTCGGACTTAGCATCGCTTCGCTCCCGCGACTACTTTGCGTCGCATTCCCAGATCCAACTCGCGCACCCGACCAAACACCTCGGCCATCGGAGGCATCTATTCGCGTACTGCCCCGACGCGCCCATTAGCAAAGGCGCGCCAATCTAACCCCAAGCGGAAAAAGTGTCAAAGGCTTTTTTACTGCTGCGCAGTACGAACCCCACCACCCAGGATCTCGCCCTTGAAGATCCACACCTTGACACCGATGATCCCGTAAGTGGTCTTCGCTTCCGCAAAGCCATAGTCGATATCTGCGCGCAAGGTATGCAAAGGCACCCGACCCTCACGATACCACTCCATGCGTGACATCTCGGCACCGCCCAAACGTCCACCGCAGTTCACTCGGATCCCCTTCGCGCCCAGTTTCAACGCCGTCTGCACCGACTGCTTCATCGCACGGCGGAAGCTCACCCGATGCTCGAGCTTCTTGGCGATGTTCTCAGCCACCAACTGCGCATCCATCTCGGCCTTGCGAATCTCTGAAATGTTCAAAAACACCTCAGAACCAGACATCTCGCGCAACTGCTCCTTGAGCCGTTCCACGTCCCGTCCACGCTTGCCAATGACGATCCCAGGCTTGGCAGTGTAAACGCTGATCTTCACCTTGCGGGCAGCCCGCTCGATTTCGATTCGGCTCACACCTGTGTGAAAAAGCCTCTCCTTGATGAACTTCTTGATCCGAAGATCTTCATGGAGCCACTTCGCGTAGTTCTTCTCTTCATACCACTTCGACGTCCAAGTCCGGATAATTCCGAGACGAAGACCTGTCGGATGACTCTTCTGCCCCAAGGCTCCCTCCTACCGTCTACTTGCCCGAATTCTCATTCAGCCGGTTCCGCCGCCACGGGCGACTTCGGACCGCCAATGCTATTCAACTCGATGTGGATATGACACGTCCGCTTGCGGATACGCGTCGCCCGGCCCATCGCGCGCGGCATGAACCGACGAAGGGTTGGACCCTCGTTCACCCAGGCACGACCTACTTCAAGATTGTCCACGTCCCAACCCCCAACATCCTCGAGGTTGGCCAACGCACTCTCAATCAGCTTCTCCACGAAGCGCGCTGCTTTTCGAGGCGTGAACTTGAGCGCCCGCAGGGCTGCATCGACCTCCAAACCACGGACCATGTCCACTACAACACGCGCTTTGCGCGGTGCAATGCGCACCATCTTGGCCGAAACCCGATTCGGCCCGTGGTGCTCCTTCTTGCGCGTTGGCTTACCCATCCTCTTCTTGCTCCCTCAATCGTGCACTTCCACGCAGCGCAGCAGCCCACCACGCCGCGATAGTCTGCAACTAGCGCTTCTTCGCCTTGCGATCTGCTGCATGCGAGCGGAACGTCCGCGTCGCCGCAAACTCTCCCAACTTGTGGCCAACCATGTTCTCCGTGACAAAAACCGGAATGAAATTTCGGCCATTGTGTACAGCAAAGGTCATCCCCACCATCTCGGGCATGATCGTTGAGCGGCGAGACCACGTCTTGATGACTTTCTTCGCCCCACCTGTCAACGCCTGCTCAACTTTCTTGAACAGGTGATCATCAACAAAGGGACCTTTCTTTACCGACCTCGGCATCCTCGTTCCTCCTCAAGGGCCACACTATAGACTAGATGCATTACTTCGTACGTCGCTTGACGATAAAGCGTGAACTCGACTTGTTCCGCCGCGTCTTCTTACCCTTGGTCGGCACACCCCAAGGCGTCACCGGATGGCGACCACCACTGGTACGACCCTCACCACCACCATGGGGGTGATCAACGGGGTTCATCGCCACGCCACGCACATGAGGCCGACGCCCCAACCACCGACTGCGACCCGCCTTGCCCAAGGATTGATTGGCGTGGTCAGAGAGACCCACCGCCCCAACCGTCGCGCGGCATTCGACGTGCACCCGACGCAGCTCACCCGACGGCATGCGAAGAAGGGCATAATCGTTCTCACGCGCCATCAACTGCGCTGACGTACCGGCGGAACGCACCATCTGCGCGCCCTTCCCCATCCGCATCTCAATGTTGTGGATCTGGGTCCCGAGAGGGATGTACTTCAACTTCAGGCAATTGCCTGGTTTGATGTCGGCATGCGCACTGGAAACCACCGAATCGCCCACCTTCAGCCCTTCGGGCCAGATGATGTAGCGCTTCTCGCCATCGGCATAAACGATCAAAGCAATGCGTGCTGTCCGGTTGGGATCGTACTCAATGGCCGAAACCACACCGGGCACACCAAGCTTCTCACGCCGAAAATCGATGACCCGATAGCGACGCTTGTGGCCACCACCGCGATGGCGCGAAGTCATGTGACCGCTATTGTTGCGGCCTCCAGACTTCTTCAACTTCGCCACCAACGCCCGCTCTGGCTTATCTTTCGTTACCTCATCAAAGGTCAAAACCGTCATGAAACGGCGACCTGGCGAGGTCGGCTTAAACTTCTTCAAGGCCATGGTATCACCTTCGCTTTCCAACGCGCACGTCAGCGCTCACTATGCTTCCGCCTCGCCAAGATCTTCTGAGGTCTCGTAGAAATCTATCTGCTGGCCCTCTGCCAGTTGCACCACCGCCCGCTTCCAGGCGCCACGACGCCCAATGACACGACCAAATCGGCGCGCCTTGCCAGGCATCTGCATGGTGTTCACTCGCTCGACCTTCACCCCAAACAAACGTTCGACCGCCTCGCGAATCTCCTGCTTGTTGGCCTTCCGATCCACCTCGAAAACCACTTGATTCTCCGACTCGCGCAGCGACGTGGACTTCTCCGTCACCATCGGTCGGCGTATCACGTCATGTATGCGCTTCATCCCAACAACCTCGCTTCCAAGCCTTTCAAGCCGTCTCGGGTTACCACTACCGCACCGAAATGCAGCAAGTCGTACACATTGACACCCTCTGGGCGCAGGTACTTGTATGTCGGCAAGTTGCGCACAGAAAGTCGCAGATTCTCGTTGTTCTCCGTACGTGCCAGCCCTTCCCGCGTCACGCCGTCGATGACCAACGCGCGCGCCATCTCGAGCGTACGCAAGGCCGCACTCGCCATCTGAGTCTTGATCTGCGCCAGCTCGAAGGCATCGACGACCTTGATCCGACCCTCTTTGGCCAGCATCGACAGAGCACTGCACAGCGCGGCCCGGCGCGTCTTTTTGTTCACCGAAACGGCATAGTCGCGGGGTCGCTTGGCAAAGGCCCAGCCACCGCCAACGAATTGCACGGCCCGCGACGTCCCCTGACGCGCACGACCCGTGCCCTTCTGCCGGTACGGCTTGCGACCGCCACCCACGACTTCCGCCCGTGTTTTGCCTTTATGGGTCCCGCGGCGTCGCTTGGCGAGCTGCGCACGTACCACTTCGTGGAACAAGTGCGGCCTTACCTCTGCGCCAAACACCGCTTCGGAGACTTCCACCTCACCAACTTTCTCGTTGGTCAAGTTGTAAACTTCCAGCTTCATCTCGGATTCTCCGTACTCTGCAGCCGCGGCCACCGTTAGCAGCCTCGCACGCTACGACCTGCCCTCAATCGCGAAGGCGTATCTTGATATCAACTCCCGCAGAAAGATCAAGGCGCATCAACGCATCCACCGTCTGTTCGCTCGTCTCGATGTCGATCAAACGTTTGTGGGTGCGAATCTCGAACTGTTCTCGACTCTTCTTGTCCACATGCGGTCCACGCAGCACCGTGAACCGATTGACAGAAGTGGGCAGGGGGATTGGACCCGCAATCTTTGCGCCAGTGCGCTCTGCTGCCGAAATGATCTCCGCTACTGATGCATCCAAAAGCTTGTGGTCGTACGCCTTCAGCTTGATGCGAATCCTATCGCCCATCTCCAGGCTCCTCTTGCACATTGTCTGGCTTCGAGCGCGCTACCGCATTTCACGCGCTTTTCGCACCATAACGTTCAATCAAAGACTCCGACAACGCCCGCGGCAAGGCCTCGTAACACCTAAACTGCATCGTATAACTCGCCCGGCCCTGCGTCATCGAGCGCAGATCCGTAGCATAACCAAACATCGCCGACAACGGCACCGCAGCCCGCACGACTTGTATACCACGCCGGGGCTCGAGCTCCGTTATCCTGCCTCGCCGACTGTTCAAGTCGCCGATCACATCGCCTGTATACATCTCAGGCGCCACAACCTCAACATCAAAAACGGGCTCGAGTATCTGAGGCTTGCATTTTTTGCAACCCTCGCGAAAGGCCATCGAGCCAGCCACCTGAAAAGCCATCTCCGACGAGTCTACCTCGTGGTAAGAACCGTCAAGGAGGTCTACGTGTACATCAACCACGGGGTAACCGGCAAGAACGCCCACTTCTGCAGCATCACGAACGCCCTTCTCAACGGCATTCCAATACTCTCGCGGCACCGTACCACCGACCACCTTCGACGCAAAGGTCACACCCTTGCCCGCCTCGTTGGGCTGCACCCGCACCTTGACGTGGCCGTATTGACCGCGCCCGCCGCTCTGCCGCACGAAGCGTCCTTCCACCTCGACGCTCGTGGTCAACGTCTCGCGATAAGCCACTTGTGGCTTGCCGATCACCGCGTTGACCTTGAACTCTCGTTTGAGCCGCGTCGCGATGATCTCCAGATGCAGCTCACCCATGCCACCGATGACGGTTTGACCCGTCTCGGCATCGGTGCGCACCTTGAACGATGGATCCTCCGCAACCAGCTTACCCAGTGCCAGGCTCAACTTGTTCTGATCGTCCTGCGTCGCCGGCTCAATCGCCATGGAAATCACCGGTTCAGGAAAAGTCATCGCCTCCAGCACCACCCCGTGTCCCTCGGCACACAGCGTGTCGCCTGTCGTGGTCTGCTTCAATCCCAAGACAGCAATGATGTCGCCAGCATAAGCCAACTCGACCTCTTCTCGCTTGTTGGCATGCATCCGCAGAAGCCTGCCGACCCGCTCTTTGCGACGCCGATTGGTGTTGAAAACCGCCTGACCGCTGCCCAAAGTCCCCGTGTAGATCCGCGCGTAGGTCAACTGCCCGACATAGGGATCCGCCATCAGCTTGAAAGCCAACGCTGTCATCGGCCCATCGTCGCTCGTAACGAGGTGAATCAGGTCCTCGTCACCCACAGGCTCACCACCCGCCTCTTGACGCTCGAAAGCCGCCTGGCTAACGGCAGGGGGTATCTCGACTTCTAGCGGGCTCGGCAAAAAGTCGATCACCGCATCCAGAAGCGCCGGAACACCTTTGTTCTTGAACGCCGTTCCACACAACACCGGCACAACCGCCAGGGCGCAGCATGCTTTGCGCACCGCAGCGCGCAACAAATCTGGCGACACCTCCCCACCCTCGACGAAGCGCTCCATGACCTCTTCATCAAAGTCTGATGCTGCTTCCACCAATAGGTCGCGCGCCTCTTGCGCTTCGTCGACCATGTCAGCGGGGATGGGCCCAACCCGCACCTCGCGACCCATGCTGTCGTCTTCGAAAAAGACCGCTCGCATCTCGATGAGGTCGATAACACCGATGAAGTCGTCTTCCGCACCGATGGGCAACTGCACGCAGCGCGGGTTAGCGCTCAAGCGATTCGCCATCTGAGCCACGACTTCAGCGAAGTTGGCCCCACAGCGATCCATCTTATTCACAAACGCCAAACGCGGCACATGGTAGCGATCGGCTTGACGCCACACGGTCTCACTCTGAGGCTCCACCCCACCGACAGCACAAAAGACCGCGACGGCACCATCCAGGACGCGCAGGCAACGCTCCACCTCGATGGTGAAGTCGACGTGCCCGGGGGTATCAATGATATTGATCCGGTGCCGCACCCCACTGCGATCCCAGTGACAGGTGGTCGCAGCAGCGGTGATCGTAATCCCCCGCTCCTGCTCTTCCTGCATCCAGTCCATGGTGGCCGAGCCATCGTGAACTTCACCCATCCGGTGCGTGCGACCGGTATAGTACAGGATCCGCTCGGTGGTCGTGGTCTTGCCAGCATCGATGTGGGCCATGATGCCGATGTTGCGGATCTTCTGAAGGGCTACTTCACGTGACACGGTTCGACTCTACCTGGACACACGCCTGAGAGGGACAGAGACACTCTGTCGGCCCGAGGGCGACACAAAAAAATCAGCGCCCAAAGAAGACGCTGCAACTATCATTACCCCGCTACCCCACACGCCCCGTCTACCACCTGTAGTGCGCAAACGCCTTATTGGCCTCCGCCATACGGTGCGTGTCTTCTTTCTTCTTAATCGTCGTCCCACGATTGTGGTACGAGTCCAGCAACTCATTCGCGAAGCGCTCGACCATCGACTTCTCGGGGCGACGCCGCGAGTGGTTAATCAACCACCGGAAAGCCAGCGCCGTGCGCCGTTCTGGACGAATCTCGACGGGCACCTGATAGGTGGATCCACCGACCCGACGCGACTTGACCTCGACCACAGGGCGAGCATTGTCAACGGCCTTCTTGAAGACCTGCAGAGGCTCATCCTCGGAGCCCTTGGTCCGCTGGGCGATGATCTCTAGCGCCTGATAGAGAATCGTCTCGGCTGTCGACTTCTTGCCATCGACCATCAAGCAGTTGACGCACTTGGCAACCAACCGATCATGGTATTGCGGATCTGGCAGTACTTCACGCTTTGGAACTTCTCGTCTTCTAGGCATTGCCGCCTCTCCTCAAAACCCCGACACCCGCGCCGAGGTAAGCCTGCACTCACTTCGGACGCTTCGCACCATACTTGGAACGACCCTGACGACGCTTGGTCACACCCATGGAGTCCAATGTCCCGCGCACGATGTGGTAACGCACACCGGGCAAGTCCTTGACACGGCCACCGCGGATCAACACGACGGAGTGTTCCTGAAGATTGTGACCTTCACCAGGAATGTAGCTGGTCACCTCCATCCCATTGACCAGACGCACACGAGCCACTTTGCGCAACGCAGAGTTTGGCTTCTTAGGCGTCGTCGTCCCCACACGCACGCAAACCCCACGCTTCTGCGGGCATTCGCGCAACGCAGGCGAGTCCGTCTTCTCCTGCTTCCGAGCACGTCCGTTCCTGACCAACTGATTGATCGTCGGCATCGACTATCCCCTGAACTGCGGGCAACCGAGTCGCCCCTAACCAAATTCGCAAAAATCCAAAGATTGCGCCGTCCTAACAGGTGGCCGGTCATCTCCCCGCTCCCCACCACGTCTCAGAAGACGGCAGAACCCCGGCAGTATAGAGATCGGCATTGGACTGTCAAGCGCGAAAACGCCTTTCCACCATCAGCACCGCCTCTCTGGCATGAACTTCGCCCAAAGCGCACCCTTCGAGCACCAGCTATCCTTATATAAACGCACTTCCTACGACCTACCCCTATTCGCGCTTGAGCCCGGCCGGCCTTTCGTTTATCGTAATCTCGGTTTTACGGTGCCCAACCGTAGGCATCTCGCGCCTCTTCTGGGTCCTGTCTTCGACGCCGCCCCAAGCTACCCGCGGCGAAAGAGGTAACATGCGCATCGCTCCTCATCTTGCTTTAGTTCTGCTCCTCTTTACCGCCCTCGCCGCCTGTGACGACGATGAGAAGGAGAAGGACGTCGTCGACAACGACGTGCAAATCGATGCCGAAGTTGACGTCCCGCCTACCGATACCGACCTCGAGGACGTTGATCTCAATGATGAGGTCGACGGCGACGCCATTGAAGAGAACCATGTCCCCGACGAAGATGAGGTCCCGGACGTGGATCCCGAAACGGAGGACCTCGGGACAGAAATCGCCGAGGTCACGCCAGACGCCACCGAAACGACCGACCTTGCCGACACTCCGAGCTGTGGCTACGGCAACATCCACGGGCGAGTCTGTTCACCCAACGGCTCGAGTTGGCTCTCAGACGTCGAAGTCTCGGTCAGCGCCGTCGATTGCTCGGGCTCGAGCATCATCCTCCAGGACTTCACCAACGCCCAAGGCTTCTACACCCTGCACAACGTTCCCGCTGGGCTGCACACCATCGTCATCAAGACCGGGTCCTTCACCACCAGCATCCCTAATGTACGCGTTGAAATCGGGCGCACCACGGACCTCACCGGGGCACTCACCAAGACCTGCCTCGATCGCCGCGCCGCCTCCATCGCGGTCCTCACAGGCACCTTTGACCATGTCGAACAGATTCTCGACAACCTCGGC
>Ga0334884_1004035_pt1 | contig 15710 bp, 8 predicted proteins | sample GraSluR1_MG_7_FD_207215 | JGI IMG/M metagenome (GOLD analysis project Ga0334884, IMG submission 207215) | Sludge microbial communities from methane-producing bioreactor in Wageningen University, Netherlands - Granular Sludge_12_05 R1 | ecosystem: Engineered > Bioreactor > Anaerobic > Unclassified...
GACGAACTCTTGGCCGAGAGAGAGCGCATCAACATGCGCATCCAGGAGATCCTCGACAAGCAAACCGACCCCTGGGGCGTCAAGGTCAACCTGGTCGAGGTCAAACACATCGACCTCCCGCGGGAGATGCAACGCGCCATGGCCCGCCAGGCAGAGGCCGAACGCGAACGGCGCGCCAAAGTCATCGGCGCCGAGGGCGAATACCAAGCCGCCGAAAAGCTCACCGAAGCCAGCGAGATCATGGCCACCCAGCCCATGTCCCTGCAACTGCGCTATCTCCAAACCCTGGTCCAGATCGCCGCCGAAAACAATTCCACCACCATCTTCCCCATCCCCTTGGAGTTCCTCCAGCTCTTCGGCAACGCCCGGCCACCCGCCCAGCTCGCCGAGCAAGCCGCACGCGCGGCCAAGAAAGCCGCCAAGACCTCGGAGAGCGCAGCCCCAGCGGCGCAGGACACGGAAGAAGCCTAGGCGCAGAGCCACCGCCGCAACCCGGCGGCGCCCAGCATCCCCTGCTCCACGGCTCAGCAGGCGCACCGCTCACTCGGAAAAGTCCATCACCTCTGCGTCCGCGTCCGGCGTGCTGAACAACTGGATCGCCTGCGCCAGGTCGCGCCGCATACAGTCGTGGCAATCTCCCTTGTTGAAGGTCCCGCAACCGCGACGCGGCGCGTTGTGGTAGACCTCCACCACGGGCAAAGCGCGGGGATCACCGATCTCCATGATCTCCAAGAGCACCCGTCGCCGGTTCTTGCAGCCACGACCGTCGAGCAGTCGCAGTTCCAGCGCCGCTTGCTGCCAAGGTTCGAGCTGCGCGTAGCCGCCCTGCTCGTCGAGCATCGCCTTGATGCGGACACGCAGCGCGTTGTCTTCATTGAAACGCCCCGTGGTCGCCCGCTGCCATAGTCTGGCCACCACCGTCTCGGTCATGTTCCCCCGCAGCGCCTCCTCGGCCTGCGCCGACATCGCCTCGTCAGGCATGGAGAGCAAACCAACGAAAACGTCGACCAGATCCTGATCGTGCAGCGACGCCGGAACCACCCGGATCACCATGAGAGCCGTGCGCAAGGCCTCCTCTGCTTCCCCCGAACGCCACATGGCCTGCGCCATGAGCTTATGAAAAACCGGGTCGCCAGAGTACTGCTCAGCCACCGTCTCGAGCAGGGCCAAGGCCGCGCGCGGCTCATTCCCCATCAGCTCTACCGCCCGCCGCACCAGCTCGTCAGCCTTGATGAGCTCTGCCGTGTCTTGCCCGTGTACCAGCACCGGCGCGCCCAAATCCAAGCCCGAAGCCGCCACCGCCCCGCCCTGACCACCCTCCGTCGGCTCTCCCTCTGAATCGCTGAGCACCGCCACCAACACCGACAAAACCACCAACATGATCAGTAAGCCGAGGGCCAAAAAAACCACCACCTGCGGCCGCGACAACCCGGTGCGAGCCACCAGCCAGCTCAGCCCCTCTTCCAGCAAGCCCCTCTTGGCGCTGGGGCTCCGCCCGCTCAGCGGCGTAGCCCCCGTCGCCGGCACCGCTGCGGGCACCAGCAGCGAGTCAGCCGTACCGGCGGCGCCTGACTCGGCGACCGCCGCCGAGACCAGCGGCAAATCCACCGAAATCGGCACCTCGAGGTCGACGGAAATCCCCGCCGTATCCGACGGCTGCAAGGTCCCCACGGCCACACCGGCGTGCAAAGTCGGTAAGACCCCGGAGATCAGAGGGTTGAGCGTCTCGAACTCACCCGTCTGCTCGGTCACACCATGGAGAGCTTGATAGATCGGGTCCAAAGCGTCGAGCACCTGCCGCGCGTTCTGGAAGCGTTCGTCCGCCTTCTTGGCCAAGAGCCGCGCCAACACCTCATCCAACGCCTCGACCAGAGGCATCTCCGGAACCACGCTCGCCAGCGTCGGCGCCGGACGCGTGACGTGCATGTTCATGATGTGAAAGAGACTCTCGCCATCGAACGGTGGGTGCCCGACCAGGATCTCGAAGAGAATGATACCGACGGCATAAAGGTCGGCCCGATGATCGATGTCCGCCCCCACCGCCTGCTCAGGTGAGAGGTAATGCGGCGTCCCATATACCGTACCCGCCTTGGTCAACTTGATGGAGTCGCTGTCATCGAAGGCGACGCGGGCGATGCCAAAATCGAGGAGCTTGACGAAATCCGGTCCCGACTCGCGCTTGACCAAAAAAATGTTGTCCGGCTTGAGATCGCGATGCACGATCCCCATCTCGTGCGCCCGCACCAACGCCGAGAGCACTTGCCTGATGATATGGAGGCTGCGCCGCGGACTGAGGCGCCCGTCGCGTTCCAGCACCCCCGCCAGCGAGCTGCCCTCGAGAAACTCCATCACCAAAAAGAAAGCGCCATCACCAGCAGAGTCGAAGTCTGTCGCAGCGCACACGTTGGGGTGATCGATGTGGGCCGCCGCCTGCGCCTCGCGGCGAAAGCGCTCCAGCAACTCCGCGCTGCGCATCAACCCAGGGTGCAACAGCTTCAGGGCCACCACCTTCTTCATCAGCCGGTGCTGCGCCCGATACACCACCCCCATGGCTCCCTCGCCGATGGGATCCAGGATCTCGTAACGGTTCGCAATGACCGTCCCTGCCGGTAGAATTTCGACCTCTGCATCCATGCGCAGCGATGCCCCCTAATGGGATCGACCTCGTCATCTCTTACGAGCTACTCCGAACCAGCCCCCTGCTCCGCCGCCGCCGCCTCAGCCTTCCGCTCGGCGTGCGCCGCCCGCGCCATCAAGGCAAACTCACCCAAGGTCGCCACTCCAGCATCCCACGCGCTGATATCACTGCGATCCTTGGACAGCTCCAAAAGGCGCTCCATGTCCGCCGCCTCACCTTGGAAGGACAGACACAGCACAGCCAACAAGCGCTCGACCATGCGCGACCCGTTCAAATAATTGCGAATCTTGTCCAGGGGCACTTTGCCGCCCAACAACGTATCCATGGAACGGCAGTAGCTCTCGGCCTCCACCCAGAAGTACCGGCCCACGTCGAAAGAGCTCGCCAGGGGATGATCCTCCGGCAGGGCCAACGCCGCCGGATCATCAGGCAGACCGGTAAACACCAAGTCCACCGCCGGTGCCCGCATCTGCACCATCAAGTAGCGCACACACATCCAGCGCAAAAAACCCGAACGGTCGTCGCGCAACACCTTGCCGCAGACCACCCCACCCTCTTTGAGCTGCACATCCACGTAATAGGTGCGCAACAAGATGTCGCGCAGAATGTTCAAAGCGTCATTGCGATAGTCAGGATCCAGCATGATCTTCTCGGCCAGCGGAACCAAGAGAGGCGACTTGTTCTTCAAAAAGGGGTGGCCATAGATCTCAGCCAAGTTCGGATAGGCCTCCTCGGCGGCCGCGACGAAAAAACGCGCCAAAACTTCATCCATTTCCGGGAGGTTCAACGACTCCATCAGATGCAGCACCTCCAGGATCTTCTGCTGCACATGCAGGGAGGCTTCAGCACGCTGCGCTTCGGCCAGCTCGGCGAAGAGGCCGCGCAGTATCTTCTCGAAAACCGGAATCCCATCGGCCCCCACCTCCTCGAAGAGCTTCGACTGATCCACGTTCCCCACCCTGTCCAACGGGCACCAGAAATTGTCCCCATCCGCCCACTTCAGCAACAGCTCGTGCAGACGCGAACGCTGCGCTTCCGTCACCCCGGCATTCGCCAAGTAGTAAACTCCATCTTTGGCCCGCACATGCGTCCCAAAGGTCTCGCTATCGAGCAGCTTGTCCAGGCGCTTGATCATCTCATCGACCAGAGCCTCGCGCTCGCTCTCTGGCAGCTTCGGCATGATGGCCACCAAATTATTGGCCTCGCCGCGCTCAACCAGGATCTCCATCGCCTCTAGCTTCACCTCGGGGCTATTCTCGCCCAAGATGAACTCCTTCATCTTGGCCGCAGCGCGCCGATCCTTCGCCCACTTGCGCACGTCCTCTGGCGTCTTCTTGCAAGCGAACACCGTCACCGAGAGCAATAGCATAGAGATTAACAACCAAAACCCGCCACCCCGCGAGAACCTCATCGCAGCCTCCCTCCTCGTCAGACCTGGTCGCGCACCTCTTCAACTCGGGGGCCCTCGCTGCGGCCCGCGCCGCAGGTAAAAGTCCCCTGACAGCACACTACCAACCTGCGGGCTTTGCTGCAACGACGCGCCAAAGCACGGAGCGCATTGGCGCAAGCCACTGCCACCTTTGGATGATCACTCCCCCCAAAGGGCACGTAGCCAAGACACGCTTCCCGCCCTCCCGACTGACCGCACCCGCGCCGACAGCGCCGCAGAGCCACACGAGCCGCCCTGGCATGAACCCTGCTCAAGCCCCCCCTGCTGCGTCACCTGAGCGGCGCGTCTCCTCGCCATTACCCACCATCGAGGTCATGACCATGCTCCTCCTCACCTCCTCGACGCCACCCAAAGTTCGCTTGGCTTTCTACTTCATCAGTACCATCGCCGAGCTCGCCACCGCCATCTACCAAGCCCCCGGAGCACGCCACTCCTACGGACGCCTCCTCAACCTACCGCGTTTCGGCGTCATCACCCCCAAAGCCATCTTTCGTTCGGGCGAACCCCGGCGAGGGGCTCACTTTCGCCACCTGGAACAGCTCCGCATCCGCACCATCCTCTGCGTCAAACGCACCCCCATCGGTCCCAAACTCCGCGACTACGCCACCCAACACGCCATCCCCCTCCATCACATCGATCTCGGCCAACACCACATCCAACCCGACGCCGTCGCAGAGGCCCTCGCCATCCTCGACGATCCCGCCAATCACCCCATCCTCCTCCACTGCGACGGCGGACGCCATCGCGCCGGTGTCGTCGCCGCGGCCCTGCGCACCCACCAAGGCTGGAGCATCGACGCCATCGTCGCCGAGTACCTCTCCTTCGCGCGCCCAAGCCCCTTCTGGGATCACCTCGACTTCATCGCCACCTATGCCGCGCGCCACCGCCGCCGAGCCGAAGCTCACACCGACGGCCTCAGGGTCACCGTCCTGACTTAGCTCTTCGCGCCGCCCCCGGCTTCGACCTTGCTCGCCTTCACCCCACTCTTGAACAGCAGGGCGTAGACATCGCGGTAGGTCTCCACATGGTGAAAAGTCAGCCCCTCGCGGATGTGCTCGGGGATCTCAAGCACGTCCTTGCGATTGCGCTCGGCCAAGATGATGGTCCGCGCCCCAGCGCGCTTGGCAGCCGTGACCTTCTCTTTGATACCGCCCACGGGCAACACGTTGCCCGTCAGCGTGATCTCACCGGTCATGGCCAGACGCGCCGGCAGCGACTGACCCAACAACAGTGACAGCAGCGAGCTCACGATGGTGATCCCCGCCGAGGGGCCGTCTTTGGGAACGCCACCCGCGGGAAAGTGGACATGGTAGTCCATCTTCTGGAACGCCAGGGGATCGATGGAAAAATACTGCATATTGGCCCGCACATAGCTGAAGGCCGTCTGGGCAGACTCGGACATCACCTCCCCGAGCTGACCCGTCAGCTTGAGCTGATCTCGGCCCGGCATCCGGGTCGTCTCGATGAAGAGCACCTCACCGCCGAACTGGGTCCACGCCAGACCCACGGCAATACCCGGCGCCTGGCCCCGGCTGATCACCTCATCCTCATACTGCGGCGGCCCCAAAAACACCGGCAAGTTGGCGATGGTCACCCGCTCACCTTCACTCTCGCCTTTGGCCACCCGCGTCGCGATCTTCCGACAAACCTTGGCGATCTGCCGCTCCAAGTTGCGCACCCCCGCTTCCCGGGTGTACTCGCGCACGATGCGCCGCAGCACACCCTCCGAAAAGGTCACCTGCTTGCGCGTCAGACCGTGCTCCTTGATCTGCTTGGGCACCAAGTGGCGACGCGCGATCTGGTGCTTCTCCTCATCGATGTAGCCCGCCAACTCGATGACCTCCATCCGATCCAACAACGGCCGAGGAATCGTGCTCGCGTTGTTGGCCGTGGCGATGAACATCACCTCCGAGAGATCGAAAGGAACATCGATGTAGTGGTCCAAAAAACTGTCGTTCTGCGCCGGGTCCAAGACCTCCAACATGGCGCTCGAAGGATCCCCGCGCCAGTCCGAAGCCAGCTTGTCGATCTCATCCAAAATGAACACCGGGTTGCGCACCCCACAGCGCTTCATCCCCTGGAGGATCTTGCCAGGCATGGCGCCGATATAGGTGCGCCGGTGCCCCTTGATCTCTGCCTCGTCACGCAACCCGCCCAGAGACAAGCCGTAAAACTTGCGCCCCAGGGCGTTGTTGATCGAACGGGCCAGGCTCGTCTTGCCCACCCCCGGAGGACCCAAGAAACAGATGATCTGTCCCTGGTGATCCGGTTTGAGCCGCTTCACCGCCAGAAACTCGATGATCCGCGCCTTGATATCTTCCAAGCCGTAGTGATCCCGCTGCAAAACCCGCTCGGCGTGCGTCAGATCCAGGTTGTCTTTCGTCGTCGCCGACCACGGCAGGTCGCACAGCCAGTCCAAGTACGTCCGGATCATGTTGTATTCCGCCGCATCTGGCGTCAACAACCGCAACCGCTCCAACTGCTCTTCCGCCCGCTTGCGCGCCTCCTCGCTCATCCCAGCCGCCGAAATGCGCGACGCATATTCCTCGATGTTCAGCCCCTTCTCATCCCGCTCCTCACCCAGCTCACGCCGAATCACCTTGAGCTGCTCCCGCAGGAAAAACTCCCGCTGACTCTCCTCGATCTTCTCCCGGATCTGCTCGTGGATCTTCTGCCCCAACTCGATCAGGTCCATCTCCCGCACCAAGTGGGTGTAGACCGCCTCCAAGCGCTCACGCACGTCGGCCATCTCCAATATCCGCTGCTTCACCTCCAGCGATAAGGGAAAATGCGCCGCCACCATGTCCGTCAGACGCCCTGGGCTGTCCACCGTCACCAGGTTCGCCAACAACTCCTTGGGCAAGGATGGGTTCAACCCCACCAAATCACCCAACGAACGCTGAATGTTGCGCCACAGAGCCTGCGCCTCGTCAGAGTCGTCGAAGCGCTCCTTCACATAGGCCACCTCCGCGATGAGGCGATCGCTCCGCAAAAAGGCCACCACCTCCATCCGCTGCAGGGCATGCACCAGCATCGTGTAGCTGTTGTCAGGCATCCGCGCGATGCGCATGATCCGCCCCACACAACCCACACCATACAGGTCATCTGGCTTGGGGTTCTCTACGCTCGGATGGCGACACAACAAAAACCCCAAATAGTCATTGTGCGCCTGAGAACGCTTCACCACGTCCAACATCGGACCCGCCGGCACCGCGATGGGCACCATCATCTCCGGAAAGAGCACCGTCTGCTTGAGGGGGTAGATGAAGACCCGCTGCGGAAGCTCACCATCCTGCAACGCCCCCGTGGACTCCAATGACTCAGCGTTCAACTCGCCCATCTCAGCCATTCCATCTGGTGCGTCTCTCCTCCACCGAACACCAACCCCGGCCGACGAGAACACGCGTGCCCTGTGGCCATCGCCCGCGCCTGACCACCCCCGCGTTGTATACCAATCAAAGCGTGATGCAAGCTGGCCCGGAGGCACCTTTCAACCACCGCCGCGCACCCCCGCCCCATCACGCCAAGGGCGTGCTTCCACCATCCCATTGGCGTGCGCGCTGTACCAGCGCCCGTGGTCCCAAAGCAGCCATCCGCCACAACAGCAACCCGGCGATCAGCGCCAACGCCACCTGGCCCAGCCAAGAGGGCAACGTCGCCACCGACCCCCAGCCCCCCTGCCACCAGCGCTCCAAAGCCCAAGCACTGCCCAACGCCACCGCCACCACCACAGCCACCTGCTGCAGCGCCACCCGAGCCCCTCGTCGCACCCACAGCGTGCGCCACCCACCTGCGCCCAACGACGTCGCCGCCACGGAAAACGCAAACCCTGCCCCCAGCGGCGCACCCCGCTCCACCAACACCAACATCCCAAAGACCGCTGCCACCGGCGACATCGGGATGATCAGCCCCGCCACCGTAAACAGAAAAACCACCGGCCAACCCCAACTCGGCACCCATTCACCCGCAGGAAAGCCCCCCAACAACACCGCCGCCCCAATCAGCGCCATCACCAACCACGGCAAGGTGCCATCCAGCCAATAGCGCAGCGGCGCCTCCGGGTGCTCACAACCGCTGGCCTCCCCCCGCTCGCGCCACAACACCCAACCCAAAGGCAACAGCCACAGCACAGCGCGCCACAGCGCCAGCTCCACCCCAAAGACCACCACCGTCAGCAGGGTCGCCTCCACGCTCCAGCTCCCCGCGGCCAAACGCCATCCCGAGGGAGCCTGCCCCGGCAACGCGTGCCCACCCAACCAACCGAGCAAACCCGCCTTCCACCGCGGACAACGGCGACATGCCCCCGCGCCATCCCCGCGCCTCGCCAACCGCCAGCGCCCCACCAACGACAGCACCACCAACGCCGCCGCCAACCACCACGGCGCAACCTGCTCAGCCAAGGACCACACCATCGCCAACTGCTTGTCAGCGAAACCCTCACCGATCACCACCACCAAGGTCGCCGTGCCCACCAGCGCCCCCAACAACGCGGCCCAGCGACCAGAACGACCCGGCGCCGCCGGCGCCTCGTGATGCAACAACACGTGAAGCAACATCCCCGCGATCAGCGCCTGCAACACCACCAGGCCGTGGGCGCCCATCCCGTGCAGCGCGTGCTCACCCGCCCAAAAGCCCGCCACCGTCGCCAGTGCCATCACCCCAGCCAACGCAAAGGCACGCCGGCTCCCCCACACCGGCACCACCATCCAACCCAAAAACACACCCACCGGCAGCCGGTGCAACAGCACTCCCATGGCCAACACATGCCCCGCCTCATCGTGCCCGTGCCCATGACCGTGGTCATGCCCGCCCAGGGCCAACGCCATCCCGTCCAGCAGCGCATGCCCAGCCAAACCCACGAACACCGCCACCATGAACAGCGTCGCCACCCAATCGTGGCCAGGCCGCGCTCCCGCAACCGGCGCCTCATCTCGAAAGCCGTGGCGATGACCACGCTCACTTAGCGCATGAAAAACAAAAGGCAAACCACCACCGACCAGCACCGCCAGCAGCGCCGCCACACCACCGCGCTCGATGCTGTGCGGCACCAGGTGCAACACCACCAGCCCGCCCACCGAGAACAACACGAAGGCATCCAAGGCAGCCAACACCGCAGGCCGCTGCCGGACCAGGGGAAAGACCCCCACACCCACCAACAAGGCCACTATACTCAGCCACAACATCCACATGGGCTTCCCATCTCCAGCCGCCACGGCCGCCTGGCTCTATTAACTGCAATCACCTCGCAAACGCAACGACTTTGCAAAACGCCCGTCTTCCCATACGGCCCCCCCGCCCCCACGGCCCACCCCCTCCCCCCAAAAGATGCCAACCCACCCCAAAGTCCTACAATGAACCCGCGCACCAACGCGGCCCACCGCGCCAGGACACGAACATGCACCCCAACGCCACGACCACTACACTCCTCACGCTCATCCTCCTCCACCTCGGCACCTGGGCCTGCCAAGAGCCACGCCCCGTCCACCCCGAGGACCCCAGCGCCATCGCCAACGCCACCGAGGCAGCCCCCACCACCCTCCACACCAACCCCAGCCCGCACTCACGCCGCAACCTCAGCCTCCCCCGCGCCCCAGGCACCATCCGCATCGCCGTCGTCTCCGATCTCAACGCCTCATACGGCTCCCTCAGCTACGGCGAAGATGTCCACCGCGCCGTCGACCGACTCATCGAGCTCGACCCTGACCTCGTCTTGAGCACCGGCGACATGGTCGCAGGCCAAGCACCGGGACTCGACTACCACGGCATGTGGCGAGCTTTTCATCACAGCGTCACCGACCGACTCGCCAGCGCTGGCATCCCCCTCGCCGTGAGCCCCGGCAACCACGACGCCTCTGCCTTCCCCCACTACGCCAACGAACGCCAACACTACCAATCGGCATGGCGCGATCGCCGCCCCGACCTCCACATCATCGGCGACGCCTACCCCTTCCAATACGCTTTCCTCTTCCGCGGGATCCTCTTCGTCTCCCTCGATCTCACCCTCCCATGGCACCTCCCTGTGGAGCAGTTGACCTGGCTCGACCAGACCCTCCAAGCCCACGCCGAGGTGCCTGTCAAAATCGTCTTTGGCCACCTGCCCCTCTACCCCGTCGCCCGCTACAAAGAAGCGGAAGTCGTCGGCGACCCGCGCCTCGAGGACCTCCTCCAGAGACACCGCGTCACCCTCTACCTCTCGGGCCATCACCACGCCTACTACCCAGCCCGCCGCGGCGAGCTCCGCTTGGTCGCCGTCGGCTGCCTCGGCAATGGCGTGCGCCCCCTCATCAGTGGCCACCCCTCCCAGCGCTCCTTCGTCCTCATCGAGGCCACCCCACAAAACATCCTCAGCGTCGAGGCCTTGGTCGCGCCGCACTTCTCCCACGTCATCGATCGCGCCACCCTCCCGAGCAGCATCGGCTACGGCCCCTTCCGCCTCGATCGCGACGACGTCGGCGCCCCCCGCTTCCTCCTCAATGCCCTCGAAAACCAGGCCTACCAGCAGGCACGCCCCCCTAGCCTCGCCGCCGCCAACCGCGTCGACGCCCTGCCCCCCCTGCTCCCTCTCGAGAGCCTCACCCCTGGGCCAACGCAAAGCAGCGACCACCGCCGCACCCTCACCTACGCCACCCACATGGGTCTGCTCATGGTGCGCCTGGGCACCAGCAGCAACGAGCAGAGCCCTTAGACCATCCTTAGTCTAAGGGCGCCACCTAGAGCCTCCTTCGGGATCCACGTCCGCGAGAGCCTCAGCCTTCCTCGCTCGCGCTACCCTTGCTGCGCAAACCCTCGGGCATCAGATCCCCCAAGGTCGTCCGCGCTTCTTCAGCCGGTTGATAGCTCGCGTCAAAGTCCTCCGCCTCGAAGGGCTGCGCCTTGAGGGAGAGCCCAATGCGCCGCTTTTCCTTGTCGAAGGTCTGCACCACCGCATCCAGACTCTGCCCGATCTGCACCACCTCGGACACCTCTTGCACCCGCTCGTCAGAGAGCTCCGAGATGTGGATCAACCCCTCGATCCCGGGCATCAACTCGACGAACGCGCCAAACTTGGCCAAGCGCTTCACCGTCACTTCCAGGCGCGTCCCCGGCTTGGCCACCTTCCGGGCCGCCTCCCAGGGATCCTCCGTGAGCTGCTTGATGCCCAGCGCGGCTTTGCCCGCCTCTGGGTCGATCTCCAGCAGCACCGCCTCCACTTCTTGGCCCTTGCTGAAACGCTCGCCCAGCTTGTCCACCCGCTCCCCCCAAGCGATGTCGCTGGCGTGAATCAGACCGTCCAAGCCCTCTTCCAGGGTAACGAAAACACCAAAGTCGGCAATGCGGGCCACCTTGGTCATCAACTTCTCGCCAATCTTGACCCGCTCCGCCAACTTCAGCCAGGGGTTCTCGGCCACCTGCTTGATGCTGAGCTTGATGCGCCGCTCTTCCACCTCGATGGCGATGATCTTGACCTCCACCTCCTGCCCCAGCTTGAGCGCTTGCCTGGGGTGGGTCACCCGCTCCGTCCAGGAAATCTCCGAGTTGTGCACCATCCCCTCGACCCCAGGTGCCAACTCGACGAAGGCACCGAAGTTGGCCAGGGTGATCACCTTGCCCGTCGTCAGCGCGCCGACCTGCAGCTTATCCACCTCCGCTTGCCAAGGATCATCGAGAACCTGCTTGTGTCCCAGGCCGATCTTGCCCTTCTCCGCATCGTACTCGATGATCTGAACCTTGAGCGTATCACCGGGCTTGAACATCTCTGCCGGCTGGGCCCGCGACCAGCTCAGGTTGGAGCGGTGTACCAAGCCCTCCACCCCACAACCAATGTCCACGAAGAGGCCGTAAGGCATCACCCGCCGCACCACACCGTGATGGGTCTGCCCCACCTCCAGCCCCGCCACGAAAGCGTCCCGGTTCTCCGCCTGCCCCGCTTCGAGGATCGAGCGCCGACTCAGGATCAAGTTGGCGTCCCGAGGGTCGAACTTGACGATGGCGAACTCCTCCTCCCGACCCACGAAGCCTGCCAAATCCTCAACGTCGTGCAAGTCGATCTGGCGCCGAGGCACGAAACCGCGCACCCCCACATCCACTACCAAGCCGCCGTCGTTGACCGCCACCACCTTGCCCTTGATCCTCTCCCCCGTCCGGGCCAGACGCTCTAGCTTGCCCCAAAGCATCAAAGCCTGGGCCTTGGCCAACGATGCCCCCCAGTAACCCTTGACTTGACGCTCCACCAGCAGCGTGAACTCCGCCCCGACCTCAGGCGCCTCGGCCAACTCCTCCCGCATGACCAGCGCCTTCTGACCTTCCTCCAGCGCAAAGAGCCAACCGTTCTTCGCCTCCTCCAGGTAAGTCGCCCGCAGCACGGCGTTGTTGAAGCGCTCCAGAGGGTTGATCACCTCCGGCACTTCTTGCTCGGCAATCTCGCGCAAGGACAGCGTCTGATTCTCACTCTCGTCGACATCCGCCGTCGCTTCGCTCTCTGGCGTCACCTCGAGCTCACTCACACCTTTCTCTTCTGTCATGACTCGCTCTTTGCGGGGAGGTCCCCTGAATTAGCCCGTAGTTCCCTCGAGGCGCAGTACAGAATGCCGTGGCTACGGGGGCCACCGCGTCCATGAACCTGCACCGGGCACGTGCCCGACACCCTGCGCCCAAACTCCATACCCAACATCCAGCAACATGACAAGCACGGCACGGCCCGCTGGCACTGACCGCTAAAGGCCATACCCCCAAAGACCCACTCCTCACGCCCATTGCCAGCCGGCCTATTGCAGTCATCCCAGCATCGGCACTACAATGAGCCACCATTGTGTCTCGCGTCGCGCTATCGCCGTGCGACCTACCCGTCAATTGCCAGACCAGAGAGTACCAAGATGTCAGTCTCACGCCTTTTGCCCTTCTCTTTCCTCCTTGTCCTCACCCTGGCCTGTGCCTCGGACCCCGCCATTGATCCACCCTGCACGGGACCCGACTGTGACATCACCGCAGACATCACCGAAGAAATCTGCACCCCCAACGCCTGCGGCGGCTGCCTCACCCTCAGCCAGCATCCCGGCGAGTCTTGCGGGGACTGCGGCGTCCTCACCTGTGAAGGCGAGGACGCCCTGCGCTGTGAGGACCCGGGTAAGAACGCCTGCGGCGGCTGCACCGCCCTCCAGAACTCCCTCGGCGGCACCTGTGGCCACTGCGGCACCTACGTCTGCGACGGCCTCGACGCCCTCGACTGTGACGAAAAGCCCAACTCCTGTGGCGGCTGCTCGGTCCTGGCCGGCGTCAAAGACGAAAGCTGCGGCGAATGCGACAAAGGCAAGTGGGTGTGTATCAGTGAAAACAGCATCGTCTGTGAGGGCGACATCGTCAACGAATGCGGGGGCTGTACCGTCCTGAGCAACACCGTGGGCCGCGCCTGCGGCACCTGCGGCGGTGGCCGCTACGAATGTGACGGCCAAGACGCCGTCATCTGCGCCGGCGAAAACGAAACCAACGAATGCGGGGGCTGTGCCGTGCTCCAAGGCACCATCGGCGACCCCTGCGGCCTCTGCCTCAGCGGCACCCTCGCCTGCAACCCCAGCGGCTCGGCCCTCATGTGCGTCGGCGCCGTCACCGAATGCGATCCCTGCAACCCCGTCGGCGGCGCCGATGGCAACGAAACCCTCGCCACGGCCCGCAACCTCGGCTCCTTCGCCGACACCAACAACGCCTGGATCACCCACTCCGACGCCCTGCACAACAGCCAAGACGTCGACGTCTTCCGCGCCCATGTCAACGACACCTTCTGGGGCAACATGGAGCTCATCGCCGGCCTGCGCAACCTCGACGCCAACCTCGACCTCTGCGTTTACTGGACCCGTGACGACGGCAAGACCGTCACCCTCGAGTGCCCTGACGCCGAGCCCATCACCAAAAACGGCATCAAAGGCTGCTGTAGCCGCAACCTCGGCACCACTGACGAGACGGTCACCGTCGTCGACAAAACCGCTGCCCCTGGCGGTCATGACTCGGGCACCATCTACTACGAAATCTTCACCGGTGAGAGCGGCCTCGGTTGCCAACACTATGACCTGGTGTTCCGCTTCTAACGCCCACGCCGCGCCTCCCCTCTCTCGTGAACGCGGCGGCGTGCCCTCATCCACTCCCAACCCCGGCCGCAGCCTGTGCTGCCGGGACTTGCTTCACAAAGGACAAGCGCCATGTTCTCTCTGCCCGTCTCCTTCACCGACCTCAAACAGGCGCTGGCCGAGTACCGCACCCTCATCTGCGTCGGAACCAAAGCCAATCTGAGCGCGCCAGCCTTCGCCCAAGCGCTGCCGCCACAAAGCCAGGCCCTCTGGCCACAGCTCCTCGACACCCTCGCCGCCAACAACAGTGACGGCGATGCCCAAAGCACCTGGCTCCCCCATGACGATGGCACCTTGGTAAAACTCATCGTCATCGCCTTGCCGACGGAGCTCTCCCGTAACAACACCGCCTCTGGTGCCATCGCCCTCGCCGACCTCCTCAAAGGAAAAATCACCCCAGCCACCACCACCTCGCTCTTGGTGGCCATCTCCAACCCTGACCACCACCTCAGCCTGTGCACCGCCATCGCCAAGAGCCTGCCCCCGCTCTTCAACCAGAAGAGCAACAGCGGCACCGACGAAGGACACCTCTCCGTGGCCTTCGTCCCCTTGGGCGACACACCCCAGCCCGACCTCCAGCGATGCCTGCATCTCACCGAAGGCATCCGCACCTGCGCCAGCCTCGTCGACATGCCGCCCAACCTCCTCGACACGGATCACTTCGTCGACATCCTCGTCCGTTGGGCCACGCAGCTCGGCTGCCAACTCGAAGTCGTGCGCGGCGAGGACCTACAGCGCCGCGCCTTCGGCGGCATCTGGCACGTCGGCCGAACCGCCCCCAAAGGGCCGGCCTTGGTCCGACTCTCCTACACCCCAGTCAACGCCAACACCACCTGCGCTTGGATCGGCAAAGGCATCGTCTATGACACCGGGGGCCTCAGCCTCAAAGAAAAATCCACCATGCCCTCCATGAAAGGCGACATGGCCGGAGCAGCAGCGGTCCTCGGCGCGCTCATCGCCGCCGTCAAGTGCCGCGTCCCCGTAACCATTCACGCCTTCTTCTGCCTCGCCGAAAACGCCATCGGGCCCCAAGCCCTCAAGCCCGATGACATCATCACCCTCTTCTCCGGTAAAACCGTCGAAATCAACAACACCGACGCCGAAGGCCGCCTGGTACTTGCCGATGGCCTGGCCTACGCCACCCAAGTCTTCAACCCAGACCTCGCCATCGACATCGCCACCCTCACGGGCGCGCAGCTCGTCGCCACGGGCAAACGTCACGCAGGCATCCTCGCCAACAGCGCCGCCCTCGAAGCAAGAGCGGTGCAAGCTGGCTTGCACACAGGTGATCTCGTCTTCCCCATGCTCTATTGCCCCGAGCTCTTGCGCAGCGAGTTCAAGAGCAAAGTGGCCGACATGAAAAACTCCGTCAAAGACCGCATGAACGCCCAGTCATCCTGCGCCGGGCACTTCATCGGCGAGCACCTCGGCACCTACCAAGGACAGTGGCTCCATGTCGACATCGCTGGACCGGCTTGGGCAGAGGATCGTGGCACCGGCTTCGGCGTCGCCTTGCTCTTCGACT
>Ga0334884_1004040_pt1 | contig 15697 bp, 8 predicted proteins | sample GraSluR1_MG_7_FD_207215 | JGI IMG/M metagenome (GOLD analysis project Ga0334884, IMG submission 207215) | Sludge microbial communities from methane-producing bioreactor in Wageningen University, Netherlands - Granular Sludge_12_05 R1 | ecosystem: Engineered > Bioreactor > Anaerobic > Unclassified...
GGTGGCTCACCCGCAAGCGCCCCGCAGGGGCGCCCGACTCGCCCGGACGGCCCTTCGGGCCTGGGAGAGGTGAGACGGCGGCCCCACCCGTCAGACCGTGCCCGCGTTGCGAGCCGGTCTGCCAACCTCTCCCGCAGGAGGCCCAAAGGGCCTCCGAGAGGTGAACGACGGCCAACGGTACTACCAACCACTCCGCACACGGAGACCGCTGCAATGGACCTGCACTGCGTCCCATCGCTTGTCCCGCCGCTCCTGCTGGCCGCGGTGCTGCTCGCGGCACCGGCGAGGGCCGTGACGCTGTATGTGGACCCGGCCGGCGATGACGCCTGGTCCGGAGGCCTCAAGGTTGCCAACGAGGCAGGTACCGACGGGCCCGTGGCCTCGCTCAGGGGTGCTCGGGATGCGGCGCGTGCCCTGAGACAGGACGGGCCCGCCGAGCCTATCCGTGTGGTCTTCGCCGATGGGGTCTACCCCATGGCGGAACCGGTGGTGTTCGCCCCGGAGGACAGCGGCACCCCCGGGGCACCGGTGAGCTATGAGGCCGCTCCGGGGGCGAGACCGGTTCTCTCCGGCGGGGTGCCTATCCCGGGGTTCACCGCCACCGAAGATGGCCTGTGGAGGGCTCAGATCCCCCAGGTGGCCGCGGGCGAGTGGACCTTCGAGCAGCTCTGGGTCAACGGCCGCCGCGCCACCCGGGCCCGCACGCCCAACAGCTTCTGGCATTTCATGGCCCGCAAGGCGCCCTACGGGGTGGACCCGCTGACGGGCAAGACCGCCGACCTGTCCCACCGCGCGTTCATCGGCCACGCCGCCGACCTCGCGCCGCTGGTGGCCCTCTCTCCCGAAGAGCTGGGCGATGTGGCCCTGGTGGCCTATCATTCGTGGGAGTCCTCACGCCACCACATCGCGGGCGTGGACCGGGACACAAACCGTGTCGTCCTGGCCAGCGGGTCTCCGTGGCCGATCATGATGTGGGCCCCCAATCAGAGGTACCATTACGAGAACCTGCGCTCCGCCCTGGACCAACCGGGCGAGTGGTTCCTCGGCCGGGACGGCACGCTTCTCTACATGCCCCTGCCCGGTGAAGAGATCGCCGGCGCCGAGGTGATCGCCCCGCTGGCCGAGGACCTCGTGCGCTTCGTGGGCGCGCCCGAGGCGGGCCTGTTCGTGGAGCACATCACCTTCGCCGGTCTGAGCTTCCGGCACACCGGCTGGGTCATGCCGCCCGGGGGACATGGCGACGGCCAGGCGGCCGTCAGCGTCCCGGCGACGATCATGGCCGACGGGGCGCGGAACGTGACTATCGAGCGCTGCGAGATCGCCCATACCGGGAACTACGCGGTCTGGTTCCGCCACGGCTGCCGCGACTGCACCCTCGAGCGCAGCTACCTGCATGACCTGGGCGCCGGAGGTGCCCGCATCGGCGAGACGGCCATCAGTCGCGACGAGTCCGGGCGCACGAGCCACATCACGGTGGACAACTGCATCATCAACGGGGGCGGCCGGATCTTCACCGGAGCCATCGGCGTGTGGGTGGGCCAAAGCGGAGACAACCAGATCACCCACAATGACATCTCCGACCTGTACTACTCCGGGGTTTCCCTGGGGTGGCGCTGGGGCTACTCCGAGAGTCTGGCCAAGCGCAATTCGGTCCGCTTCAACCACATCCACCACATCGGCCAGCACGTCATGAGCGACATGGGCGCCGTCTACACCCTGGGCCCCTCGGAGGGCACCCAGGTGAGTGACAACGTCATCCATGACGTGTACTCCTACGACCGCTATGGCTGGGCCGGCCTGGGGCTGTACAACGACGAGGGCAGCACCGGCATCCTGATGGAGCGGAACCTGGTCTACCATACGAAAGACGCCTGCTACCATCAGCACTACGGCAAGCAGAACCTGGTGCGCAACAACATCTTCGCCTTCGGTAGGGAGTTCCAGCTCTCCCGAGCGCGGGTGGAAGATCATCTGTCCTTCACGTTGGAGGGCAACATCATCTACTTCGATGAGGGCACGTTGTTCTGGGGCAACTGGAAGGACGACAACGTGAAGCTTCAGCGCAACCTGTACTTCGACGCCTCCGGCCGGGCCATCGACTTCGCGGGGATGAGCTTCGAAAGGTGGCAGGCCTCGGGCAAGGACAGCGGATCGCGGATCGCCGATCCGCTGTTCGTGGACCCCAAGAACCTCGACTTCCGCCTACAGCCCGATTCGCCCGCTCTGGCCATGGGGTTTGAGCCCTTCGATTACACGAAGGTCGGGGTCTACGGAGATGCGGACTGGGTGGCCCTGGCCCGCGGGCTGGTGTTCCCGCCACTGCAGGATGTACCCGAGCCGCCGCCGGCCCCGCCGCTGACGGTGGACGATGACTTCGAGCTCGCGCCTGTCGGTGCCCATCCGTTGGACGCCAACGTCCAGACCGAGGGCCGCAATGGCCTGGTCGGCGTTACCGATGAGTTGGCCTTCGAGGGGCAGCACAGCCTCAAGCTTCAGGACGCCCCGGACTGCGAGCACACCTTCACCCCGCACTTCTTCTACAGCCCGCGCTACGAATCCGGCCACGCGATCTGCGGCTTCACAGTCAACCTCCAGGAGGGCGCCGAGCTGTGGCATGAGTGGCGGGACAGCTCCAATCCCTACAGGGTCGGTCCGAGCCTGCAGATCGTCGGAGGGAAACTGAGGGCGCGGGAGAAGGAGCTACTGGACGTGCCCTCCGGCAAGTGGGCGCGCGTGGAGGTCACCTGTGGATTGGGCGAGGACAGCACGGGTACGTGGTCGCTGACCGTCAGCGTGGAGGGACAGGAGCCACAGGAATTCGCCGGTCTGCCCATCGGCAGCCCGCAATGGCGGGAGCTGCGGTGGGTGGGGTTCGTCAGCAACGGTGCCGGAACATCGGCCCTGTACCTGGACAATGTGACGTTGAGCCGGCAGTAGGCATCCGCCGGGAGGCCGGGTCCGTGCCGTCGCCCGGACGGCGCTTTCGGACCTGCCATTAGAAACAGGAGTTGATCGCCATGAGGACAACAGTCGGTATGGTCGCACTGCTCTGCCTGGCATTCGCCGGCTCCGCCGGTGCGGCACTGAACGTGCCCCTGGTCGACCTCAAGCCCGCGGTCTCGGAGGGCATGGCGGCGGATGTTCAGGTGCCGGCCACCGGGGACGGGCCGGCCGCGGTGGTGATGAGTTTTGATAAGCAGAGCGCCGAGCGACGTCTCCTGGCCGTTCGTGCCGTACCGGCGGGCGACCCCGCGGGCACCGTGGCCTTCACCGCCCGCTGCGATCTGTCCATGGAGACCGGGCAGGCGCCGAAGCTGGCCATCATCCTGTTCGATGAGGACGGTGGCAGCTTCTACAAGGTGGGCGGCAACGATCTGGCCGCGGGTGAGAGCGAGGCCCGATTGTCCATCGCCGCGACCCGCAAGACCGCCTTCAGCCAGGGGGCCGACGAGCTCGCGCTGGGCGATGTGGCCTTTGTCTGGGTGGGCGTCGTGATCGACGGAGCGGCCAGGGGCACCGTTCGCCTCAGCGCTCCGCGCCTCACCGACGAGCCCTTCCGCCCGACGACGCCCTTCGTCATCACCGGAGAGGACCCCGGCAGGTGGTCGGTGGGCCAGGACCCGGCGGTGACCGGCACCATCGACACCCCCAATGAGGGCCCCGACGGCCAGGCCTGCATGAAGTACGTGTTCGAGTTCCCCGGGAACCGGCACATGTACGCCATCCCGCGGGTCGAGCTTCCTGCCGGCGACCTCGAGGGATACACCGCGCTGCGGTTCACCTACAAAGCCGAGATCCCCGAGGGCATCAGTGGCCTTCTCGTCACCCTCTGTGAGCGCAACGGCGCCCAATACTGCGTGGAGCCACCTCCCCCTCCGACTGGGGGCGAGTGGAAGACGTCAACCGTGCCGCTGACCGCCTTCCGCCTGGGCGGCTGGACTAAGGACGACAACGGCCAACTGGACCTCGTCGACGTGACGGCCGTGACCTTCGGTCTCCACGGCACGGCCAGGGACGCCGTGGGCAAGGGCACCATCTGGTGCACGGACCTGCAACTGGTGCCGTAAGGGGGCCCCAAGGACGGCGCAGCATCCCTCGCCCAGGCGGCGTCTGCTGCGCCGGCGCTCCATGATGACACGGGGCGGGCGAGCCGGGCTCCGCGGCCGGACCCAGCGCACAGACGAGAGGCCGGCGTCCGCGTCTCGACTCGCCCCCGAGCCCGCTTCCATGGAGTTCCCATCATGCTCTCGATTCTCGCCCTGGCCCTGTGCGCCTCCGCCGCCCCGCCCCCCGCTCCGATGCAGCACGGAGTGGTGCACTACCTCCCCGAGACCCCCGAGCAGTCCCCGGGTCAGCTTCGCGCCATCGCGGCCGACGGCTACAATATGCTCATCCTCTCCTCCTGGGTCTGGACGGTGCCCACGGAGGGCAGCGACCTGCGCAGGGTGGCACAGGTAACACTGGACTGGTGCGACCGCAACCACATGGCCGTGTGGCTTCTGCACAACATCCAGTGGAGCTCACCGGGTGAGGGCGGCGACATCGAGGCCGCGCTGACGGACCCGACCGCCGCGGCTCGCCGGTCGCTGCAGCCGTGGGCCGAGGTGCTAAGAGGCCACCCGTGCGTGGCGGGCGTGCTGCTGGGCAACGAGGTGGCTCCCGGCGGCCCGGAGCTGTTTGGTGAGCATCCCCGGTACCTGGCGGCTTTCCAGGAGTGGCTGACCGGGAAGCACGGCGACATCTCCGCTCTGAACCGACGTTGGAAGACGTCGCAGGACGCCTTCACCCGGGTGCGGCCTCCGTTCCGCGGAGGGGCCCTGCACGATGTGCGACGCTTCAACCGGGCGCAGTTCGCCCGCTTCTACGACTCCATCGCCCGCGACGTGCTGCGCCCCGTGCTGGGGGACAAGCTCTACGGCTCAAAGGGCGGTGCCTCGCCGTACATCCTGCGCCAGATGCCCCACTACACCGTATGTAGCTGGGACGATCTGGTGGCCAACTGGCCGCTGTGGCGCACCAAGCTTCTTGTGGACACTGCCGGCTTGCCTGTGTTCAACAGCGAGCTGCATCTGTACCACGACGAGTTCAGTTTCGGTCCCAGTCGTGAGCTCTCGCGGTACAGGTACTTCACCGGCGCGCTGCTGGGAGAGTGGATGACGGCCAGCTTCAACTGGGGCGCCTGGAGCAAGCCGGAGATCGCCGCGGTCCACGCCGCCACTCCCACGGCACTGGCCGACCTCCGCGCCCTGGAGCCGGTCCTGAGGGCGTTCGGTCGAGAGCCGCCGGCCTTCTCGATCCTCGTGACCGAGGCCACCGAGGACGGCATCGAGAACCATCCGCGCCTCGAGATCGCCTACGCCCACGCCGCCACCACCGGCCTGCCCTGGAGCTTCATCACCGACATGGACCTGGACGATCTGACGGCCCCGACGCTGCTGGTGGACACTCCGTGGCTGACGCAGCAGGCGGCCCGGCGGCTCGCCGAGATCGCGGCCACCCGGCAGGTGGTCTTCGTCGGTGACCCTCCCGCCGTGGACGAGTACGGCCTGCCCCTCGCCGCCGATCCGGCACAGTGCGCCCACACTATCGCGGACTGGTCGGCCCTGCCCGCCGTGGTGCCCGCGCTCCGGATGCCCGGGCCATACACGGAGATCGTGGATGTGCCCTACTTGTGGTGGAGCCCCGAGAGGGGCCACTTCCACTTCCCGGTGAGGTACCCGCGGCTGGAGGCGAGGCAGGCCGTGCTCGATGGGGTGCGGTACACGGCGATGGTGAACCACACACGCGAGGAGGTCGTCGCGCCGGCGCCCGACTTCTCAGCGCAAAGCAGCCTTGCGGATGCTCTCACCGGCCGTCCCGAGGACTGCGGGGCGCTGCGTTTCGGGCCGCTGGAGGTCAAGGTACTGCGGGCGGTGCAGTAGCCGTGCAGGGAGCCACCGGGCTGCCGGGAGCACGATAGATGGGGTCTGGGGCCTCTGGCCCCAGGGGGGTTCGGGGCAGAGCCCCGAGACGTTCGCCGTTGCGCCTGCCCTTCGCCGTCGCCGCTCGCCGTCGGTCTCCAATGTTGCCGCACAGGAGCAAGCAGCCATGGAGTTGTCTGGCCCGATGGAACGCAGTGTCATCCAGCGCGGAAAGGACGGACTATCGGACATCCCGGTGGCCGGCACCGTCGAAGCCCCGGACGGTACGGAGGTGCTGGGACGTATCCTGCCGCCGGCGACGGCGGAGGCAGGCATCGAGTGGGTGCGTCTTGGCGGCGTGAAAGGCGGGCGGTTCGCCGGGATGCTGAGTGGCGCCGCCACGGGTGGGCCCTATCGGGTGCAGGTCAAATGCGGCAAGAAGATGCTCACGGTGCGGGACATCCTGGTGGGTGATCTGTACATCCTCGCCGGGCAGTCGAACATGGACGGTTGCGGGAAGCTCGTGGACTGTGAGCCCTCTTCGCGCTGGGTGCGCTGCTTCTTCTATGACGACCGCTGGGACGTGGCCGAGGACCCGCTGTGTTGGTACAACGAGGCCGCGGACCCGATCCACTGGGGAGTAGCCGGCGAGGGGCGACAGGAGGCCGCGCGGCACGACCGCGACTTCCGTACAGTCGGCGCCGGGCTCGGGGTGCGCTTCGGCAAGGAGGTCTACAAGCGCACCGGGGTGCCGGTGGGCCTGCTGATCTGCTCGCACGGTGGGACCAGTCTGGAACAGTGGAGTCCGAGCAAGATCGACCGCGGCGGCAGGTCCCTGTACGGCTCGATGATCCGGCGGGTGAAGGCCGTCGGGACGCAGGTGGCCGGGTGCCTGTGGTACCAGGGCGAGAGCGATGCCGCCACAGACCAGGGGCTCAAGTACCGGGCGAACATGGGGTCTTTCATCGAGGCCCTGCGCCGTGACCTGGGGCAGTCCCGGCTCCCCTTCATCCAGGTGCAGCTTGGCCCGCTGTACACCAGTTTCGAGGTCTTCCCCCACTGGAACAGGGTCCAGACCGACCAGATCGACCTGGAACAGGATGTGGCGAAGCTCGCCACCGTCTCCGCCGTTGATCTGCGTCTGGATGACGGCATTCACGTCTGCACCCAAGACCTCAAGACCCTCGGCGTGCGCCTGGCCCACGTAGCCGAGAGCCTGATCTACGGCAACAAGGACAAGACCCTGGGCCCGCGTCTGAAGTCGGCGAAGCTCTCCAAGGACCGGCAGGTGGTTCGCCTGTCCTTCTCGGGCGTGAACAAGCAGCTCCAGCCCAAGAAGGGCATCCGCGGCTTCACCATCGAGCTGGGAGACACCCCAATCCCGATCGACGACATCGCCATCCAGCGCGGGACGACGGTTGTCCTGCGCCTGCGTTCCCCACTGCCCTCCGGGGCCGCGCTGTGGTACGGGAAGGGCTTCAATCCGGCGGTGAGTCTCCGCGACGCTGCGGGCCTGCCGGTGCCGGTGCTCGGGCCGGTGAGTCTGTAGTGACAGGGGACGTCGAGACCGTTCGGGAGACGCCCGGCCGCCCTGCCGGTACCCCTCACAAGGGATGTGCCACCACATGACGCAGGCAACTGTGCCGCTGGCCTTGCTCCTCGCCGCCATCCCGCTTGGCGCGGCTCCGGTGGACCTCTATGTCTCCACTACGGGCGATGACAGTTGGTCGGGGAGGATCGCGGCCGCCAATGCCGCCAATACCGACGGCCCCTTCGCCACGCTGTCCCGGGCGCGGGATGAGCTGCGCCACCTGCGGGCTACGGACGGACTGCCGGAAGGGGCCACGGTCCACGTGCGCGGGGGCCTGTACCGTCTGGCTGAGCCCCTGACGCTTGGCCCTCAAGACGCCGGCACTCAGGGCGCCCGGGTGGTCTGGCGGGCGTACGAGGAGGAGGCCGTCACCCTGGCCGGAGCGGTCCCGGTCACCGGCTTCTCGCCCTGGAAGGGGCAGATCCTCGTTGCGGACCTGCGCGGCAGCCCATTGGAGAAGGTGGCGTTCCGCCAGCTCTTCTGCGATGGCCTGCGGCAGACCATGGCCCGGTATCCCAACGTCGACCCCACGGACCCGCACGGCGGGCAGTGGGCCCACGTGCTGTACGCCGAGCCGGCGGAGGCAACCAACAAGTCGGTCTCCGACAACGTTCCGGCGGTGGAGGACCACTTCACCGCCACGGGCGATGTCATCAAGCCCACGTGGGAGAAGGTGCAGCAGGCGGAGGTGGCTATCCACCCGGCATATGGCTGGGCCTGGAACATCGTCCCTATCGCTTCGGTGGACGACGAGCAGGACGAGATCCACCTGGGCAGGCCTGTGAGCTACGGGCTCATGGTGGGCGACCGCTACTTCGTCCAGAACCTGCTGGCCGAGCTGGACGCCCCCGGCGAGTGGTATCTCGACCGCGAGGCGGCAAGGCTCTACTTCTGGCCGCCGGAGGGGGCCACAGCGGCCGAGGTCACCGTACCGGTCAGCGGCTCGCTGCTGGTGGCCGAGGGGGTCTGCGACATCACCTTCCGCGGCTTCACGCTTGAGCGGTGCGAGGGCGCCGCGGTGTCGCTCAAGGATTGCGAGCGCGTACTGGTCGGGGGCTGTACCATCCGCAATACCGGCTCCTGGGGTGTGTCCATCGTCGGCGGGCGGCAGAGCGGGGCGCAGGGCAATGACATCTACGCCACGGGCGCCGGCGGGGTGAGCATCAACGCCGGCGGCCGGGCCACGCTCGCGCGCGGCGACTGCTTCGCGGACAACAACTACATCCATCACATCGCGGCCTTCCAGCGAACCTACAACACCGGCGTGAACCTCAGCGGCGTCGGCAATCGCGCCAGTCACAACCTCATCCACGACTGCTACCATCAGGCGCTACTCATCGGCGGCAACGACCAGTTGGTGGAGTACAACACCGTCCATCACACGAACCTGGGCTCCGAGGACACCGGCGGACTGTACATGTCCTCCCGTGATTACACCTGCCGCGGCACCGTGATCCGCTACAACATCTTCCACCATATCGGGGGCTTCGGGAAGGCCGACTCCTGGCGCCCGGTGCGCAATGGCCAGGTCGAGTTCCGCTACCCCGGTTTCACGTGGGGCATCTACCTGGACGCTCCCGAGGTGGGCTGCACGGTCTTCGGAAACGTCCTCTACAGCGTCCCGGTGTGCGGGATGCTCAACCACGAGGGGCGGGACAATAAGTGGGAGAACAACATCATCGTCGACGCTCCGGCGTTCCGCGCAAGCAGCGGCAACTACCCGGACCTCGACCGGCAATCGTACTCGTACATCGAGACGCTTCGTGACAAGGGCGGGTACGACACGTACCTGCAGCGCTACCCGGAGTTGGCGGGCTACACCGACGACACGGCCAGCCACAATACCTGCGCCCCCGGCGAGTTCGTCCGCAATATCGTGTACTACACCGCCGAAGGCGGGAGGATGATGCGGGAGGAAAACAAGTCCGCCTGGGGCGAGGGGCAGTTGGCCTGGACCTTCCGGGGGCCGCAGTCGGCCTTCGACGGCTTCCGCTTCGATGGCAATTGCGTCCACGCTCCTCCGGAGCTGCCGCTGAAGTTCTCACTCACCGTGACACCCGGCCCGGAGAGGCTGCTGACCTGGGAGCAGTGGCGCGCGACGGGTCAGGATCAGGGCTCGGTCATGGCCGATCCGCTGTTTGTTGACGCCGAGAAGCTCGACTTCCGTCTACGGCCCGAGTCGCCGGCCCTGAGGCTGGGCTTCCGGCAGATTCCGCTGGAGCAGATCGGTCCGTACGAGGACGAGCTGCGCGCCTCGTGGCCGGTGGTAGAGGCGCCCGGCGCCGCGGCCCTGGGTGACTTCACCACCCGTCGGACTTTCAAGCTGCCGGGTCAAGAGCCGGTGCCGGCCGCCGAGCTGCACACCCGCGGCGGCCTGGCCAACCTGGCGGCGAAGCTCGCGGCCGGCGGGCCGGTGACGGTCGTGGTCTTCGCCGGAGGCAACCACGCCCAGGGCGGGTGGACAAAACAGGTGCAGGAGTGGCTGGGGGCCGCGTACCCGCAGGCACAGATCACCGTCATCAACGCCTCCATCCACGGTGGCTTCCGGGGCTCGGGGCCCAGCGTCTTCCGTTTCGGCCACGAGGCCCTTCGCCACAGCCCCGATCTGGTGGTCATCGACTTCGCCGCCGATGATGGCGAGAGCGATGCCGAGGCCGTCCGCGCCAATGCCGAGGGTATGGTTCGCCAGGCCTGGAGAAGCGATCCGGAGATAGACCTCCTCTTCGTCTACGCTTTCCGCCAGGGCTACGAGACCGACTACGAGAAAGGTCTCTGCCCCAATGCCGTCTCGGCCTACGAGCGAGTGGCGGCGCACTACGGGATACCCGCCATCAACATGGGAGTCCGCCTTGCCGCCATGGCTCGCGAGGGCAAGCTCATCCTCAAGGCCTCGGCCGAGGAGGCCGCCGGGACACCGGACGTGCCGGTGTTCAGCAATGATGGTGTCTACGTCACCTCGGCGGGCAATGGCCTCTACGCGCAGGTCATCACGGAGGGTCTCGAGAGCCTCCTGGCCACCGGCCCTCCGGGCCCGAATGTGCTGCCGAAGGCCATGCGCGGCGGCAACATGGAGCGGGCGCTGCAGATACCCATCACCCGCGAGATGCTTAGCGGTGACTGGGAGCAGGTGACTCCGCCCGCCATCGGCACCGCCCGCTTCGATAGCCACTTCGAGAGCCTGTGGGTGACCCGTTCACCCGGCGCGGCCCTGACCTTCACCTTCACCGGAACGCGCGCCTGGATCTTCGACGTATTCGGGCCGGGAACGGGGCGGGCGCAGGTCACCATCGACGGGGTGGACAAAGGAGTGCGGCAGCAGGTGGACCCATGGTCTTACTACTACCGCATCGGTGGGCTGGAGCTGGCCTCCAACCTGCCACCCGGTGAGCACACGGTGAGAGTAGAGCTCCTGCCCGAGGCCCCCGACCGCACCGTGCCCATCGAGGCGGCGCAGAAGGCCAACCAGTACCGGCCCGAGGACTTCGATGGTGTCGCGCTGCACTTCGGCGCCATCTGTGTGGTGCAGACGGTGGAATAGCGGCGGCGACCACGGTGTCAGACGAAACGGAGACATGCTGCCTGCGCGGCCTGTGCGCCGCTGTCCACAAAGGAGATGGTTCATCTGCGAACTGCTCTTCTGATCCTACTGTGTCTATGTGCCGGCCTCGGCTCGGCCTCGGCGGACCTCTTGCTGGGGGCCGTGGTGCGCGGTGACCTCCCGGTACGGGCTCCCGAGGGTGTCGAGCGGCTCCTGGCCGACGCCGTTCCGCCCGCCGGCAACGCCTGGCCGGTCGAGGACCTCTTCCTTCCGACCGATATCGTGCAGGCCGCCCGGCAGGCGCTCGGAAACGGGGCCGAAGGCCTTTGCCTGCGTGCCTTTCGCCCCGCGGGCTGGGATGACCGGCCTGTGGATTCCGACCTGCTCGCCGTCTTCTCCCGGCGTTACGGGCGCAGTCCGCGCCCCGCGCCCTTTGACGGCGTCGACGGCGCGCTGCTTGCCGGCCTCAGGGCCGAGACCATCGGGAGGGTCCTGCCGGACATTCGTGCCGCGGCGCCCTCACTGAAGCTGGCCCTGGCCTGCGATGCCGCCGACCTCACCGCCTACTCTGCCTCCGCCCTGGGGCTGGATGTGCCCGGCTATCTGGCCGCCGGGCTGCTGGATGAGGTCGTGGTACGGTGCTCAGAGCCGCGGAGCCTGATGGGCCTGAAGCTCGCCACCGACCGCGAAGTGACCGTATGGAGCTGGTGCAGCGCCCAAGACGCAGCGCAGTTGCGGGGTGCTGTCGCCACGGCCCTGCGCTGTCCGGGGGTGGACGGCCTCATGCTCGACGCCCCGTTGCCTCTGGACACGATGGTCGCCGATGTCGACGCCGCCCGGGTGCGGCATGTGGCTCTTCGTCAGCGGCAGGAGGAGCTGGCCACAGCCGTGGCGGAGGGGGACCTCGTCTCCGTCGCCGGCTTCAAGCCGGAGGGTCAGCTTGACCAGGCGAACATTCACGACGTGGCCCAGAGCTTCACGGTGGCCGACGATACCCTGGTGGCCGCCGTGGGCATCTTCGCCTGCCTGCGCGGCGCCGCAGGTGCGGCCTTGCCCGAGATGCCGCTGAGTCTCCGGACCGATGGCGATGGCAGGCCCGGCGAGGTGCTGGGCAGCGCCCGCCTGTACCCCGACGATCTCAACTCCGAGCCGCGGTACAAGTGGGTCTACGCAGAGTTGGAGAGCCCTGTCGCTTTGCAGGCCGGGAAGACCTACTGGCTGCACGGCCCCGAGGTGACCGCAGGGGGCTCCTGGTACATGTGGCGCGTCCTCAAGGGCGATGTGTACACAGAAGGGCAGGCCTGGAGCAGCAAGTACGACTACTCCGCGGTGGATTGGGTGTTTCGTATCCTGGCCAAGAAGGAGGCCCGCTGATGCGCGGGACCCTTATCGTGTCCATACTGGCGGTCTGCGTTTGGCCGGTCGGGGCGCAGGAGCCTTTTGTGCTGAGTTTCGAATCCGGGCTCGCGGCAGGCGTGGCTGAGCCCCTGGAGGCCGCCCAGGTAACTCTTGTGGCCTCCGAGCAGGGACAGGCCGCCGAGTTCGGTCCGTTTTCGCGCCTGGCCTACGCGCCGCCGCCCTTCCTCACCGAGGGCTTCGACATCCGCCTTTGCGTCCGGCACGAGCAGTCCCTCCCGGACCTGCACTATCGAGAGATCGTGTATCTCTACCACGAGACACCGGACGGCAAGAACCGCCTCTGCCTGCAGAAGCGGGGCGGCACCGACTACATCCTCTTCTCGATGAGCGACGGCACGGGCAGGGCCAAGGGCGCCGCCTTCGCGGGCAACTGGTTCGCCCTCAAGTCTCCGCCGCTTCAGTGGCCCGCCGGGACCTGGCATGAGCTGCGCCTCATCGCCGACCGCGTCCGGGGTCAAGCCGCGTTGTATGTCGACGGTGCGCCGGTGGTCGCGGCGGAGGGCACGCAGTTCCCCCAGGCGCTGGGGGACAGGCTGTGGCTGGGTAGCCTGGCGGGCCGCTCCGGCCTGCAGGGCCGGATCGATGACGTGAGTATCTTGCCCGTGGAGGGAGAAGGACGATGACGGCACCTGTCAGATGGCCCCTGGTGGCCCTCGCCACCATGCTGGTGTGCTCCGCGGCCCTCGCCGGCGCCCTGCCCGGCAAGGAGCTCACACTCAACCTGGACTTCTTCGACATCTGCATCGGCACCGACGCCTGGGACATGTCCGATCATCGCGGCGAGATGGACCGCCTCATGCGCCTGGCCGCCCACTACGGCGTGGATCGCGTCCTGTTTCGCGTCTCCATCTGCGGCGTGGTCTGTTACCCCTCGAAGGTGATGTACACCGCCGACGAGAGGTGCTTTGCGGGACGCACCGAGGAGATGCTGGACACCCCGCTGGGGAACCTGCCCTCATACCTGCCCAACATGGCCAAGCTCATGCAGGAGACCGATCCGCTCGCCGACTGCGTGGAGTTCGGCCACAAGTACGGGATGGAGGTCTGGGCCTGGGTCACCAGCTATGACAGTCTCTACTACGCGTTGGAGGGCGAGTTCTTCCACGACAACCCCCAGTACACGTGGGTCAGTCGCGACGGTAAGGACCACATCCCCGGAGTGCCCTGCTACGGCTACCCCCAGGTGCGTGAGAACCGCCTTGCCGAGATCGCCGAGCTGCTGGAGTACGACGTGGACGGCGTGTATCTGTCCATGCGCAGCCACTCGCCGTGGCCGACAGACCGCCCCGGCGCCCGAGAGTACGGCTACAACGAGCCGGTGATCGCCGAGTACCGGCGGCGCTACGGCTCCGATCCGCGAGAGGCCGCACGCGACAGCCTCGAGGAGTTGCGCTTCGTCAAGCTCAAAGGCGATTTCTTCAAGCAGTTCCTGCACGAGGCCCACGGGCTATGCACCGCAAGCGGGAAGAAGCTGGCGATGAACGCCTCCTTCGACTCGGTGGACCCGCTCACGGCGGTGCGCATGTACATCCCCGCCGACGATCTCTGCCGCGAAGGTGCCGTGGACGAGCTGTGCATTCTCGAGGGCACGTCCTCGGACCTCACCCGCTGGCGCGTGCTGGGCAAAGAGAAGGTCAAGGTCACCGCCTGGCACACGATCCACGGCGCCACCTACGAGCAGAGCAATGCCCGCTGGCGGGCCGGGCTCCTGGCGGCCCTGCGCAATCCCACCATCGACGGCGTCTGCTTCCATGAGTTTGCCAATGTGGTCTACCTCAACATGTGGGATGACATCGCCGGCGTCGTCGGCGAGCACGGGGGGAACTAGCCGGCCCTGCCTCGCGCAGGCGATCCGCCGCTCTCAAATCCGATGGGCCCGGGGAGGTACAGCCATGCGTCTGTCTGCCGTCCTCCTGCTGCCATACGCCCTTCCGCTGTGGGCCGCACGGTTCGACGGCCCCTTCAACCTCGACGACGGCGTGACGTTCTACGTCGTGAACCCCGACAACGCGCCCTTCGAGGTGCGAGTCAGGTGGCACGACTACCGCCGGGAGAGCTACCCGCGGCCTACCCTGGTGCGCATCCTCGACCCCGCCGAGAATCTCATCCTCCGCCACGAGTTCGCCGGTGAGGTCACCACTCCCGTGCCGTGGGATGAGGAGACCTTCTCCATTCCCGCAAGCGGCGCCGGGGTGTACCAGGTCGTCGTGGTCGGTCACAGCGGCGGGCGGGTGGAGCTGGTCACCGAACCCGAGCTGGAGTTTGGAGTCTTCGGACACCTCCAATGGCTGTGCGGAGCCTACGAGCAGTTCTCCGACGCCTACTTCTACCTCCCGCCCGGCCTGGACCGACTCCCTGTCGAGGTGAGCAAGCAGATCGAGAGCCTGACGATCCGCGATGCCGCCGGGGCCGAGGCGCTCAAGCTGGATGGGGAGCATCCGTCCGGCGTCGTGGACCTGCCTCCGGACGGCCCGCGGGTCTGGCGGCTCTCGGCAAGCGGCGAGTCGTACCGGATGGACTTCAAGGGCCTGCCCATCATCCTGTGCCCCGGCCGGTCCTGTGCCGAGGCGATTGCGGCAAGCGTCGATGTCATGCCCGACGGCACGCTGTGCTTCCACAAGCATCAAGTGGCGGCCTGGGAGCTCCTGCAGCAGTACAAGCGGCGCCCGGCCTCGGACTATGAGGTCCCCATCACGCCGCTCGACGAACTCCTGCCCGCTCTGCTCACCGATCCGGCCCGCAACCAGCTTCTGTTCGGCAACTACGGGGTCATGGCTCTCCTGCCGGCGATCCTCCGGGACCAGTGCCTCGCCCCGGGGAGCCCCTGGTTCGGCTCCACGGGCGAGTGGCTGGACGAGCGGGGCGAGGCCCGGGAAGGCAATCCGCTCGCGGACTACGACCGCCGCGGTCTGGAAGCCCTGGCCGCCCTGGGCAAGAACCTTGCCGCCATGTACTGGCTGCAGGCCGACTTCAACCCCTACCACCACAACGGCCAGCTCCTGAACCGTATCGTCATCGCCGCGCTCTTGGATCTCATGGTCATGCGCGAGGGCGAGTACGTGTTCCCGCAGAACGTCTACTACTTCGGCAACCACGGATTCGCCCTCTGCCATAGCCACAGCGGGGCCTTCTCGCTGGTCTACAAGGATGCGCCCGAACCCGTCCGGGCCGTCTGGTTGGCAGGGCAGCGCCGCCTGACCGACCGGCTCATCTACGGCAACGTCGGGGGGTGCACGAACCAGTGGACGG
>Ga0334884_1004043_pt1 | contig 15686 bp, 12 predicted proteins | sample GraSluR1_MG_7_FD_207215 | JGI IMG/M metagenome (GOLD analysis project Ga0334884, IMG submission 207215) | Sludge microbial communities from methane-producing bioreactor in Wageningen University, Netherlands - Granular Sludge_12_05 R1 | ecosystem: Engineered > Bioreactor > Anaerobic >...
AAGTATCATCAAGTTGAACACCAATGAGAATCCCTATCCCCCTACACCGCGCGTGTTGGAAGCGATTCGCGGGCTGGATACCGAAGCATTTCGCAAATATCCAGACCCGGTTTCAACTAAATTGCGTCGTCTTTGCGCTGAGCAATATGGATACCCTGATGAGAACTGGGTGCTAGTCGGAAATGGCATGGATGAATTGCTGGCTCTGGTCTTACGTACCTTTGTAGACCCGGGCGACAAAGTTCTTGCTACAGACCCCACCTATTCTCTTTATGAAGTATTGTGTAAACTTCATGACTGCAATCTTGTGTACGCGGAATTAGATGAAAACTTCCAATTGACTCCGGCTTTTTTTAGTGCCCGGGCACGCTTGTGCTTCCTGACCCGTCCCAATGCACCAAGTGGTGTGTCGGTTCCCAAGCAGGAGGTAATGCGATTCTGTGATGCATTTGACGGGATTGTGGTAATTGATGAAGCCTATGTGGACTTTGCATCTGACGATTGCATGGAACTGCCCAAAAAATATGGTAATGTTATCGTCATGCGTACATTTTCCAAGTCATTCAGTCTGGCAGGTATGCGCATCGGAACAGCGGTGGCACGTCCCGAAATTATCACTGAGTTTATGAAAACAAAAGACTCCTATAATATGAATGCAGTGAGTCAAGCAGTAGGAATTGCAGCCTTGGAAGACTATGCCTGCATGCGGGAACATGTTGACAAAATCCGTGCCAACCGCGATCAACTTCGCAGTGATTTACAGTCATTGGGATTCGACGTCCCGGAATCGCAAAGCAATTTTCTATTGGCATCATGGTATGGTAAACCCAACGCTGAATCCCTGTTCGAAGCATTAAAACGTGACAAAATTTTGGTTCGGTACTTTAAAACACCCAGGCTTCAGCATGCTTTACGCATCACCGTAGGTACGAAAGAACAATGCGATGCTCTTGTCAATGCGCTTTCACGAATCTTGCAATAGGAGTACCACTATCATGCGAAATGGCGTATTTCTTAGTGTACTGGTTGCTGTTGTATTAAGCAGCTGTGTGACATTGGATGAAGGGCGTCAAATCAATTTGTTGAGCCCGGAACAAGAAAGAGAATTAGGCGCACAGGTTGCAGCCGAAATTGAAGATACTGAAACGCTACTTGCGGACCCTGTTATTCAAGCGTATATCAATGAAATTGGGCAACGTTTGGTTGTTGGCGTGGAACGCCGTGATGTTGATTACCAATTCAAAGTTATCGACGCACCGGATACCATAAATGCGTTTGCCCTGCCCGGTGGCTTCATGTACATCTACACCGGTCTGATGAAACTCTGCGAAAATGAAGCTGAGCTTGCAAGTGTTATGGCACATGAAATTGCCCATGTCACCTCATACCATCACGGTGAATCGATGACCCGGGCATACGGTTATCAGATGCTGATGAGTGTGGTACTGGGCAACAACCAAAACAACCTGGCTAAATTGGTGGCAGATTTCTCCGGTTCAACAGGCATGATGTATTTCAGCCGACAGAATGAACGGGAAGCCGATGCCAAAGGTATGAACTATATGGTACATGCAGGATACAATCCCAACGCAATGACCAGTTTCATGCAGAAAATGATGCTGGCTACGGAAGGTCAGGCGCGACCAATCCCCTTGTTTTCATCACATCCAGCAACCCAGGAACGGGTGCAGAACATGGCAACACAAGCAGCACAATACCCATTGGAAGTTCGACAAAATAATCCGGTATATACAGAACGTTACCGTGAGCGCGTACTGGATCGACTCGGGGCTGTAACGCGCAAAGAAAACATGCCTGCCACAGGTGAGTCAGTGCCTGCCACAACAATACCTCGCCAAGAATCTGAACCAGGCAACGGATGGGAAGTAATTTATCAGGAATAAACCTGGGCAATTTCACCAAATTTGCAACTGCTCACAGCCTTGAAAATACCTGCTTACATTTACGTATTTTGCGTGTACCCATTACGATGTAAAAACAAAATTTGAACTCGAGGTTCCTCCTTGCCATAATTTCTGTTGGAAACATTTTGCGCAACACCAAGGAGTACCCCTATTATGCAAAATTCTTATCGTATTACATACCGTTTCACAATGACCCTATTACTGATCATGCTATTGACGATTTCAGGTGCAAGCTGGATACATGCCACGGAAAACACCACTCTCTCTATTGTGATGAATCCTTATGAAGACGTCAATTGGGCGACTTATGAACATCACATGGCAGCATTGCATACACATACCATACAAAGTGATGGCTATCACCAACCGGAAGAGGTAATCGCTGCCTACCACAGTGCTGGCTTTACCATACTGGCGATAACTGACCATGATACCGTAGAGCCGAATGTACAAGTAGGTTATGGCAATGTACCTGAAGAAGGGGCTTCGCCTTATCCGGTAGATCCCAAGCCCGAAAACTTTCCAGCAAACACCACCTGGCCCTGGACGGCATATGGTGCACCCACACCGGAAGAATTGGGCATGGTAGGGATACAGGGCAACGAGCTCTCAGACCGACACCACATGAACAGCCTGTATAACGATTATGGTGTGCTTCACCGAGACAAAGACGAAGATGAGCAGTTGTTCGAGGTGGCAGCACGTGGCGGCCTGGCATTCATTAATCACCCCGGTATTGACGCAAGCTGGTGGCCCCGCAAATCGGTAGACTGGTACACCGAGCGTTTTCAGAAGCATGGCCCGAAATACCTCATCGGTATCGAGGTGACAAATAATGACGTCGAGACCGAAAAGTATGATGAAGGCCTCTGGGACCAGTTGCTTGCCCGGTTTATGCCAGAACGCCCAATCTGGGGATTCGGCACCGATGACATGCATGGGCTGAACCCCGTTGGCGAATCCTACTCAGTTTTTGTATTGAACAACCTCAGCGACAGCACAGTTCGTGCAGCCATGGAAAAGGGCCAGTTCTACTTCCGAAAGTCCACACGAGACAACAACCTCCGTGAACGCAATCCTGCTGACCAGCCATTTCCTTTGATCAACGCGATTCATGTTGATGAAGAAGCCGGTGTCATTACAGTGGATGCCTCTAATTATGACAGCATCAAGTGGATAAGCGCACCGGAATCCCTCGAACCAATAGCCGACTACAATACCAGCCATGAACCATGGCCCTTGGGCACCGTGGTACACGAAGGCACGATGCTGAACTATCAGGAAACACCTAACATCAATAAGTATCTGCGAATCGAACTTCATCGAGAAGCAGACGGTGAACTGTTCCGCACCTTCACCAATCCCATCGGTCTCGCACCAGCAGAATAAACCAATACGGGAGGCGGGGTTACGTCAGACAGGTAGCCCCGCCCACTTTCCATCGTATTGAATGACATCGCGGGACCCAAGGTAGAACATGCATTGAAACAGCATACTTTCTCAGATCAGCCAATAATGCAGAGCGTCCTTATTCTGCACTTGAACGGGTCAGGAAGAATTCGCTCCTTTCACAATCAATAGAGGCACTTCGAAGCGAGGTTGAATTTAGTAAACGACATCTGCGGACGTCGGGGAAAATCAAGCCAGCATTGTGGCAGGAGACTTGACAAAAAAGTGCCACTATAGTATCATTTTCTTATGAAAACAGAACTTGTTACAACCCTGAAGAGACATGCGACGCGGCTTCTTTCCGACCTGCGTGATTCCGGGGAGCCAGTTCTCATCACGGAACACGGTAAACCTGCAGCGTACCTGCTCGACGTAGACACCTATGAGTTCATGCAACACAGGCTACAGGTGCTTGAGGGGATTGCGCGCGGAGAACGCGCCATACTTGAGAAACGCACGTTCTCACAGGCCGCAGCCAGAGAAAAGATGAAGAAGTGGCTCGCCTGATTTGGACCGAACCCGCACTGGCCAATCTGGACGAGATCGCCGAATACATTGCACTTGACAACCCACAGACCGCAGTATGTTTCGCTGAGAAGGTGTTTGACAGGGTTGAACGACTTCAGGCCCATCCGAAGTCAGGAAAGCAACCAGCAGAACTGACACACACGCACTACAGAGAGGTCGTAGTTGCGCCTTGTCGAATATGCTACCGAGTCAATGAAGATGACGTATACATCCTGTACATTATGCGTTCAGAGTGTCTATTACGACCTTATTTACTTCAAGAGCGTGAGCAGGACTTATAAGAGTTTTTACCAGATCAGCAGGTAGGTTACCGCCAATTCCCCATCACCGAATCTGCCTTCCTGCACATAGGCACCATGGTATTTCGTTTGACGCACTGGATTGGATAGAGCAGCCCGGATGGGGATTCCGAAGCGACAACCTTGGCATGCCTGGCACAAAAAAAAAGGACTCACATTACTGTAAGTCCTTTGATTTTAATTGGTAGCGGGGACAGGATTCGAACCTGCGACCTTTGGGTTATGAGCCCAACGAGCTACCAGACTGCTCCACCCCGCGTCGCTTTGATTTAGTAAGTATAACAAACAAACACAGGGATGTGCAAGTTAAAGTTGGCCTTTGGTATTGCTGGCGATTAGATTTAAGAAATTACTGCTATATCGCATATTTATTATGCTGTATTTCTGCATTTCTCCTACTTCCATCGCCCTCACAATAATTCTTTTGATGAAAACCTGAGTCACAATCTGGCATCATGTAGTATCTGGATATTCTGATTATTACGGGATATACAGAATAAACGGTAAATATCTGAAGTTCGATGAAGTTTTATAAAAATACGTTTTACGATAAAAATACCCGTATTCAGCATAATACAACTATAAAAGCTATCTGGCATGATAAAAAACTATTCCGAATATTATACGGTAGTGTGTGGGGATAAACATGAAACATAAAATTCTCTTGGTTGATGATCAACGTGTGAACCTGCTCACCCTGGAGAAGTTATTAGAGCCTTTGGCGTTGGAATCTTTTATGACCACACGCACTGAGGAAGTGCTGCCACTGCTCCAAAAACACGATTTCACCCTTGCGCTGATCGATGTGCGTATGCCCGGCATGAATGGTTTTGAGCTGGTAAAAAAAATTCGGAGTGATTCAAAATTTAATGGTTTGCCCGTGTTATTCATAAGTGGTGAAAATGTGGACCAGCATTTTATCCGGGAAGGTTATCTGGCGGGGGCAGTCGATTATTTATGTAAACCCTTGGAACCAGAGATTTTGCGTAGTAAAGTAAACAGCTTTTGTGCTATCAAGGAAAAAGAACTCCTGATTCGGATACAAAGCGAAGAAATTCAACGTCAAAAAGAACGCCTTGAACATGTCATCGCTGAACGCTCTCAAATTGAAGAAGCGCAACAAGAAAGTGAAATGCGTTATCGTACACTGGTTGAATTATCCCCTGAAGCACTAGCAGTACAAGTTCAGAATAAACTGGTATTTTTCAATAATGCGACCTTGCGCGTACTTGGAGAGGTTGATGTCAGTTCTCTGACGGGCAAGTCCATGGTAGCATTTTTACATCAAGATGATCGTGATATAGTGGGCACGTATCTGGAAAATGTAGAGCGACGTGGTGGACGGGCTGAGCCGATTGAAGCACGTATTCAACGTAACAATAGTGTAGTGTATGTTGTGCTTCGTGCAGGTTGTGTATTGTATGAGGGCAAAATAGGCGTACAGATTGCTCTGCAGGATATAACCCAACGTAAAGCATTGGAAGATGATCTGCGTAAGCTATCGCAACTAGACGGATTGACCGGTCTGGCAAATCGTCGTGCATTTAATGAACGCATTGAAAATGAATGGTACCGTGCAATACGCAACAAATCCAAGCTTTCTATCATTTTGCTAGACATTGATGCATTCAAATCTTACAACGATCATTATGGTCACCAACAAGGTGATTTGTGCATATGTGCAGTAGCCAATGTATTTAAACAAACTATAAGACGCCCGGATGATCTGGCCGCCCGGTATGGTGGTGAAGAATTTATCATTATATTACCTGAGACCGAAGAAGCCGGTGCTTTACTTATAGCGGAACAAATGCGACGTCAAGTTGAAGAGCTCGCATTGGAACACAAGTACTCACCAGTAGGTGATCATGTAACCGTGAGTCTCGGAGTTTCAACGACCACTCCTGACATCAATAGAAAACTCCACGATTTAATATTGACAGCAGACCAGGCGCTGTACCAAGCCAAAGAATCAGGTCGGAATCGTTTGGTGACAACGATGTTACAATAAGTTGCCGCTTGATATTTGTTTTTTAAAAGGATTTGACACATGCATAGAAAAATTCACCGTAGTCTGTTTACTGTATCCATAATATTTGTTGCTACTATATTGCCGGGCTGTTTGAATACTGGTCCTGAGCCAGAAGTGGTTCCATTTGTTGACGTAGAACGCTATGTCGGCTTGTGGCACGAAATCGCCAGCAACCCTTCATTTTTTAATATGAATCTGGTCGCGGTAACCGCTGAATATGACATTATCGGACCAGGACGCATCAGTGTCCTGAATCGTGGTCGGGTTGGCACACCAGATGGTCGTGAGCGCAGTATTGAAGGGAGTGCCCGTATTGTTGACACGACGACCAATGCCAAATTAAAGGTACAGTTTGACACGTTCTGGGGACGTTTTTTTGAAGGTAATTATTGGATCGTGTTGCTGGACGACGCAGAGTACGAATATACTGTTGTAAGTGATAATCAACAACGGACACTGTTTGTACTGTATCGGGAACCGGTAATGCCACAAGCACTGTATAATGCCATTGTGCTGCAACTGGATGCCAACGGCATTGACTCGAGTCGATTACGAATAACTGGAGTGGTAACAGACGCTACTTGAAGCGACTTCCTGGCTTTTAAATATCAAATTGCCCCCAAGATAAACAGTAAGTTCATGCTGCTATATTTTGTTACTTGTTTGAGAAACATATTATTAATGTTAAGATAATATTTAATTTGCCTTTATCTTAGAACATTGGCAGAATATAGGCTAGTAATTTATATATAAAGGAGGAAATAATTTATGAATCAAGCAGGTGGTATTACACGCAGAACTGCCTTGACATCAATGGCAGCTTCGGGAGGCATGATGTTCATGGGTTCCAGCAAGGCACAAGAAGAAAACCCGGAAGTCATAAATGAAGTATGCTCGGGTCGTTTAAAACAATCCGTGTGTCGATGGTGCTTTCGCGGTTTGACGCTGGAGGAGTTGGCAGAGGTTGCTGTTGACCTGGGACTTGTTGCCATTGATTTGTTGAATCTGGAAGAAGCCGCTGTCGTTAAAAAGTACGGGCTGACCTGTTCGATGGTCAATGGTCCCGGCACTATTGAAGATGGCTGGAACGCGCCGCATAATCATGATCGTCTGGTCGCGCGCTCAGAAGAGCTCCTCCCAAAAATCGCTGAGGCAGGTCTGAAAAACATGATTGTTTTTTCCGGAAACCGCCAAGGACTGCCAGATGATCAGGGTATCCTTTATTGCGTACGCGGATTATCTCGAATTATGCCAATGGCCGAATCGTTAGGGATTAATGTCTGTATGGAATTACTCAACAGTAAACGTAACCACCCGGACTATCAATGCGACTACACCCTTTGGGGTGTCGAGTTGGCCAAATCACTTGGTTCAAAGAATTTCAGCTTGCTCTACGACATCTTTCACATGCAAATCATGGAAGGCGATATCATCGACACAATTCAGGAGCATATAGAGTATATTGGCCATTTCCACACGGGTGGTGTTCCGGGACGCAATGAGATCGACGACTCCCAGGAGTTAAATTATCGTCGTATCAGTCAAGCTATTGCCGATACTGGTTTTGAAGGCTATTTTGCCCATGAATTTGTCCCGACACATGAACCGATCGCGTCACTGCGCCAGGCTGTAAAAATCTGCACCGTTTGAACTGGTAACAAAATAAATGTCTCGATTGATTTACGGCATTGTATGACAGGTAATTTCTGGTATAAAAGGCACCATCACAGCATGGTGCCTTGTTTTGTTAAGTAAACAATCCCAGTATCTGCCTGATATTGTTGAGAATGATTCCAAGCAGCATAAGATAGCCGACAACCGCGATAACCTGAACCCAGCCGCGGGTTGCATACTTGCCCATGATTTTTTTGTCACGTGACAACGCGAAAATCAGAAATCCGAGTATTGGAAATGCGACAACAGAAAGCGCTTGCGCTACCCTGAGTACCTGGATGGGCGTGCTCCCGAAGATGAGAACTATGATCAGTCCAGCGGTCATCGCAACTGTGGTCCAAATCTTCACCGGTTTACCATCCATCGAGGTATTTTGATCCAGCCCGTCAACCAACAAGGTCGCCCCGATAAGCGGATTAACCACAGTAGAAGAAAAAGCCGCAAAGAAAAAGCCAAACATAAAGAGATAAAACGCTGCTGGCCCCGCAAAAGGTTCGAGGATGTTTGCCATTCCTGCGACACTGAATCCACTTTCACCTTCCGCATGCATGATACCGGCACTGGTCAGTAACACGACGATTGATACCAGGCCGAGGATACCAATGCCAAGCAAGGTATCAAGACTGGCCGTATTGATGTCTTCTTCTCCCCAGTCTTTTTCTCGCATCAGATGCGACTGGTAGGCGGCCGCGGCAACGGAAAAGGTGGTTGCTGCCATCCCCAGTGCCAGAAACACAGCACCGCCATCGGGGAAAGATGGCACAAAACCAGAAACCATCAATCGGACATCCAGACCGACCGATATCAAAGTACCTACAAACGCCAGTACCATGGCACCGACTACTAATTTTACCAGGAACTCCAGCTTGCGATACAGGTTGGGCATGAATATCAAACCCATCGTCGGGAAATAGAGAATTAACGCGCTCAATCGGGGGTCCAAGCCTAAAAGGAGTTCACCTGTCATCCCCAACGCAGCACTGTTGCTTGCCTGGAATGCCAGTATCGCCAGGAATCCCGTAATACCTCCCAGGATAGAGAGTACCTTGCCATACCGCTTCCGGGTAACCTGAAACAGTGTTTGCCGGGTAACCAATCCGATGCGTGCAGACATCCAGGTGTAGGTAATCATGAAAATGGTAGTCATCACAAGCACCCACAATAGCCTGTAACCATATGAACTGCCCGCGTTTGTGCTGAGCGTTATGCTCCCCGGCCCCAAGACTACTGCCGCCAATACCAGGGCAGGACCAATTTTCTTCAGTCGATTCCAAAAAATATTCATATGTTCTCCCCTCTTTGCAAAAGTCTGACTATTATTGCGCCAGCCATTCTTCCAGATGTTCACGAACAAATTCGTTGTCTGTTAAATGCGGGTATGCGTTTTCCACACGGTCTATTTCATCCATTTGCCCCGGCGACAATTCTTCATTTGGATCAAGACACCAGCGCCCTGGCAGCAAGCCTTGTCGCCGTAAAATTTCATGTATACCGGGAATACAGCCCGCGAATTTGTGCTTAGGATCAAAAAACGCGGCGTTACAGTCGGTAACTTCAGCAGCCCGGGTCAACATTTCAACCGGCACAGGATTGTTCCTGATTATAATAGATTGTATATCATGCAACAGCTTGACTGCCCCGGCGGTCCATACTGCCCAGTGGCCAAGCAGTCCTCCTGCAATACGAACCCCGGAAAACGGAAAGCGCGCCAGTAAGTCGTTCACAATCGTGTCATCATTTCCGGTATACAAGGCAACGCTCTCTGAACAACCTGCATCCACCACGCCACGTACCACATCCAAGGTTTGGTAGCGGTTGAAAGGCGCAATCTTGACTGCGACCACATTGGGAATCGTTGCGAATGCTCGCCAGAATGCGTAATCCAGTACTGGACCACCCAGCGTTGGCTGCAAGTAGAACCCAAATACAGGAAGAATTTCGGCCACCTTGCGTGCATGGGACAGCAGGACTTCATTGCTTTTACCCGCCATCGTCTTCAGGCTCAACAAGACACACTCATACCCCAAATCACGGGCAATTTCGGCTTCACGTGTGGCCTGATCGGTATCTCCCACAACACCAGCTATCATTACCGGTCGTGAACCGTGCTTGTCAGAGAAACGGACAGCTTCCTCCGACGCGATTTCCAACACAGGACGATACAACCCGATTTCCGGGTTATGTATGGCAAACTGGGTCGTGTGTACTCCTACTGCCAACCCACCGGCTCCAGCAGCCAGGTAATACCGCGCTAACGCTCGCTGATGCCGCTCATCCAGTTTTCGTGAAACATTCAGCGCGAGCGGATGTGCTGGAATTACCACCCCTTGAAAAAGTTTTTCCCGAAGTTCCTCAGGACTTCTGCGTGGCAATGTTTCAGAACTGGCCATTTCGCACCTCGAATTTCGTTGGTTTCCCCAACATCACTCCCCCACTTTTTATCCAGGCCGCCACACCGGCCAGCATAGTCTCCAGAGAAACACGAGGAATTCCGAACCGCTCATGACAACGGGCCGCATTGTTTAATAATGCGCTGTCCCCTTCCTCACCTTCGAATTGCGGCGCAACACCCAACTTATCACCAAGTCGTTCCGCAAGTGATCGCACAGACAACACCTCTGGCCCGGTCAGGTTCAAAATATCGGCAGGTGTCTGGCAATGTTCCAGACTCCGGAAACATACAGAATTGGCATCGCCTTGCCAGATGAGATTGACCCAGCCCATGCTGAGGTTAACAGGTTGGCTATTTAGAATACGGGTTGCTATATCGCACAACACGCCGTAGCGCAATTCGACCGCGTAATTCAACCGCAGAATACAAACTGGAATGCTATGATTACGGGAAAAATATTGGAGCACGCGCTCACGTCCCAGGCAGGATTGTGCGTATTCTCCCACTGGCCCGACCGGGTCTACTTCTCGACAGCCACCTGTTTCTGGCGATACAAAGGGGTATACATTACCGGTGGAGAAAGCAACAATACGTGAATTTCGGAAGCGGTCCGCCACACGGCCAGGGACATACGCATTCATCGCCCAGGTAAAGTCCTGGTTATCAGAAGCGCCGAATTTGGTACCTGCCATATAGATGACATTGGGGCAATCCGGCAATGTTTCCAGACTGGACTCATCCAGCAAGTCTGTAGTGATTGTATTGGCACCGATTTTTTCAAGATATTCACGCTGCGCATTATCGCTGAAGCGTGAAACCGCATGGACATGGTACTGCTTACCCGCTGCCTCCCTGGCACGTACGATGCGCGCTACAAGACTTGGCCCCATCTTGCCTCCCGCGCCCAAGACCAAAATCGACCCCTCAATCTTTTTTGCATAAGCCACATCTTCCGGGTAAGGCCGTGCAAGTATTTCTTCCAGCGCAATTACAGACGTGACAGATTCAAGATTAATCTGAACCATCGAGTTGCTCATTACTGACATCCTCCTCACTGGGGGGCAGTTTACAATATGCAATACCTGGATGCATAATTCATGAGTTTAGATTATAATCGAAACCTAATGGTCGCGCTTCGCGCACATCGGGGTACACATTATTTGGGCATGAAGGTGTGGGTGGAAATGATGGCATAGGTGGAATCGGAGGAGCGTAGCCTGGTGTACGTCCCACCACCTGTCCCTATCGCGGAGCGATTAAAGCGCCGTAGCGCGGGGTAAGGCTAACGAGCCGCCACCCCGGGACAATACCGCCCCCATCACCGCACCCCGGAAGGCGTGCCAACAAAAATCCAGCTCATAACCTGTCTCTATCGCGGAGCGATTACAGCACCGTAGCGCAGGGTAAGGCTAACGAGCCGTCACCCCGGGACAATACCGCCCCCAACACCGCACCCCGGAGGGCGTGCCAGCAACAACAGACACCCCCGGCGTGATTGTGCTTAATTCACAGAATGCTGTGATTGCACTCAAGAACAAAATGGTGTACTTAGGTATGAACCTGAGAGAATTTTGATGTCCTGGAAGGTTTGCAACATTCTGTATTAAATTGGTATAATGTGCCTTCTGGATGTATAGGGATGGTGTGTATTGACCACAGGTCAATAAAAAAGCACTTATTGCGTGTTTATTTGCCTTACCTCTCTTGTAATTCCACAGAAAATCTATACACTAATTGAGCAAAACGACATCTGGGGCAGTCAGGTCATGTAGATACAGGCTGCCATTGAGATGAAAGGATTGTGTCTACGTGAGTGAACGTACTTTTGTAATGATCAAGCCGGATGGTGTTGGTCGCAGGTTGATCGGAGAATGTATTCGTCGATTTGAACAACGCGGCTTAAAGCTGGTCGGGCTGAAGATTCAAACCTTGTCAACTGAAATTGCCGGTAAACACTATGAGGAACATATTGAGAAACCCTTTTTCCAGGAGTTGGTAAACTTTATCACTTCAGGGCCGACCGTTCAGATGGTGTGGGAAGGTTCAGACGCAGTAGCACAGGTACGCAAAATGAATGGGGCAACCAATTGTCTCAAAGCCGATGTGGGTACCATTCGTGGTGATCTAGGTCTGAGTATGCAAAACAACATTATTCATGCTTCGGACTCACTCGACACAGCCAGTCGGGAAATAGCCCTGTATTTTAATGAACAGGAATTACTGGATTATAGTATGCTGGACGATCACTGGCTTCAATAGCCAGCGTAAATAGTGATACGTATGATCATACATACGGAATTCAAATATTAATTAGCATAGAAAACAGTGCAAAACACAACAGAATAAGGAGATAACGGACGTGGCAGGTGGAAGAAAAGTCCGTAAAGCAAAGATTAACAAGCATAAACGGAAGAAAAAGAGGAGGCAGAATCGCCATAAGAACAAATAGATTCAGGTGAACTATTACCGGTAAGAATCATTTGTCCTCAATGACTTTCTGCTCATGCTACTGTTTCTGTTGCATGTTATAACATACTGATATTTCCCCCGGTCCCAACACCTGGGCCCGGGGGTCTGGTTATTTAACAGCAGCTTCAATCCCGCGATTGCGATACTAATACATGCCTGCATGCACTTAATTGCAGTATGTACAGAACATCGCTATGGGACAAGCCAATCGAAGAGAATGGTATATGTCGAACAACGATGAAAAAAGAGTCTTCATCGACGAAGATTGGAAAGAACAGGTCAGACGCGAGAAAGAAGAGGCCTTGCTGAAGAATCAGCAGGATGCAGAACAACGCAATACGCAGTCTGTTGCTGAATCTTTAAATGTGGATAGCGCTGATAAGACTTCGCTTGATGAAAATGTCGAAATAGATGCTTCTTTTGCCAACTTGGTAGCTAGCCTGGCCGCACAAGCCATGTTTGCACTTGGTGTGATTGCTCCACAAGGTGCCCAGCAGGTTACCGTCAATCTGGATCAGGCTAAATTTTTTCTGGACACGCTTACTATGTTGAAAAGCAAAACCAAGGGCAATCTGAACAAAGATGAAGAGCATCATCTGGCAGAAGCCCTGTCGGAAATGGAGCAAGTCTACGAAGCGCGACTTTATCAGATTCAAGAACAAACGTTGCTCAACAATGGTATTGACGTAGAAAATATAAAAAATCCGCTATCAAAATAAGTTTGCTGTTCCATCCTACTGATTGTATTCTTGTTCAATGTATTATAAAAGCTGACATCAAATCATGATTCAGGGTACTAATTCCACTCCTGTTGATTCCGGAGCAACAACGTAATAACTGAGTCATTACAGCATTTTATTGCGTAAAGAAGATGGCAAATGAAGCTTCTGTTGTACTATGAGATTATTTAGTATTATAAAATACCAGATACTGCATGTGTTTCCGGAAATATTTTGGTATAATCTTTTATGCAGGGGTTGGCATCACGCAGGGGTAAACGACAGCTTCCTTCCATTGATTGCCGGCAAAACTGGAGTTTGAGTCATGCAACGAGATACAGCGCAACGCCGCGCAATCCGCGATGTCCTTCTGGACGCCAATCGCCCTATGAGCCCGCAAGAACTGCTTGATGATGCGCGTGGACGGGTACCCAACATGGGGATTGCTACTGTATACCGCACACTTAAAGGTCTCACGGAGCAAGGTTGGCTGGTTCCGGTAGAACTTCCAGGAGAACCGCAGCGCTACGAGGTATCCGGCAAGGGACATCACCATCATTTCAGTTGTCAACAGTGTGGTCGTGTATTTGAAATTCGGGGATGCCCCAGTGAACTGGAAAAAATGGTACCCAAAGGTTTTTTGATGGAAAGCCATGAAGTGTTCCTGTATGGACTGTGCAGGGACTGCAATTCAGATAACAATCATAAATCTACCAATTAAAGTACACATCTGTTTCTATTACTGAACGGTGCTGTCACCACACTTGTTATTCATTTAAAAATACCAGTGACTGACGGGAGATAATCACCATGCGTTTTTTTGAAACGACGCAAGAACTTTTGGGCAAGGTTGCACAATCGCAACAAGGGCCAATTGCAGAAGCAGTAGAGCGCATCGGTAAAAGCCTCATTGGTGGTGGCGTCTGGCACGTTTTCGGTACCGGACACTCGCATATGACTTCTGAGGAGTTGTATTATCGGGCAGGTGGACTGGCACCGGTCAATGCCATCCTTTTCCCCGCACTGATGCAACATGAAGGTCCAGCTACCAGCACACAACTTGAGCGACTACCCGGGCTGGCAAAAATCGTACTGGATAAGGCTGGAATACTTCCAGGTGAAGTTCTTACCATCGTATCTAACAGTGGCAAAAACGCGGTACCCGTTGAAATGGCGCTGCTTGCGCAAGAACGTGGAATTCAGACCATTGCCATCACCTGCCTTGCGCAATCTAAAGCGGCGGATTATGGCAAAAACATGTCACACAAACTATACGAAATATGTGATGTTGTTATTGATAACGGTGGTACACCTGGTGACGCGGCACTGCCCATTCCCGGATACGAGGTGATGACTGGCCCCACTTCCAGTGTTGTAAACCTTTGCATTGTAGAAGAAATTGTCTATGGCATATGCTGCAATTTTGCAGATGCTGGCCTGGAACCACCTGTGTTCAAAACGGCAAATCTGCCCGGTGGTGACGAATGGAACCAACGTCTGTTGGAACGATATGGCGTCCGCGTCAATCTCTCATGAGCACAGCAGCAGACAAGCACGCTATACGTGTTAAGTCTCACGCACAAGCTTTGGGATGGGATGCCTGTGCCATCGCTGATGCAGAAACGACAGACCCGACGAACAGATTGCAAAACTGGCTGGACCGTGGTTTTCACGCAGACATGGATTGGATAGAACGCACAAAATCCCTCCGCGTCGATGTTCAAAAAAAATTGCCGGGAACACATTCGGTGGTGGTCGTTGCGCGAAGTTATTTTAATGGGGATCTCCCTGATCCACCCGACAATTCAGGCTTAATTGCCCGCTATGCACTGGGAAAAGATTATCACAAAGTATTAAAAAAGCCCCTGATTGAACTCGCGAAATTTATTGAATCCTTGGGAGATGAAGTTGATACTGAAGTGCAGACCTATGTGTGTGTAGACTCCGGGCATGTCCTGGAGCGCACTTGGGCAGAACGCGCCGGACTGGGCTGGACCGGTAAAAACAGCCTGATTCTTCGCCGTGACATGGGTTCTTGGTTCCTCCTTGGCACCGTCCTCACCACCCTGCTCCTGACTCCAGACACACCTATGGAAAATCATTGCGGTTCCTGCCGTGCCTGTATTGAAGCATGTCCGACCGACGCCATCGTGGAAGAAGCGGTCGTAGACTCTAATAAGTGCATCAGCTATCATACAA
>Ga0334884_1004056_pt1 | contig 15637 bp, 13 predicted proteins | sample GraSluR1_MG_7_FD_207215 | JGI IMG/M metagenome (GOLD analysis project Ga0334884, IMG submission 207215) | Sludge microbial communities from methane-producing bioreactor in Wageningen University, Netherlands - Granular Sludge_12_05 R1 | ecosystem: Engineered > Bioreactor > Anaerobic >...
CGCCACCGGCGTCGATGGCTCTTTCTGCATGGCCGGAGCTCCCGCCCTCCCCCCGCCGGCATTACCTCACCCCGTGTCCTCCGTCTGCCTACACGTCGCGTGTCGGCATCTGCCCGACATACTGTAGGCCCCGGGCCGATGGCCGATGGCCAGGACCTCACCTGCCACTCCGCCACTTCCTCATACGCGGATGAGACATGTTGCCGATCATCAGGGTGCCCCGGCAGTCGGCAGGCGATCCGGCATGCCCGACGCCATGGATCGGCTCGCCAACAGACGCCCGACTCCGCGGTGCCCGCCTTCGGTGTCACGGCCCGCAACGTGCACCGGGGCCGGCGGACCGGTAGCCGGAGGACCACCGACGAACGAATGAACGGAGAGTGCGCCGAGATGAACCGCCTATTCAAGAACACGAAGCTGGCGACGAAGGTCATGGCGTTCGGCCTCGCCATCGCCGCGCTGTTCGGGCTCTTGCTGGGATACGTCTACACACAGACGGCCCGCAGCATGTGGGAGTCCAAGCGGATGAAGACCCGCGAGATCGTGGAGGTTGCCTATACCGCAGTGGAGCACCAGGCCGCCCTGGCAAAGAGCGGGGCCGTCTCGGTCGAGCAGGCCCAGGAGGCGGCCAAGGCCGTCCTGGCCGCCATGCGCTACAACCAAAACGATTACTACTTCGTCATGGATGGGGACTGCAACATGATCATGCACCCCATCCAGGAAGAGCTCAACGGCACCAGCGTGGAGAGCAGGGCCGATCCCACGGGCAAGAAGCTCTTCAAGGAGATGGCCGACGTCTGCAAGAACGACGGGGCAGGATTCGTCGAGTACGTGTGGGAGAAGGAGGGCGCCGCCTCGCCGGTACCCAAAGTCACCTACGTGATGCTCTTCCCCGACTGGGGCTGGATCATAGGTTCGGGTATCTACGTCGACGACGTTCAGAAGGCCATGGCATCCATCGTCACCGCCGTCTGCGTGGGCGGTCTGGTCATCCTCGCCCTCGCCGGTCTGCTCTCCTGGGCTCTCAGCCGCGCGATCGCGGGACCCGTGGGTCAGGTCGCGGTGGCCGCCGAGGGGATCGCCCAGGGCTACATCGACCAGGACATCACCTATGACTCCGGCGATGAGGTGGGCAAGCTGGCGGAGTCGTTCCGGGTCCTGGTCAACAACCTGCGCGATGTGGTGGGACGCGTCCAGCTCGCGACCGACGAGGTCGGTTCCGGTAGCGAGGCCGTCAATATCGCCGCCCAGAGCCTCTCCGAAGGCGCCACCGAGCAGGCCGCCAATGTCGAAGAGGTCTCCAGCTCCATGGAGGAGATGAACAGCTCCGTCCAGCAGAACGCCGACAATGCCCTGCAGACCAGCCAGATCGCCGAGAAGGTCGCCGTCGATGCCGAAGAGGGCGGCCGCGCCGTGGCCGAGACCGTGAACGCAATGACCCAGATCGCCGAGAAGATCTCGATCATCGAGGAGATCTCCCGCCAGACCAACATGCTCGCTCTGAATGCCGCCATCGAGGCAGCCAGAGCCGGCGAGCACGGCAAGGGCTTCGCCGTCGTCGCCGCCGAGGTCCGCAAGCTGGCAGAGCGCAGTGCCGCCGCGGCCAAGGAGATCGGCAGCCTCTCCACCGAGAGCGTGGGAATCTCCCGCCAGGCCGGAGAGCTCCTGGACCAGATCGTCCCCGGCATCAAGCGCACCGCCGAGCTCATCGCCGAGATCAACGCCGCCAGTGGCGAGCAGTCCCACGGAGTGCAGCAGATCACCACGGCCGTCGAGGAGCTCGACGGCGTCATCCAGCGCAATGCCGCCGCATCCGAGGAGCTGGCGGGCACCAGCGAGCAACTGTCCTCACAGGCGGGTGATCTGCGCGAAGCGGTGAGCTTCTTCAAGTTCAACAGCTCACCTGCCGCGACACGCAAGAGCGGCCGCCGCCCTGCCGTCGCCCCCCGCAGGCAGACGGTCACCGCGCCCCCTGCCTCCGGTCTCGACCTGCGTCTGAGCGATGAGACGTCGGATGACGAGTTCGAGAGGATGTCGGCATAGAGTCGCGGCCGAGAAGCCCGCCCTCGCCGGAAATGTCATTCTGAGAGCGTCCGCTCCCGCAGGGAGTAGCTCGAGGAATCCCGCGAGATGCAACGAGACTCATCGCTATCTCGCTGCGCGAGATGGACGCTCAGAGTGACAGCAACCGGGCCTATCAGACTTCTCGGCCACACATCCAGACTCTGCGGATTGCTCGGCCCCGGTCAGGACCTCGCCATGCGGGCATCGCACGCGTGCACCGACCGGGGCCGTGCAATAGCTCGGAACCCCACCAGACCCCGCCACCGGCACGCGCACCGTCCGCCCCCGTCTCCGGACGCTTCCCCCCGAGGGTAACTCTGCCTTGCCGAGTCGGCCTTTCCCCCATGCCCCGTCGGCCCGGGGCCGACAAGACTAGGCAAGCGCCTCCCCCACCATCGCATCAAGTCACCATGCGGCTGTGCCGTAATGTGCCGAACATCAAGCAGGCAACATCCCCTTCCGACGCTCCGGCTCTCGGGACTTCCCGCTGCCGGAAGACCGCCCCAGGGCCATGTGCGCCACCCCGGTCTCGGCCTCCTTTCTCCCGAGGCTGCGATATCGGGTCCGGGCCGCGGAAGACAACTCATGAACGGAGAACGTGCCGAGATGACTCGGGTATTCAGCAACATCAAGCTGTCCACGAAGATCATGGCCTTCGGGCTGGCGATCTCGCTGCTGTTCGCGGTCCTGCTTGGGTACGTCTACTCACAGACGGCCAAGTCGATGTGGGAAGCCAAGCGGACAATGACCAGGGAGATCGTGCAGCTCGCCTACACGGCCGTGGAGAACCAGGCGGCGCTGGCCAAGAGCGGCGCCACGACCGACCAGAAGGCCCAGGCCTCCGCGATGAGCATCGTCAAGGACATGCAGTACGGTCAGGGCGACTACTTCTTCATCATGGACCAGACGGGCAAGATGCTCATGCACGCCGCCCAGGAGGAACTGGTCGGCACGGAAATGGCGGAGAAGACCGACCCCAGGGGCAAGCTCTTCATCAAGGAGATGCTGACCGTCTGTGACAAGGACGGCGGAGGCTTCGTGGAGTACGTCTGGGACAAAGAGGGCGCCAGGGCCCCCGTGCCCAAGGTCACCTACGCCAAGCTTCACCCGGAATGGGGCTGGGTCATCTCCTCGGGCGTCTACGCCGATGATGTCCAGAAGTCGATGGCGGCCATCGTCACCGCCGTATGCGTGGGCGGCCTGCTCATCCTCGGCCTCGCGGCGCTGCTCTCATGGGCCCTGAGCCGCGCCATCGCCGGTCCTGTCGGCCAGGTCGCCCAGGCCGCCGAGGGGATCGCCCAGGGCTACATCGACCAGGACATCGGCTACCAGTCCGGCGACGAGATCGGCAAGCTGGCGGAGTCATTCCGGGTCTTGGTGACAAACCTGCGAGACGTAGTGGGACGCGTCCAGCTCGCGACCGATGAGGTCGGCTCCGGCAGCGACGCGGTCAACGTCGCCGCCCAGAGCCTCTCCGAAGGCGCCACCGAGCAGGCCGCCAACGTCGAAGAGGTCTCCAGCTCCATGGAGGAGATGAACAGCTCCGTCCAGCAGAACGCGGACAATGCCCTCCAGACCACTCAGATCGCCGAGAAGGTGGCGACCGATGCCGAAGAGGGCGGCAGGGCCGTGGCCCAGACCGTCTCCGCCATGACCGACATCGCCGAGAAGATCGGGATCATCGAGGAGATCTCTCGCCAGACCAACATGCTGGCCCTCAACGCCGCCATCGAGGCCGCCAGGGCCGGAGAGCACGGCAAGGGCTTCGCCGTCGTCGCCGCCGAGGTCCGCAAGCTCGCCGAGCGCAGCGCCGCCGCCGCCAAGGAGATCGGAACCCTCTCCACCGGGAGTGTTCAGATCTCCCGCCAGGCCGGAGAGCTCCTGGACCAGATCGTGCCAGGCATCAAGCGCACCGCCGAGCTCATCGCCGAGATCAACGCCGCCAGTGGCGAGCAGTCCCACGGCGTGCAGCAGATCACCACGGCCGTCGAGGAGCTCGACGGCGTCATCCAGCGCAATGCCGCCGCATCCGAGGAGCTGGCCGGCACCAGCGAGCAACTCTCCTCACAGGCCGGGGACCTGCGCGAGGCGGTTGGCTTCTTCAAGTTCAGCAGCTCCCGGGCCGGCAAAAGCCCCAGAGCGGCACGTCCCGCCGCCGCGCCGCGCAGGCCGGTCCGCGTCGCGCCTGCCAGCGACGGCCTCGACCTCCACCTGGCCGATGACACCGCCGATGACGAGTTCGAGCGCATGTCCGCATAGACGGCACCACCCACGCCAGTCACTGCGAGCCCCGCCACCTACCGGTGCGGGGCTCGCGCGATTCTACTCATCATAGGAGGGGAGCCCCCCACCGGGGCCGAAATACCGCCCTGCCGCCTCACCTCAGATCGAAGAGGACGCCATGAAGCAAGTTCGAGTGGGCATCGTCGGCATGGGCATCGGCAGACCCAACGCCCTGGGGATGTCGCGGAACCCCCGGGGACAAGTGGTGGCGCTGTGTGACCTCGAGACTCCCCGCATGGAGAGCTTCGCCCGCGACCTTCCCGAGCCCGTGAAGCTCTACACCGACTACAAGCAGATGTGCCGCGACAAGCAGATCGACGCCGTCTTCGTGGGCACCCCCAACCAGTGGCACGTACCCATCGCCCTGGAAGCCGTCAGGCACGACAAGCATGTGATGGTGACCAAACCCCTGGCGGACTCGGAGAAGGCGGCCCAAAAGCTGGTGGAGGCCGCCGAGGCGGCCGGAGTCGTGAACATGATGTCTCTCAGTACCCGCTTCGGCCAGGCGTGCCGCTACCTGGGCGAGGTCAGAGATCAGGGCGACTTCGGCGACCTGTACTATGCCCGCGCCCGCAGTATCCGTCGCAGCGGCATCCCGGCCTGGAACCTGGGGTTCATCCAGAAGGGCGGCGGCGCCTTCCGCGACATGGGCGTCCACGTGCTCGACGCCGCCTGGTGGCTTCTCGGCCTCCCCACACCCATCAGCGTCACCGGCGTCGCCGGCGCCCGCTTCGGCCCCCGAGGTCTGGGCTACTGGGACTTCAAGCCTCCGGAGAAGAAGGTCTACTCCCAGTACGCGGCCGATGACTACGCCGGCGGCTTCATCCGTTTCGAGGGCGACATCGGGCTCCAGGTCGAGAGCTTCTGGGCCTCCCATCAGCCCGAGGAGCTCCAGATCGAGCTCTTCGGCACCGAGGCCGGCGCCCGCCTCTCCCCCACCACCATCTTCCGCACCCGGCACGGCGCCCCACAGGACATCGCCGTGAGCCACCCCAGGGGTTACGAGGTCTGGGATGCCATCGCCGGCCACTTCATCGACTGCATCCTCGATAACGTGCCCTGCGAGGCCCCGCTGCGCCACGGCCTGATCGTGCAGCGGATGATGGAAGCGATGCTCAAGAGCGCCCAGACGGGCAAGGAAGTCAGGCTGGACCGCGGCCCGAAGTAGCGCACAACCGCCCGGTGACGACCGGGCATGGCACACAAGGAGCCCCCACTCATGAGATTGGGATTCATCGGCCAAAACGACCTGTCCGGCGTCGAGGCGGACGCCGCCTTCGCTCAGCAGCACGGCTTCTGCGGATTGGAGTACAACTACTGGGGCGATTTCGAGCAGCTCACCGCCCAGACGGTGTCCGCCATGCGAGAGCGCCTGGACGCCCACGGAGTGGCCGCCTGCGCATTGGGTCTCTGGGGCTGGAACCACCTGGCCCCGGACGCTCAGGAGCGAGAGCGCGCCCACGAGATGCTGAGCCGTGCCATCGACTTCGCCCAGACGCTCGCGGCCGAAGTCATCATCGTCGGCGGCGGTCAGTTGCCGGACGCCACCATCGAGCAGAACGCCGCCGAGTTCGCCAAGGTCTTCCCGCCCTTCCTCGACCGCATTCAGCAGGCAGGCCTCAAGCCCGCCATGTACGCCGTCCACGGCAACAGCTTCTTCACCTCCATCGAAGCCTATGAGCGCGTCTGGGAGCAGTTCCCCCAGATCGGCATCAAGCTCGACCCCGCCAACTGGTGCCACCACGGCGATGACTACCTGTCCATCCTGCACAACCATGGGGACAAGATCACCCACGTGCACATCAAAGAGCACCTGTACTTCGACGGCGAGCTCGTCTCCCAGCCCGCCGCCGGAATGGGCGATATCGCCTGGGGCAAGGTGATGGCCTTCCTCTACGAGCACAACTACGAAGGCTACCTCTCGTTCGAGCCCCACGGTCCCCTGTGGGCCCGGCCGCCTCTGCGGGAGAAGATGCTGCTACTGAGCAAGAAGCACCTGAGCCAGTTCCTGATGTCATAGGCCCATACAAGGGAGACCGCGGACATGCTTCACACCTGCTTCACTATCGGTGCGCTCGGCACACTCCTCGTCGGCTGCGCACACGCGGCACCGGCGACACCCAGAACGGCCGCCCTCCTTCAAGAAGGACAGGAGCCCGTGCGCATCGTCTGTTTCGGCGATAGCATCACCGGCGTGTACTACCATACCGGCGGCCACCGCGCCTACTGCGACATGGTGGGCATCGGCCTGCGCAGGCTCTACCCGCAGGCCCAGCTTACCATGCTCAACGCCGGGATCAGCGGCAATACCACCGTCGCCGCCCTCGCCCGCATCGACCGCGATGTCCTGGAAAAGCGGCCGCATCTGGTGACCGTGATGTTCGGCATGAACGACGTCACCGGCGTGCCGCCTGAGCAGTACCGCGACAACCTGCACACGATCGTCAGCAGGTGCCGTGACATCGGGGCCGAAGTGATCCTGTGCACCCCCAACTCCATCTACGCCGAGGACGACCGCCGCCCGGTGGACAAACTGGCTCAGTACGCCCAGATCGTGCGCGATCTCGCCGCCGCCACCGATGTGCCGCTGGTGGACTGCTACAAGGCCTACGAGGACATCCGGGCCGAGGACGATCTGGAATGGAAGCTCCTGATGAGCGAAACCATCCACCCGGGGATGAACGGCCACAAGCTGTTCGCCGAGCAGATCGTTACCGCGATCGGCGGCGAGCCGATATCCCTTGCCGACGAGCCCCCACCCGCCCTGGCGATCCCCCATCTCAAGGCCCTGCTGAGCGCGGGAGAGCCGGTGAACGTCATCGCCATGGAGCCCTACGATGCCCTGATTGCTCCCGCCCTGCAGGCCATCGTGCCCGGTGCGCAGGTGAACGTCACGCCCTGGCCTGTTGCCGGGCAGGACCTGGCGCAGATCGAGGCGGCCGCCAAGGGCATCCGCGAGCAGAAGCCCGATCTGGTGCTGGTCGCCGTCCCCGCATCCGCCTCGGCGCCCGACGACGAGAAGTTCGTTCGCTCCTATAGCTGGGTGCTCAACTGGTCCCTGAGCTTCGGCCTCTCTGAGTGGGACTGCGTGGCCATCGCGCCCTCCGTGACGGACATCGATCTGTCAGAGACGGACCGCGCCACCGAGGCCTTTGCGCTGCGCATCATCCGCGGGCAAGATATCGGCTACATCGTGCGCCCGGCCGAGGACGACGCCCCCGCCGCCGACCTCCTCCGCCGCTGGCTGGCGGAACAGCTCGCCGGCGACTAGACGTCCATATGGGCACACTCATTGACGCCTGAAGCAGGCTCCGCGGGTCGTCCCCGCCGTTCGCAGGCGTTCCGCAGTGCGAGATCGGACTTCCCAGCCCGGCGGCTCGCCGCCTCCCCGCGGCATCGGCCCGGGGCGAACCTCTGCGACGTGCTCATCGGTTTGGGGCGAAGCGTCGCGACCCAAACAACGACGGGCGCGCCTGCACGGCTCGGGAACGGTCCGGCACTCGTCGTGACAGTCCGGCATACGCAGCGGCGCACGCTCGCAGAAGGCCCCACAATGGCGACCTACCACGCCACCGGAGTCACTCTGGTGGTCCACAAGTACAAGGGAACACAACGCCTCGCCGGGTTCTACACCCGCGAGCGCGGCAAGATCGAGGCCACCGTGAGCGGTGTCGGGAAGCCGGGCAGCAAGCTGGCGCCCGCCGTTGAGCCCCTCACACTCTCGAAGCTCTACTTCGCCGAGGGGCGCAATATGGACCGACTCACCCAGTGCGAGGTCCTCGACGCCAACTACGATCTGCGCAACGACCTGCAGAGACTGGCGATGGCCTCGTACGTCGCCGAGCTTCTGCACACGACTACCGAACCCGGCCATCCGGAACCCGAGCTCTTCGACGCCTTCGTCGCGGCACTGACCGCCATCGCCGCCACGTCCCAGCCGGAGCTGGTGATGTGGAGCTTCGTCCTGCGCTACCTGTCGGCCCACGGTATCGGCCCGGTGGTCTCCCAGTGCGTGAGCTGTGGCGCCGCACTCAGCGGGGACGCGAGCTTCGCTACCCCGCTGGGAGGCTGCGTCTGCCGCTCCTGCGGCGCCGAGGGCGGTCTGGTGCTCTCCGCCGCCACGCGAGCCGCCCTCGCCACGCTGCAGACCATGCCTCTGGACAGACTCGACCGGGTCCGCCCCACTCCCCTCGTCCGGCGCCAACTAAGGGAGCTGCTGCGCCGACACATCCGCTTCCACATGGGTGTGGAACTCAAAAGCGAGAGGTTCCTGGACAAGATGGCCTGGGGAGTCGGTCCCGGATAGCCCCACAACCGCACATGCGTTGAGGCGACCCAACGGCCGTCGGCTTGGCCGGCCTTCAGACACGGCCCGAGCCCGCCGCCGGACGGTCTCCGCCGGGTGCAGCCGACCAGTACGGTTCTGCACCCGGAGGCACCGGTCGCCACCGCCCTCACTGCCGACGGACGGTCCTCTGCCGTTGCCGGATGCCGTGCCCGTACGGCACCGCGCCTCGTTACTTCCCCGTCACACACCGGTACCCCCCCGTTGCACACAGGGCCTCAAGTTTCTGCTATCATGCTCTCACTCAGGCAGCCACAGCACACCCGACGGACAACGTGGAGAGACGAAGACGAGATGGCAACCAGGATCGCCGCGTACACGGCCAACGTGCAGATGCCCCGGCGCGACGAGCGCCACACCCACCTCCGGGCGTCTCGGCCACGGACGACGGCAATGACCGCCGACGAGCGGGTCACGAGCACCTACGTCAGCAGCGGGGCTCGCCACCACCTCACCCGCTTCGGCAGCCACCTCGACGTCATGGTTTCATAGGGAGCTCACAGGGAGTGAGATCTGCGGCTTAGCGCTCTTGGCCGGGCGGCTACGCCGGCGGCGTCGAGTAGTCTCCATCTCAGGTCCGCGGCACCCCACAGAGGGCGTGCCGCGGTCCACGTTCTGCATCCCTGTCGGCCGGCGGCGACCTACGCGTCCGGCCGAGCCCGGCGCCGCACGACAGGGGGCGAGAGGCGCCTTCTTGTGGCATCTGCCCGCGTCGTCTATGATGTGAAAGAGGAAGCCTGCCGGGGTCTTTGCCTGAACCGCCTTTCGTCTGCAGAGGTGATTGAGCTGTCCATCGAACGCTTCGGGGTGTCCATGGATGCCGAGCTGTTGGCTCGCTTCGACACGCGCATCGCGGCGGCCGGCTACACAAACCGCTCGGAGGCGATCCGAGACGTGGTACGTGGCTATCTGGTGAAAGACGAATGGGCCACCGGCGATTCGGAGGTCATCGGGACGGTGACGTTGGTCTATGACCATCACACCCGCCTGCTGGAGGACAAGCTGCTGGAGGCCCAGCACGAGCACCACGAGATGATCCGCTGCAGCACCCACGTGCACCTGGATCACCACAACTGCCTGGAGGTCATCGTCCTTTCGGGCAAGGCGGCCGAGGTCCGCACCGTGGCCGAGGCGCTGATGAGCATTCGTGGGGTCAAGCACGGCGAGCTGAGCTGCACGGCGGCGTGTTCGGGGCTGTAGCGTACTGGCAAAGCGCGGCTCTGGTCCCGCTGGCCAGTACGGGAAGCCCGCTCTTGCACAGCTTCCGCACCGGTTCCGCCGCGGCTACCTGCTGCGCAGTCGGCGCCGCGAGTGGTACGGGTATCGCGCGGGGCCCTCAACGTTTGGGGGCTAATGGGGTATAATAGGTTGCGGAGAGTGGGCCGGGCGGTCGCGGGGCGACCTTCGCGGGTTGCTTCGAGGAAAGTCCGGACTCCACAGGGCAGGACGCTGGCGAAATGCCAGGAGGGGCGACCCTACGGAAAGTGGCACAGAAAAGACACCGCCGGCAGCGTAAGCGACATCGGCACGAATGGCTCGTGCTCAAGAGGCGCGGTGCTGTAGTGTTCGGTGGCCGGTAAGGGTGAAAAGGTGCGGTAAGAGCGCACCGGCGATATGGTGACATATCGGCCTGCCAAACCCCGTCCGGAGCAAGCCCACATAGGGGAGCGCAAAGGGTGGCCCGCCCAGGCTCCCGGGTAGGGCGCTAGAGGCGCCTGGCAACAGGCGTCCCAGATACATGACCGCCGCCCGAAAGGGCACAGAATCCGGCTTATAGGCCCACTCTCCGCCATATTTTGGGCCAGAAACTACCGGTTATTGGCTCGGACGGAGGCGATAACGCGAACTTAGCGTGCCCGTCATCTGGGGGTCGTTCGGGGCCTGTCCGTGCCGCGTCTGACGACGCGGAAAGGACGCCCAAGCCATGCGTATCGCAGACCTCGCCGACCAGTTCTACCTCCACCTCGAAGCCGAGAAGGCCGCCAGTCCCCTGACCATCTCCTCGTACCGTTCGGACATCCGTGACCTGCTGCGCTTCCTCGACGAGAGCCAGATCGAGCCGGAGATCGAGGCCATCACGTCCGGCATCCTGCGGCAGTACATGGTCCACCTCACCCAGCGCGGCCTCGCCCCCGCGACCCGTGCCCGCCGCCTCCACGCCCTCAAGTCCTTCTGGCAGTTCCTGATGGACGCCGAGTACGCAACCAAAAGCCCCTGCGCCCGCCTGAGCCTCCCCAAGGTCGACGGCCGCGTGCCCGCCTACCTGCTGCCCGAGGAGTGCCAGGCCCTCCTCGACGCCACGGAGGAACAGCACTACTCCCTCCTCGCCACCCGCGATCGCGCCGCCCTCTCCGTGCTCATCTTCTGTGGCCTGCGCCGCCAGGAGCTACTGAACCTGAAGGTCTCCGACATCACGCTCTCCGAAGCAACGCTTCAGGTGGTCAAGGGCAAGGGAGGCCGGTCGCGCATGGTGCCGCTGGTGCCGCAGGTGCTGGGAGCGATCGAGGTCTGGCTGGAGGTGCGACCCCAGACGGAGCACGAGTACCTGTTCGTCGGCCGCGACGGCCGGCGCCTCTGCGCCCATGGCGTCCACGACCTGTTCCAGCGCGCAAAGCAGGCCTCAGGCCTCGACCGCCCCGGAGTGAGCCTCCACACCCTCCGCCACTCCTTCGCGACCATGCTACTGCACAGTCAGGTGGACCTGTTCACTCTCCAGAAGCTCCTAGGCCACGCCTCGATCCAGTCGACGACCACGTACCTCCACGTCGACCTGGGGAGGCTGAGAGAGGCGGTGTCGAGTCATCCGATGGCGGGGACGTCAACGGCGGGCGGCGGGTAGAGCCGAGTAGCGGCGCGCCGGGGGCCCCGGATGTCGATGCGAGTTCCCCGGCGTGCTCCAGGCGGCCTGACGCCCGGAATGCGCGGGCCGCGGCGCTGGCCAGGTGGCCCCCGGCGCCCACACGGCTCGCCGCTGGTCGGGGGAGCGCGGTCGCAATACGCGACGCGCTCCCCTCGGCACGCGCAGTCCAATGCCGTCGCCCGAGGCGCGGGGCATCTCGGCGCCGCACAGCATTGCCGGCGGGCGGACTGGTGGTGTCGGGCATCGCCGATGGCCACCGTGTGGCCACGCGCTGCAGCTACGCGAAGGACGCGCTTCGCCACACGCGTTGGCCCATCTGTGCTGGTTGGGCGCTACCTCTTCGGCGGCGTCTTGGCCACCTTCGATACGTCAGCGTCCTTGCGCTCTCCCAGACTCCGCGCCAGCTTGCATCTCTCGCATTTGGTGCTGGTGCCGAGGTTGAGTTTGCCGCAACTGCAGAACCAAGTGAGGGAGGCCATCGGCTGCACGTCCCTTCAGAGTGACTTTCCGCGACGGGTGTGCGCAACTTGGGTGGGAACCGAGGCGGTATGCACAGGTGACTGGAGTGTCGCCGGGCTCGACCATGCCCCGGTATGCCCGATCCGCGCCAGCCCGTTACCCAAACCGCATGAATGACCCGTTGGTCAGGGCGATCGCCCGTGTCCTGTGGTGGTGGCTGACTGGGCGCCAGAGCCAGGCGGGGCCGCTGATACGGGCGGCAGCGGAACGCTGGTCAGGTGCGGCGACGGGGGCAGGAGGGCGGCGCCTGACGGGACTGGGGGAGCGCTGCCGGCCAAGCCGAAGGCAGCACTCGGTAGGCCCCCGAGCCCGAATGCAGCGCTCGGAGCCGTTGGCGCTCCTGCGACTGTGGGCACGGCCGGCGGCGCCGGCAGCAGCGCCGAAGTCCCAGGGCGCACGGCTCCAGTGGCGGCTTTGGCGCCAGCGCCTCCTGGCAATACGGCGGACTGGCCCGGGAGTGCCAGTTGTGTGACCATCACGGAGCCTGGGGCGGGGCGGCCTCCCGGAGGCCTGGCAGTAGCCACTGCTGGCGGCGCGGCAATCCCCTGCGGGGGGGCGACGGACCGACGCACCGCGGCTGCGCGCAGCGGCCCTGGCGATCTCGCGACTGACGCGGTGCGGGGGGGCGCGGCTTGCGCGCCCGAGGGCGCGGCCTGCCGTGGGGCCGCACTGGACCGGTGGGCAGCCGTCGAGGCGGGAGCCACGCTCACACTTCCCTGCATCGGGGCTGGGGACGCCTGCGTCGTCAGGGTTGCCGTCGGGCTCTGCCCGGTCGTCGCCGCTGCTGGGACGGCGATGGGGAACGGATCCGCTAGGTTCAGACGCCGCATGCGTTCGCACCACGGGCACTCCTGCAAGTGCGGGCTGTAGTGGTGCTGCTGGCTCTGCGGGCAAGTCACCAGCGTTGCGCCCACCGCATCCAGGACGCTCATCCACTCGACTGCACGGGGACGCGATGAGGGAATCGTCTCGCCATCGACGAAACACCGCATGAAGAGCTGTCGAATGGCATCTGGCAGCATCTGGAAATCCGGGCAATCGAGCGGCGGGCGCACCTCCCCGTTCGCGGCATAGGCCAAGCGGAAGTAGTTCACAATGATCCTCTCAGAGTGCTCGTGAGCCTCGGGCACGGAGGGATGGGCGGCCACACCGTCAAACGGATGGCGGCCCTCCATGAGCAACTGGAACACGAGCACCGCCAAGGCAAAGCAGTCATGATCATCGCGGCGGTCGAAGCTCGTGAGGTCTCTGCCCTGGTTCTCGGGGGGAGTGTACTCCTTCTTGCCCACCACACAACGGTGTACGTAGGCGGGGGTAGTGACCTGAAAGCTGTCTGTATCGATGAACACGATCTGGGCAGTGTCCCGCACCAGCAGGTTGGACTCGTTCAGATCGCCTACCACGTAACCCCTCTGGTGGAGGGCAGCAAGGGAGGAGGCGACATTGCGTGCGGCGTACAACAGGTACTTCCAGTTGAAGAGGGGCCAGATGCTCTTGCGGTCCTTTGGGAAGTAGAGCCTGTAGACTGGCTGGCAGTTCTCGACCCGTGGCATGGTGAAACCCACGAAATGGGTTCTGTTCCTGTCCGAGTACAGTAGGTCCCGTGGCCACGCGATAGAGATAGTTCCGGTGTGCGCGGCCGGGTCGGCCGGGGCATTCCGGATCATGCACTCGACCTTGGCTTGCCGATCCTTGGTGAGCCGGTGCTGGTGGTACACCTTGGCAAGGAGTCTGGGATCGCGCTCCACCGCCAAGACGGCGGCCTCGCCGCCCACCCCGATCTGGGCGCCGAGCTGGATCTGGTCGCCCGTCTCGGTGAACACCACCACTAGGCATCCACCTCCGCACGCCATGCGACGACTATGCTGATGTCGTCTTCCGTCCGCTTACCCTTGATGACCTTCTCCAGGAACGTCCGGTAGGCGGACACGCGATCCTCTGGGGGCTGGCTGGCGGCGAACGCCACTGTGTCGGAGATGAACGGTTCGTAGGGCACAGAACGACACAATGCGATGTGTTCCAGACTGTCGCTGAATACAGCGGCCATCGTGGCTTCGGCATGGAGGCAGTAGAAGCGGAAGTAAGCCTCCCATCTGGTCTGAGAGAGGAACCGTGTCTCATTCGCGTACTCACCGTGTTCTGGCGCGGCCAACAGGACAAGACCGCCGCCATCGATGCCGACCACGCCTGCGCAATCACCTATGCTGGCAGCCGCAGCGAAGCCTGGGCAGAGCGCGACAGCGGTGAGTGTCGTACTGAACTCACGGATGGGGCTGTGGTGTTGCCCGGCCAGTTCCTCCAATGAGAGGCGTGCCTCGCGGAAGCACTCAAGAAGCAGAGCTTCCCAGGCCGGTTCTCCCTCCGGCCGCCAGTAGAGCAGCCGTCGCGCCAAGACGTTCTGTGCAGCATCGACTGCCGCTGCACTCCCAATCTGACCGAGTGAGCTACTTCCCGCTCCATCGGCAACGATCAGCACGCAGGTGTCGGCTCTGGGCAGCAGGTACAGTGAAGTGTCCTGGCAGGGCTGACCGCTCTGCTCATGACCCGAGCCCCTCAACGAGACAGCAAAACCGTCCCACACTGACCGGACATGGGGGCTCATCGCTGACACACCAATCCTGCGATCATGGTCCAGACCCGGAGACCCGGGGGTTCGGGCGAGCGCCGCCAGGACACCGTGTGCAACAAAGAGGCAGGCCCCATCATGCGGAGACCGTGCCCCAACCGACCGGCGGGAGTTGCTTCTGATCACCAGGGTTCGAGCTGGACACCGTGACCATGCTGCGGCTAAGCCACTCAAACATCTCAGCGAACCTGCTGCCCTGCAGGTATAAAGGCGGCCGACTGGGTGACGCGATGTCCTTCAGACGGTCCATGTCTGCCTCCATGCAGCCGACAGCGAAGAACATGAACTTCCTGTCGCGCTCTCCCTCGTGGACCATGCGAGTAGCCTGCGGAACGTTGTGCTCGTCCGTCGGCATGCCATCCGTGAGCATGAAGATCCACGGCCGGTAGTACGACCTGCCCTCGGCCTTGTATACCTGCTTCTTGGTCTGGACCATATCGATCGCGGAGAGTATCGCCTCGCCCATTGGTGTATTGCCACGTGCGGACAGCTGCGGAGCCTGTGGGAGCTTGCTCACCACCGTGAAGTCTAGCTCGGTCTCGACCGTCTGGCCGAAGCTAAGCACTGCTGCCTCACATCGGCGCGCAGCGAGCGGATCCTGCTGCAGTTCGCCGAAAAGAGTCTTTAGCCCAGCGTTGACCTGAGCCAGCGGCTCCCCGTCCATGCTGAGTGAGCAGTCGATCAGTATGACCAGTGCGCAGCGGGCCTCAAGTCCCTCATCTTCCCTTGGCGTGCGAATGATGTCGAACTCGCCGTCAACTAAGTCTCCCATGTGCGCATCTCCTTGAGATCGTGTTGATAGGCATCGTCGGGTAGTCCGATGTGATGCGTCTTGCGGCATCATGCCTCCTGCCCTACCACCACGGAACGGCCAGCCCAATTGGCGCTACCGTACCGAGAAGTTGATGAGACTGGGACTGTAGTTGGCTTTGTCCAGTTC
>Ga0334884_1004065_pt1 | contig 15610 bp, 5 predicted proteins | sample GraSluR1_MG_7_FD_207215 | JGI IMG/M metagenome (GOLD analysis project Ga0334884, IMG submission 207215) | Sludge microbial communities from methane-producing bioreactor in Wageningen University, Netherlands - Granular Sludge_12_05 R1 | ecosystem: Engineered > Bioreactor > Anaerobic > Unclassified...
GACGCCGGAGCCCGAGACCCACGGCCTCAGCGTGAGTGCCGCCATCGACGAGCTGAACGATGCCCTGCTGTTCGGGCCCGCACTGTCGCCCACGCGGTCGGAGCGTCTGGGGCGCTTCCTCGCCGGACGCCAGGGGCTGCCGGGCAGCTATGCCGGGCTGTTCGCCGCGGTGGGCGAGGAGCTGGCCGAGGGCTACCGCACCTTCACCGGCGAGCGCATGCGCAGCGGCGGCGGCGCCAGGCACATCCTGGGGGAGGAAGCCCTCCGGGCATTGGTGCTCCTGGAGCGCACTGGTGGGACCGAGGCGGGAGTGGTCCTCATGCGCGAAGCCCTTGCGCGTGGTACCGAGGAGATGGGGCGCCGGCTGCTCAAGCAACTGCAGCCCGACAGCACGGAGCGCCCCGGGTTCTACTGCTGCCACACCTGCAGCGTGGCGCTGTGGCGGGCCCTGGCCGTGGGAGCCTACGAGGGGCGTGATGACTCGCTGCTGGGTGGCCTAAGCGGCCTGCGGGATCGCCGCACGGGCGACGGCGCCTGGCACGGGTTTCCCTTCAACTATACCGTCGCCGCCCTCATCGACTCGGAGCTGGAACCGGCCCGGGCCGAACTCACCTACGCCCGTCCGGCGCTGGAGCAACGCCTCAGTCGCCGCAGCAATGCCGATGACGTCTACGCCACCCGGCGCCTGGCCGTTTTCCAGCGCGCTCTGGAGCTGGTGGGCTGAGCCGGAGCGGGCGCGCGGCGCGCGGCTTGCGCCCCGCGCCCGCCCCGGCGCCGCACACAGAGACCGCCCCCGTCCTCCACCGCCGCCCGGCGGCACCGCCGTGCTATCTCGCCACCTCCACCAGCGCGATGTAGTCCACGTTCATCCCCACACCGTCGACATTGGTGAGCTCGATAAGGTGCGTGCCCGCGGCCAGATCGAGCACGAGGTCCTGGCCGTCGGCCGCCTTGAGCGCCGCGTGGGCCCAGTCGCCCGCGTCGCCGCCGAAACCTCCTGTGCCGTGGAAGGTCTGCTCGATCGCAGGGCCGTCGTTGATCCGGGCCTCGCGCTTCACACGACCCGGGGTGCAGTAACGCAGGACCACCCGGTACCTGGCGGCTTCGTCCACCTGCACCTTCCAGCTCAGCCGGTGGCCCTGGTTGTCCCAGTGCGAGAAGCACTCACCCACCACCCCGGCCTTGTCCTGCCTTATCTGTACCTCCCCGCCCTCCTGGCCGCTGAAGTTCTCCGCCTGGACAATCGGCCCTGCGCTGATCAGCTCCTCCTGCGCCTTGATGGTTGCCGAGGCCGACAGTCCCTCGGGGCCGTCGAACACGGCCTGCAGTGTGTAGATCCTCCCGCCGCTCAGCAGGGGAGGCCCCTGGTTGAGGGTTACCCGGAACTCCGCCTGAGCTATCCCGCCGGCCGCTGCCTGCACCTCGACGCTCTGCGGAGTGACGCTCAGGCCCTCGGGCACGGTGAGGGTGAAGGTGCCGGCGACCGCCTCCTCCGGCGGTGCAGACAGATAGGCCGTGACCGCCGTCGTCTCGCCGGCCCGCAGGGCCGTGTCTGAGCTGCCCAGCCAGGTCGCCGGACCCGTCTGGGTGATGGCATAGCTCGTCACCGGCGGCTGTGTGTAGCCCATGGCCTCGTGGGCCACGTCGTAGCGGTAGACGGGGTCCTGCAGCAGTGTCACGCGCCGGTCGGACGCCGGGATGGTGGTGGTATAGATCCGTATCTCACCGGGGACGGTGGTCACGATCTCCTCGCGCCAGTCGCCGAGGATATCGCCCCAGAACTGCTGCCCGCCCTGGAGGCCCTCGGTCACCACTTGCCCGTTGTACTTGGTGAGCCTCCCGCCCTGACAGATCTCTCGCAGCGTGTCGCCGTCCCAGTACACGGCGTTGTAGCTACCGTAGGACTTCTCGTCACGGGCCAGCATCTCCCCCTGGGCCGTGAACAGCCAGCGCGGTGCGGCACCGTGGTACCTCTCGCCCGCAGGGTCGCCCTTGGGGTCCTCCCCGGCCCAGCACTCGCTCCCCGGGTACATGGGGTCCACGTCCGCGCACATGCCCATCCCCACGTGGTAGGTGCGCTCGCCGATCTTCCAGATGATCTCGCCTGTACGGGCGTCGACGAGGCACACGCCGTCGTCCTGTCGGGGGGGCTCGATGACGTAGAAGATCTCCATTCCCGGACGGGCCGGGTCGACATCGGTCAGGAAGCAGCGGTCCGGATGACCCAGACCGGTGGTCCACAGGCCCTTGCCGTCGTCGTCGATGACGCACGAGCCCAGGATGACCTCATCGCGGCCGTCGCCGTCCACGTCCCCGCTGTGCATCCAGTGAGCGCCCTGACCGCGCCAGTTGCCCTCGGTCTCCTCGGTGTTCTTCCACGTCCACAGCTCCTGCAACTTGCCCTCATGGAACTGGTAGGCCACCAGGACCATGACGCCGTATGTGCCCCGGGCCACCAGGAGACAGGGGGTCTTGCCGTCGAGGTACGCGACCCCGATTTGGTTGCGGGAGGCCACGTTGTAGCCGTTGGGTCCGCGGCCGATCAGGTCGCGGTGAGGCCACTCAACGCGGTCTTTGACCTGACCGGTCTCGCCGTCCAGAATCGAGACGTACTCGGGAGCACTCATCACGCGCCCGTCCGGCCCGCGCGGATCACCCTCCCCGCTCTTCACGGCCACCTCCGCCTTCCCGTCGCCGTCGAAATCCCACACCACGTACGGCGAGTACCAGATGCCTCGCTCGATGGCCCAGCCCATGTCGTAGCGCCACAGGAAGGCGCCATCGGCGCTGTAGGCCTCGAGCTTGTAGGTGTCCGGGCTGGGCTGCCAGTACAGCGAGTAGGGGTCGATGTTGTCCTGAGGCTGCTTGATGACGTAGTCCAGTCGCCCGTCGCCGTCGAGGTCACCCACGCCCAGCTTCTGGAAGGTGTAGTCGCCTTGCAGCTTGATGGACAGGTACGCCTGCGGCTCGGAGTTGGCCTCGATATGGGCGGTCTGTGAGGGCGTCTGCTCTTGCCCGTTTTGAACCGCGCGTATGAAGTACGTGTTATCCATCCCGGCCGGGGCCTCGGTGTCGGTGAAGTCCGTCGTCTTCGTGATGGGCTGCTCATTGATCTTCACCGGACGCATCCGGCCGGTGCCGCGATAGACATTGAAGCCCACGTCCGCCGGGTCATCCGCCAGCAGCCGCCAGCCCAGGTAGACCTTGCCCTCTCCCAGCGGCACCGCGATCAGGCCCCGGTCCACCTTCTCCCACACGCGCTCCGTCGCCCAGCCCTCCACCTTCACCTTTGGCCTGGGGGGCGGGAGCGGCTCGGCCTCGGTCAACGCCACGTCATCCACCCACACCGTAGCCTTCCCACTGCCCACGACGCGCACGTAGATCTGGTCGCAGCCCTGGGGGATGTCGGCCCGTGCCTTCACCTGCTTCCAGTCCTCCGTCGCCCAGACGCCGTCCGAGGCGATGTTCCAGGAGATCAGCTTCCCCTGGCCCATCGCAACCACCGCCAGGTCCGCGCCGGCGGTATCCTCGCACTTCATCCAGGCCGTGGCCTCCCACGCCTGACCGGGCCGCACGGCCAGCCGGCCGGAATTGGTGAGGGCGTAGTCCCGCTCGCCCTCGTGGGTGAACTTCACCGCCCGCCCGCCGCTGTGGGCCTCCTCCACCAGCTCCGCCCCCCCGACGCCCTCCCGCGACCACCACACCCAGCCGCTGCCGGCGAAGTCCGGGCCGAACTCAAAGCCCCCATTGGACACTCCGTTGGCCTCGGGCATCGAGGGCGTCAGCGTGATGGTGTCGTAGTACGAGAAGCCCGGCCCGCTCTCCTGGGCATAGCGGTCGTCCACCCAGAACTCGAACTGGCCGCCGGTGATCTCGAACCGCCCCAGGCGGCCGCCCAGGCTCGAGAGCCGCTTCCACTCCTTCCCATCCAGCGAGACACCCAGGTCGCGGCCGTACTTGATGGTCACCACCCAGGCCCCGTCGGGGATGCCGGTAAGCACGGTGTGCAAGACAGGAGCCCCCTCCTCCTCCGTCTCCCGGTCCGCCATCACCGGTGGCGACTGCAGCACCACGCCGCCGGACCACTTGGTCTCGGCGTCCTTGTCCTTGCTCCACAGGTTCCACTTGTCTACCGGGGTGATGTCCTTGCCCCAGGCGCTCTCGGGAGAGGAGCAGTCCTCGGCCTCGAACACCATGATCTCCTGCCGGCAGTAGGTGGGACCCGCCGCCAGCAGCACGCCCAGGATCACGATGGCAACTGGCATGGTCTACCTCCATGGGCTTCACTGGACCGACCACATCACGACTGCAGGGAGCCGCAGGCGCGGCGCGGTGGCTCTTGACGGGTGCTGGCCGCTCCTGCTGCCGGTGCCGCGCCGCGCGCCAACCGACTCCGCGGTGCAGGCCGGGCCCTTCGCCAGAGGGGCGGGCTGTCCCTCTATCGCCTCGGCCCGTGCCCAGAGAGCATGGACCCGGCGGTTCGGAGAGACCGCCCTCACGTGGCGGCTCCGAACTCATGGCCGATGCGTTGCTGAAGCGCCGCGATCTGCGCGAAGGCCTGGTTGAGCAGTGCCTGGTCCGGTGGTCTGAGGCGGCGGTAGTCCACCACGTTCCCCGGAGGATGGCCGGAGTCAAGCAGGGCCGCCTGGTGTTCCAGGCGCAGCCGCGTCAGCAGTTCGTACGCGGCAACGGTGTCATCCCTGCTGGAGGCGACGATGGCGCCCGCCTCCTCCAGTGCATTCAGACGCTCCAGGGTGTTGGTCTGCTGCAGCCCGTGGCGAAGCGCATATAGTCGTGCATGGGCGACGATGGGTGCCATGGCGTCCTTCAGGTTCACCTGACCCGGACGATCACCCGGCGAGGCCGCGCCCAGGATCCTGCCGAACAGACGCAGCGGACCCCGGAACTGCAGCACCTGCTGCGAGAGGTGAGTGAGAAACAGTGGATGGGCGGCGATAGTCTCATGCACGTGACGTCGCAGCTCGTCGGCCAGCTCGCCGTCGCCGAACACCGGGCGGAAGTCGAAGAAGATACTGAACTGCAGGATCTCCTGAGCCTCGGCGCGACGAATCCACTCGGTGAAGTACCCTTTCCACACCGACATCGGTTGGCACCAGCGGGGCGTCTTGGCCATGACCCCGCCGCGGCACGGCGGATAGCCCGCCTCCGCGAGCCAGTCGCACACGCTCTCTCCCACGGCCTGGAAGTAGGCGGCGTGCGCAGCGGGAGCCCCGGGACTGTCGGCGTAGAGCAGAGCGTTATCCTGGTCGCTGGAAAGCACCAGCTCCTCCCGCCCGTGGCTGCCCAGGGCCAGGAAGGCGAAGGGGACCGGCGCGGCCCCCAGCGGCTCCCGGCCCGGCCGGGGCTCCGTGGCCGCCAGGTCTCCGAACCGCTCGGCGGCCGCATCGCAGGCCGAGGTCAGCATGTGGGTCACCCGTCCGGGATGCCCACCGCTGTCCAGCACGACCCTGGCCAGCCCCGGTGCGCGGCGACATGAGGTCACCACCTGCCGGGGCGTCTCGGACCGGGCAATGTCGCGGGTCAGCACGATAGGTCCATAGTCGTGGAACTGCAGCAGCTCCTGGCTGCGGATGACCCCCGTCACCTGCCCGGCATGATCCTCTACCGCCACGTGATGGACCCCGTGCTGCTCCATGGTCAGCAGGGCCTCGTACACGTTGGCATGGGCCGCGATGGCCACCAGCGGAGAGCTCATGATCCGGTAGACTGGAGTCTGCAGGTCAAGCCCTCCGGCCAAGATCCGCTGCCGCAGGTCGCGGTCGGTGACGATGCCCACCACCTCGCCGGACCCGGCGCGCACCAGCACCTCGGCCGCCCCGTTGGTAGTCATGGCGTCGGCCGCGGCTCGGGCCGAGCAGTCCAGCTCACAGAACACGGGCAGGCGGGCCACATCGCCCACCGGTTCGTGCAGAAACAGCATTGAGGCCTGCAGACGCCGAATCTGCGCGTCCCGCTCGGACTGCCGCCGCTCGCGAGAGCTGACGTCCTGGATGACACCGTCGATGAACGGCCCCTCACCGGGCGCGGAGGTCTGCAGCACCGCGCCGAGCGCGATCGTGGTTGTCTCGGCGGTGTCCGTGGCCAGGTGCAGGTGGCGCTCCGCCGAGCCATCTCGTCGCAGGTCGGACAGGAAGCCCTCGTAGGCGGCGGGATCGGCGAACAGACCGGAGAGCGTCAGAGGCGCCCCGGCCGCGGCGTCGGGCCCCAGGCTCAGGAGACGCGCCGCCGCGCGGCTGCAGGCCACTACGCTGCCGTGGGCCGTAGCCGTGGCCCGGAAGACCCCGGCCGTCAGCGACTCGGAAAGCTGCTCCAGAAGCCCCTCACCCCGGGCGGCGGCCGGACCCGGGTCCCGCGACCCGGAAGTCGTGAGCCCCACAGGCTTGGCGAGCACGATCACCCCACGCCTGCCGCCGAACACGATCGGGTTCAGGGTTACCACACACTCCAAAGGCCGGCCATCTCGCCGCCGCAGCACCGCTTCCACCCCACCCGCCGCCTCCTCCGAAGACACAACCCGCGTCATACTCTCCCAGACGGTCTCGTTCTCAGCGCCCGGTGGGATGACGTCCTCGAGGTCAAGCAGCTCCAGGTCCTGCGCCGAGCAGCCCAGCAGGTCCAGCAGCACCGGATTGCCATAGCGGCAGCGCCCATCCAGCACCAGCAGGGCTCCCTCCGTGGTCGCCTCCACAAGTGAACGGTAGCGTTCCGTCGAATCACGCAGACCCTCCTCGGCCTCCGAACGCTGCCGCTCCAGACGCAGCGACTGTCGCAGTACGTACAGAAGCAGGAGAGCCACAACCACCGAGATACCCACGGAAACGCGGACCAGGCGCCTTTGCAGGAGCGCGCTCTCTCTTTGCACGTCCTCGGTGTAGATCCCGGTACCGATGATCCAGCCCCAGGGCTCAAAGCCCTTCACGTATGACTCCTTGGGCGCCACGTGGTTGGGGTCGTCCTTCCACTGCCAGACGTAGTCCACATACCCCTCATGTTGTCGCCGCACCACCTGGGCAAACTCCACGAAGATGCGGACACCGCGGGGATCCTTGTAGTCCGAGACATCCCGGCCGTTGAGGTCCTTGCGGTAGGGATGCATGACGATCCGCGGCTGCATGTCCTGGAGCCAGAAGTAGTCCTTTCCATCCCGACCGTACCGCAGCAGTTCGATGCGGGTCTTGGCCATCTCACGCGCCTGCTCGGCGCTGAGAGTGCCGGCCTGATGGTCCCTCTCGTAGCCGGCCAGGATGCTCCACGCCGACTGGGTCAGCTCGCGAATCATCTCGCGCTTGCGGTCCAGTAGCGAGCGCTCCAGAGCGGGGAAGAACACTCCGAAGATCGCCACCGCGAACAGGCCCATCGCCAGGAGGGTGGGGAACACCACGTGGAACAGGAAGTGGCGCCGGCGCATGCGGAACCGGGGCTGCTGAACGGCGGAGACCGCCCCCGAGGACCCGCTCGCCGGACCACAGCACACCGCGTCACGGAAGCGCCTCCAGCGCTCCGTGGGCATCGGCACACCGAGACGGCCGTGGCGCTCGTGACCGTCGCTCCCGGCGCTGACCAGGAGACCCAGCTCATCGGCCAGGTCAACCAGGCCTTGGCGCTGTGGCTCCGCGTACGGGCCGTAGATCGCTTCCAGACCGTCCAGACCCATGCCCTTGAGCTCCACAAGCATGTCGCGGAGCCGCTCGCGGTCGGACTGCAGCACCAGGGGATGGGCGAGAAACGCCCGGCCACCGGCGCGGTGGATAAGCTCGATCGCCTCGGCGATGCCGATCCTGCCGTTGGCGGCGGCGCCCGCCCGCTCCGCCGAGCGCGACGTCTGCAGCCGTACCGAATCCTCGATGCTCTGAGTCGGCGGCACGCGGGCATCGCGCAGTGACTGCAGGGCCGCCTGAAGCTCGAGGCTCTCAGGGTCGAAGCCATACCCCAGCAAGTGCGCCTCGCTCCCCCGGTACTGCGCCGTCATCTCTACACCGGCGATGCTCCCGATCTCCCGGCGCGATAGGGCCTCTCGGAACTCGCCCAGCCCCTCGAGGGTATCGTGGTCGGTGAGCGCGGCGAAAGCCACCCCCGCGGCGGAGAGCCTCTCGGCCAACTCACGGGGACTCAGGGCGCCGTCGCTCTTTTCGGAGTGGCAGTGGAGGTCCACGCGCGTGGTGGGGGTCATCGGGCCAGCATCCGCTCCAGACCGACGGTGGGTGAGCGCGAACGGAAAGCGAACGACGGCGGCGGGACGCGCGACGCAGACGCCACAGAAGCGCTCGCAGGCCTTGGCCGGGTCTTGACGGCGCCGCTGCCCCATCCCGCGGCCCCGTCACGGCCGGCGCCGCTGCAGGCCCTCCCATGGACTCAGCGGTCGGCCTCAGCCGCGAGCGGCAACGTCCCCGTCAGATCATCCTCCGCCGTGGAGATCATCCAAGACAGCGCCTTTTCCGGTACGAACGACTCGCGGACAAAACCTCTGTTCGGCACCTGACGCAGCTCCCACTCCATCCGGTCCTCGTATACACGGAACACGCGATAGACGTTGGGCCATTCGCAGAAGGCCGGGTTGACCACATGGATGATACCCTCTTTGGGGTTGTGCTCGTTCCAGTGGGTATGCCCGCACAGCGTGGCCACCACGTTAGGGGCCTTCTGAAGTACCTCCAGCACCTCGCGGCCCGTGGACGAGGCCGGGAGCCTGTAGCCGGACGAGGAGAGCCCGCCCCGACAGACCAAAGGATAGTGCCATACGAAGACAGTGGGCGTCCGGGTATCCCGCGCCAGCTCCTCCTCCAGCCACCGGACCTGCTCGGGCCGGACCCCGATGCCTCCGCTGTCCGCGGCGTCGTAGTGGTCCACGAACCGCCCGCCTTTGTCCTTCCAGTAGGAGCCGTCCAGGACAATGAACCGCAGCGGCCCTTCAAAGAACACGTAGTCGGTGGCGCCACCGGGGAAGAGCTGCGGGCACAGCTCCAGGACGTCATCGCGCGAGGAGGCCAGATAGGAGTCGTGGTTCCCGATGCAGCCGTAGACCGGCAACTTCACGCTCTCAAGTACCGCCTTGAGCGTCTCGAACTGCGCGCGGCGGGCGCTGTCGGTCATGTCTCCGGCAAGGAGCGCAAACCGCACGCCCTCTTGCTCCAGCAGGGCCAGCGTCGCCGCGAGCTCTTCCTTCGCGGGGCCGTCCATCTTCACATTCATCCACGTCGCCCGGCCCTCGGACAGGTGAGTGTCGGAAAGCAGGGCGAAGCTGTAGAGGGGGTCCTCCACGGCGCTGGGGAGGGGGCGCAGCGTGAGCGACTGCAGCGTGCCCCCCGGCCGGAAATGCGGCCCGGCCACCGTCACGTAATGCCGCCCCGCGGGCAGCAGCCAGGTGGCAAGCTGCACCTCGTCCGGCGGGCGCTGACCTGTGATCTGCGGCGCCGGGCCGGTGAGGGCGTTGCCCTCACTCTGCCAGGCTTCCGCCGCCACCATGGGCGCGCCCACCACCGTGTCATCGCAAAGCACATAGGCTCTCAGGCCGGGGCGCAGATCGCCGTCGGGTGCCAGCCGCAGGCTACCGGTGACATAGAGCGCCTCAGGCACCTCCACGGCGAAGGTGAGCAGGCCGTCGGGGGGTATCGCGAGCGGCTCCGGGGCCGGCCGGATCGGCTCCGGAGCCGAGAACCCGGCCACCAGCGCCCCCTGTGCCGGCTGCAGCGTCAGCTCGCCGGTCGCGACCAGCGTCGCCGCGGTCCTGTCCGCTTCCGCCCGCAGAGTGCCGACCATCCCCGGGTAGACCTCGATGGGCGGGTCCGGCAGCACCACCTTGCGCAGGGTCACATCATCGAACCAGCTCACCCCGGTGGTGGTCATCGCCAGCATGACCTCGCAGTCCCCGGCCCGCCACTCCTTGCCCCTCAGCGAGGCCGTAAGCCGCACCCACCGCCCCTCCACGCCGCCGGCCACCTGTGCCTTCGTGTGCCGCTCCTGGCCGTCGCTGGCGGAGATGTACAGCCGCACCACACCCGTCTTGGCTGCGTACACCCAGGCTGAGAACTCATAGTCCGACTCCAGGTCCACAAGACCGTCCAGTCGGAAGTAGGCGCCACCGGAGGTGTCGGTGGGGGAGACGCGCAGGGAGGTCTCACCGGAATGGGCCCGAGCGCTATCGCCCGCGTACTCCGCGCGATAGGTGTGCAGATCGGGAATCTCGGCCTCGAAGCCCTCCGCGAGCACGAGACCCTCGGCCGTCTCCTGGGCCGGGACACAGAGGGGAAGACACAGCAAGCAGCACGCCGTGGCACGGGCCGCGGCTGAGAGGATGGAATAGTGCATGACAAGACTCCAGGGCGCTCGGGTGGGTTGCTGGGGATGGATGCGCGTTGAGCGCCTGTGGGGAACTCTTCCCCGGAGGTGCTGCAAGGTCCTGCCCGGAGGGCCCCACAGAATGGCGCGGTACCCTACAGAACGGCGGCGGCCGGCGTCGTTCAGGCGGGCGATGGCGCGGTACAGGCCCGCGCCCTACAGGACGGCGCCGCGCCGCCGCTGGTCGTAGCCCTCTCCTGAGCAGTCGTATCGCGAAAAAGAGGGAAAGCGGGGCCCGCAGGCGGGACCCGCAGGGAGCGGCGCCTTGGGCGTTCGTCGTTGTCGTTGGATGGTTCCCTCGGCGCGGTACAGGCCCGCGCCCTACAGAACGGCGCCGCTTGCCGTTCCGCATCACGCGCCACGGCCGTTCGCCGTTTTCCGTCGCCCTCTCCAGAGCAGTCGTATCGCGAAGGAGAGGGAAAGCGGGTCCCGCAGGCGGGACCCGCAGGGAGCGGCGCCGTTGGCGTTCGTCGTTGTTGTTGGATGGTTCCCTCGGCGCGGTACAGGCCCGCGCCCTACAGGACGGCGCCGCGCCGCCGTTGGTCGTAGCCCTCTCCAGAGCGGTCGTATCGCGAAGGAGAGGGAAAGCGGGTCCCGCAGGCGGGACCCGCAGGGAGCGGCGCCGTTGGCCGTTGGCCGTAGTCGCCGGAGGGCTCCGTCGGCGCGGTACAGGCCCGCGCCCTACAGAACGGCGCCGCGCCGCCGTTGGCCGTCGCCCTCTCCAGAGCGGTCGTACCGCGAAGGAGAGGGAAAGCGGGTCCCGCAGGCGGGACCCGCAGGGAGCGGCGCCGTTCGCCGCTAGATGGCCCTCCTAACGCCGTCCAGCCCGCCCGCCCGCCTACCTCACCGCCATGCACGCCTCAACCGCCTCCGCTACCGCCTGCCGCTCGCCAAGCAGTCTCTGCGGATCCTTGGTGTACACCGTCAGGCTCTCGGCCAGCCTGTCCGGAGCCCCCAGCGCCTCCCTCGCCTTGTCCAGAGCCGCCGAGACCGCCGCCGCATCGCCGCCCCGCGCCCGCAGCGCCTCCAGACGCGCCATCTCCTGCCGTAGCGTCCAGATGTACTCGTAGTCCTCGATGCCGTCGCGCAGCACCTCCCACCTCAGAGACACCACAGGCCCCTTCAGCACCGGCTGCTCACTGGGCTTGCGCGAGGCCGGATACAGCAGCATCCCGTCGCCATTGCCCCAGTACCCGCCTTCGGGGCGGTAGGTCATGGCATCCTCCCACGGGTTGCGCGGCGTGCCGTCCGGCAGGTGGCCGTAGAAGGTGGTGGCCCAGTACAGCGAGCCGGTGACGCCGTACTTCTGGGCCATCCAGAACCGGATGCGGTGGTTGATGGCCGGATGGTCCACGAAGTTGTTCGGATACGGCGCCCGCGGCCCACAGCAGACGTACCACCACACCAGCTCCCCCGCGGCCTGCCGCGCCCGGCAGTCTTCGGGCTTGTAGGCCTCCAGCACGGGCACCCACAGGTCGATGGGGCCGATCAGCCCGGGCTCGGGCTGCTCGGTGATCAGGCGCGTGAGGCCGGGGCAGTTCTCCCCCAGTAGCTCCATGCCCTCCACCACATACGGATACGCGCTTTCCTCCGGCTCGTCGTACCAGTACGAGTAGGCCTTCTGCAGCCAGCCGTTGTCCCGCAGGTGCTCGATCACGGGGCCATAGAGGAGCCGGTGCAGGCGCTTGTACTCCTCGGTGAACCGCGGGTGCCCGCCGATCTGGCCGGGCATGCAGCTCATGTTGTAGGCATTGAACCCAAACTCGTCCAGATACCGCCGGGCGCCCTCGTCGAACAGCGAGAAGTCGTGGCTCACGGAGTAGTCGTCGCGAGCCTCCTCGGTCACCTGCACGGGGGCCGCGGGCTGGTACGTCTCCGGAGCCTCCGGGTCGATACGGCCCGCCAGCTCCTGCGCCCGTGCCGCCAGGTCCGCCGGCGAGGTCCTGTCTGTGGCGAAGTACACCACCAGCGGCCCCCAGCCCTCGTGCGTCTCTCCCTGCTTGATGCGGAACCGTTCCGGTGGCGCATTGGACACAGTAACACCGCCGCGTCCCTCGGCGATGGAGAGCCCCCCGACATCTCCGTCGAGGCAGAGCATCCCGAAGCCCACCGTGTCGTCCGACCACGCGGCAAACCCCGGCCCGTTGGCCACCTGCCTGGCCCCGAAGGTCGTGCGCGGGATGTTGAAGTACTCCCGCACCTCGACCTCCACCGGATCGGTGCTCTCCATCTTCGCCAGTCTCATGGCGAACCAGTCGTCACCGGTGGGGATGTACAGGCGGAAGGTCAGCTTGTAGCTTCGCGAGGCCTCCGACGAGGAGATGCAGGCCGCCACCAGCTCCCACTCCCGCATCGTGGGCGTGCGTCGGATCTCGTCCACCGAGGCGATGCCGTCCACGTACGGCCAGCTCACCCCGCTGCCCTGCCAGCCGACACCCTCCTTCTCGAAGTGCGTCATCGAGATGCGCTGCGAGGCAATCTCCGCCCCGTCCCAGTACAGCGTCCAGGGGCTCTCGTTGCCCTGCTGCACCTCCAATGTGAACCGGCCGGCGGTGATCCGTCGCTGCGGGCCCCCCATGTCCATCTTGATGGGGTAGTACCGCATGGGGTCGTAGGGCGAGATCCGGTGCTCGCGACAGCTCTGCATGTACAGGTCATGCACCAGCTTTCGCTGCTCTCGGTCGCCCAGGCCCAGGTAGTCCTCGTCCGCCGTCACCCCGTAAGCCGTGCTGATGTGCGTCTCGTCCGTCAGTGAGAAGCCGTAGACCCGCAGCCGCACCGGAACCTGTGTTTCCTCATCGGGCGTGGACACCGTCACGCTGCCCCGGTACTCGCCCGGCCGCGTCCCGGCGGGGGCGTGAGCCAACACCCAGAAGGGCTGGTTGCGCCCCGCCGCGCAGAGCGTAGCGCCCTCGGGCTCGGGGAGCGGGTCGGGCCACTCGCCCTTCCACCCGAAGCGGTCGGTGGGGATGCTCACCGGAACGTAGTCTACCTGCAGGACCTTGAACTCCCCGGCAGCGATGGTGCCTCCCGGACCGGAGAAGTCGGAGACCGTCACCGTCGCCGCCACGTTCTCCTGCGGCCGCACCACGAGCTGGAAGGCCTCGTACTCGTTGCCCGCCAGGCTGAGCCGCACGGCCTCCTCCTGAGCCTGCGGCATGGCCGTATCGCGGTGGATCTTGTAGAGCCCCTCGGCCCACCACAGCCCCAGCGCCTCGCCACCCGCCAGACGAGAGCCGAAGCCCTCCGTGGGGACCTCCGGCAGCGAGAACGCCGCGCGCCACAGGCCCGCGAACGAGCCGTCCGGCGCGCGCAGCGCCAGGGCCACCCCGTTGCCCCCCGGCTTGTCCGCGCGCCAGCTCAGCGCCAGCCCTATGCGCCGGTCGGCAGGAAGCTCAGGGATCGCGACGGTGGCCTCGGTCCGCGACGCCTCGTTGCCGCTGATCAGCAGCCCCTGCAGGTCCGTAACCTCCTTGCCCGTGGCCCGCAGGCGCAGCCTCTGGCTGCAGTCGCCCAGCCCCAGCTTCGGCGAGCCCACCGTCCGGATCGCCACCGCGGTTGGCGCCTCCCCGGCGGGCAGGCTCACCAGGCCGAACCGCGTGGGCTCGTGGAAGCCCGACTGGGTCGGCGACCAGCAGGTGCTCTCCTGACGGGTCGAGTCGTTGCGACAGATGTTCAGGCCCGCCAGAGCCTCCGCTCCGGTCGACAGCCCCAACTCCGTGAGCGGGATGGCCATCTCCACGGTCCAGCCGTCGGCCTTCACCTCCGTCGCCGACTGCCAGGTGGCGTCCCAGCCCGCGTCGTAGGCCGGAGTAGCGCCCTTGTCGCCACTCTCATCCCGCTGCACGTTGGCGGCGTTGACCAGCAGGTGGAAGTACCGTCTCAACGTCACTCCCGGATCGAGGAACACCTCGACACTCTCATCATTGTACACCTCCGAGTCTCGCTGCGACTGCGTCACCTTGATCGGCGCACCGGCCTGCGTCGCGCACTTCACCCCGATGTACAGCGTGTCGCCGCTGCGCAGGACACGGGCCGAGGTGCCGCCCTCGGCGGCCGTGCCCTCCATCGTGACGAACGGGCCCAATACCGTGGCCGCGCCCCAGGACTCTTCCACCAGACGGCCATCTACCTCCGGCGCTGCGGCCACATACGGAACCACCGCGGTAGGAAGAGGGTCCAGCGTGGGGACATACGCCGCGGCCGGAACGACTGCCAGCGCCAGCAGGCCCGGCAGCAGACGGATGGCCGGCGGCCGGCCGCTGCAGGACCTTCGCGTCGCGCGTCGCGTCATCTTGGTGTACTGCACAGAAACTCACCTCGCGTTGGTAGGTCAGGCTTCAGCACGGACATTCAGTGCGCGGCCGCGATCTGCTGCCAGGCCGGCAGTTCCCGGTTGAGCCAACCACAACATCCAGGTACCGCATTGTGACGACGATCTCGCGACATTCCCCGCACCGGCGGACGCCACCTGCCTTGCGCTCGCGACCGAGTCGGCCCCGGTCGGTGGCCCTTGCGGCCGTCTGCGGTGTGTCCTTGCGCCTCTGCCTTTGGCCCTCTGCCCGGCCGCTGAAGGTGTGTCCGCGGCCTGCCGGGAAGTCTTTCACACCGCAACCGGATCATCCTCAAGGAGTGTGTCCCATGTCAGATCGCCAATGCCTCTCCGGCCAACGCGGCCCCAGGGCCGTCGGTCCCTACTCGCCGGCCGTCGCCGCCGGTGGTGTACTCTACTGCTCGGGGCAGATCCCTATGGATCCCGAGACGGGGAAGCTCGTGGAGGGCGAGATCGAGGATCAGGCCCGCCGGGCTCTGCAGAACCTGGTGAGCCTGCTGGAGGACTGTGGATCGGGGGCCGACAGAGTGCTCAAGACTACGGTCTTCCTGCAGGACATGGCCGATTTCACCCGTGTCAATGCCGTATACGCCGAGTTCTTCCCGGCCGATCCTCCGGCACGCAGTTGCATCCAGGTGGGGGGCCTGCCGCTGGGGGCCAAAGTCGAGGTCGAGGCCATTGCGCTCCTGGGGTAGGAAAGAGGGCAGCGTAGTTGGCACCTCTCCCGGCGAGCGTCCGTGAGAGCCCGGAGACTCGGTGGGGCGCATAGCGGACTTCAGGAGCCACGATCGTTGGGGGAAGCCTCTGTGCCCGCGGTCCTCCAAGACCGCATCGCAGGCCACCCAGGCGACGCCGGTACCCACAGAACTTGCCGATTAACCTCCGTGCCTGCGGTCTTCCGAGACCGCATCGCAGGCCACC
>Ga0334884_1004066_pt1 | contig 15599 bp, 10 predicted proteins | sample GraSluR1_MG_7_FD_207215 | JGI IMG/M metagenome (GOLD analysis project Ga0334884, IMG submission 207215) | Sludge microbial communities from methane-producing bioreactor in Wageningen University, Netherlands - Granular Sludge_12_05 R1 | ecosystem: Engineered > Bioreactor > Anaerobic >...
ATCGGGAAGAAGGTCGCCATCGGCCAGCTCAAGGAATACCGGCTTAAGCGTGCCGAGGATTCCATCGACCGCTATCTCCTGCCGCATATCGGCACGGACAAGGATGCACGGCTTCGCAAGGCCTTCTATCTCGGCATCATGGCGGAACGTGTCATCGAACTTGCCCTTGGCAAGCGTGAAGAGGACGACAAGGACCACTATACGAACAAGCGGTGGAAGCTCGCAGGGGAGCTTCTCAAGAACCTGTTCAGGCTTTCATTCATCCAACTTACCCGTGACATCAAGTACCAGCTGGAGCGCACTTATGCGCGCGGCCGGTACGACTCTGGCAAGCAGGGGGACTTCATACGTAAATCGGTACGTTCCGATGTGCTCACAGAGCGTGTCCGCCACGCCATCGCCACCGGCAGCTGGCCGGGCGGCCGGACGGGCGTCTCCCAGCTCATGGACTCGGTCAACTTCATGTCGCGGCTTTCCCATCTGCGCCGCGTTGTCTCGCCGCTTTCTCGCAGCCAGTCCCACTTTGAGGCACGGGACCTTCATCCCACCCACTGGGGACGCATCTGTCCGAGTGAGACCCCTGAAGGCCCCAACTGTGGCCTGGTGAAAAACATGGCGCTCATGAGCGCGGTCTCTGTATCGGCAGACGAGAAGGAACTTGAGGAGTATCTCCTCTCAACAGCCGGGGTGTTCGAGTTCGAGAAGCGGTCGGGCTCGGCTGACCATTCCTATGTGTACCTCAACGGGAACCTTATCGGCATTCACGAGTCGGGCGTCTCTCTCGCTGCCACAGTGCGGGCGGACCGCAGGCGCGGCTACATCTCTCGGCAGGTCAACGTTGCCTATTACGCCTCCACCAACGAGGTACAGGTAAACTGCGACGGCGGTCGCGCCAGGCGCCCCCTTGCCATCGTCCAGGATAGTGCCACGCCCCTTACCCCCGATATCATCAAGAAGATATCGGAGCGCGAGCTTTCGTGGAACGACCTTATCGACCGCGGCATCATCGAGTTCCTCGATGCTGAGGAGGAGGAAAACGCCCTTGTCGCCATAACAGATGCTGAAATCACGCCGGATCACACGCATGTGGAGATATATGTCGGCGCCATTCTCGGCATCGCGGCGAGCATTGTCCCCTTCCCCGAGCATAACGCCGCCCCCCGTGTCTCTTATGGGGCCGGCATGGCCAAGCAGGCCTTAGGGTTTGCTGCTGCCAACTTCCGCTGGGGCGTGGAGACCCGCGAGCACCTCATGCATTATCCCGAGGTGCCCCTTGTCAGCACAAGGGTCCTTGACGCGGTCAAGTTCGACCGGCGCCCTGCCGGCCAGAATTTTGTCGTTGCCATCATTTCCTATTACGGCTACAACATCGAGGACGCCCTTATCATTAACAAGGGCTCCATCGAGCGCGGCCTGGGCAGGACGACGTTTTTCAGGACATACGCCACCGAGGAGCGCCGCTACCCCGGCGGGCAGGTTGACAAGTTCGAGATACCCGACCAGGGCATCAGGGGCTTTCGGGGAAACGAGCCCTACGCGTTCCTCGACGAGGACGGCATCATCCGTCCAGAATCGGAAGTGGGCGGCGGGAATGTCATCATCGGGCGCACGAGTCCGCCTCGGTTCCTCCAGGAACTCGACGAGTTTGGCATCGATGTTGCCGGGCGCGGTGAGACGTCAATCGCCGTGCGCCCCGGTGAGGAAGGGACCATCGACATGGTCATACTTTCCGAGACACAGGACGGCAACAAGCTGGCGAAGATTAAGATGCGCAATCAGCGCGTGCCGGAGCTTGGTGACAAGTTTGCCTCCCGCCACGGGCAGAAAGGTGTCATCGGCATCATTACGCCGAGCGAGGATATGCCCTTTACCGAGGACGGCATATGTCCGGACCTTATCATCAACCCCCACGCCATCCCGTCGCGTAAGACGGTGGGACAGATCCTCGAGATGATTGGCGGCAAGGTAGGTTCCCTCGAGGGGCGGCGCATCAATTCGACCGCCTTTGACAACGAGGACGAGGCAGACTTGCGTCATCTTCTTGAGGCTAACGGCCTCAAGCATACCGGCCGCGAGACGCTGTACAACGGCATCACCGGCGAGATGATGAAGGCTGACATCTTCATCGGTGTCGCCTATTACCAGAAGCTGCACCACATGGTGGCTGACAAGATGCACGCCCGTTCGCGCGGGCCGCGCCAGATGCTCACCCGCCAGCCGACGGAAGGAAAGGCCCGCGAGGGCGGCCTTCGCTTTGGTGAGATGGAGCGTGACTGCCTGGTCGGTCACGGCGCCGCCATGCTGTTGCAGGAGCGGTTGCTCGAGTCGTCGGACAAGTACAGTGTGCTTGTGTGCAGCAAGTGCGGAAGCCTTGCCATGTATGACAAGATACGGAACAAGAAGTTCTGCCCCATCTGCAGCGAGGACGTCGACGTCCATGTCGTGGAGGTCTCATACGCCTTCAAGTTGCTTATACAGGAACTGGAATCAATGCTTATCTGGCCGAAGCTTAAGCTGGAGGACAGGGCGTGATTGCTATGAACGAAGAAGAGATTTTACTTTTCGGGCCGCCAAAGAAGATAAAGGAACTCAGTTTTGGCGTGCTCTCACCGGAGCACATCCGCAAGATGTCGGTCACCACCATTGTCCAAGCCGACACGTACGACGACGAGGGGTACCCCATCAACGGGGGGCTCATGGACCCCAAGCTTGGCGTCATCGACCCGGGCCTGCGCTGCCGTACGTGCGGGTCCAAGTTCGGGGAGTGCCAAGGCCACTTCGGACACATCGAGCTCTCACGGCCCGTTATCCATGTCGGGTACGCCAAGGAGGTCTACGATATTCTTAAGGCGACCTGCAAGGAGTGTTCGCGGCTTCTTCTTCCCGAGGACCGCCTCGCCCAGTATCATACCAGGCTGGAGGAGGAAGGTGTACGGGGGAGCATCCGCCAGGCAATCATCATTGAGGTTCTTTCGGAGGCTGCGAAGAAAAAGGGTGTCATCAAGGACACCACGTGTCCCCACTGTGGTACGGAACAGGCAAAGATCAAGTTTGACAAGCCCACTGCCTACAAAGAGGGGGACAAGAAGCTGACGCCGTCGGACATCAGGGAGCGTTTCGAAAAAATACCCAACGAGGATGTCGTGCTCATGGGATGGAATCCCGAGTGCGCGCGCCCCGAGTGGTCAATCCTCACCGTGCTGCCTGTTGCCCCCGTGACGGTGCGGCCATCCATCACCCTCGAATCGGGCATCAGGTCGGAAGACGACCTCACCCACAAGCTCGTGGACATCATCCGCATCAACCAGCGCCTACGGGAGAATCTCGACGCTGGGGCACCCCAGCTCATCGTTGAGGACCTCTGGGAGCTGCTCCAGTACCACGTCACCACGTACTTTGACAACGAGGTATCGGGCGTCCCGCCGGCACGGCACCGCTCAGGCAGGGTGCTCAAGACCCTTACCCAGCGCCTCAAGGGCAAGGAAGGACGATTCAGGAACAATCTTTCCGGCAAGCGTGTTGACTTCTCCGCCAGGACGGTCATCTCCCCCGACCCAAACATCTCCATCAACGAGGTCGGCGTCCCTCTGTTTGTGGCAAAGGAGCTTACCGTCCCCGAGCGTGCCACGCACCGCAATCTCGAACGCCTGCGCGGGCTCGTACTCAACGGTTCAGAGGCGTATCCGGGGGCTAACTACATCATACGCCACGACGGCATGCGAAAGCGCGTGTCCGATATAACGAAGGACATCCTTGCCGAGGAGCTTGATATAGGCTATGTCGTTGAGCGCCATCTCTGCGACGGCGACATCGTCCTCTTCAACAGGCAGCCGTCCCTTCACCGTCTATCCATCATGGCGCATGAGGTGCGGGTCATGCCGTACAAGACCTTCCGCCTCAATCTCTGCGTCTGTCCGCCCTACAACGCTGACTTTGACGGCGACGAGATGAACATGCACGTCCCTCAGACCGAGGAGGCGCAGGCCGAGGCGCGCATTCTCATGCGCGTTCAGGAGCAGATCATCTCCCCGCGATTCGGCGAACCTGTCATAGGCGGCAGCCAGGATTACCTGTCGGGCGCTTATTTGCTTACGAAGCGGTCCTCGTTTTTCACCCGTGACCAGGTTGCCCAGATGATTTACGTTTCCGACATCCCCTCCGCATCGTTGCCCGAACCGGCGAAGATTGAGGGCGATGTGCCCTATTGGAGCGGCAAGCAGGTCTTCTCGCTCCTCCTGCCGTCAGACCTAAACATCGAGTACAAGGCCAAGGTCTGCCAGAAGTGTGAGATGTGCGAGGGCGTGAACTGCAAGTATGATGCCTTCGTGAGGATTGAGGGAGGAAGGCTCGTGTCTGGCATCATTGACGGTGCCACGTTCAAGGCACGGTCCAACTGCAAGCTTCTTGACAAGCTTGTTAAGGACTACGGGACTGACACGGGCAGAATCTTCCTTGACTCCGTCACCCGGCTCATCCTCCAGGCCACCGCCATCATTGGATTTACTACCGGCATCGATGACGAGGACATCCCCAAGGCGGGTGCGGTACTTATCGACAAAATCATCTTTGAGGGAAAGGAAAAAGTGGACAAGCTCATCGAGACGTATCGGCAGGGATACCTCGAGCCCCTCCCCGGCCGCAGTGTCGAGGAGACACTCGAATCAAAGATCATGCAGGCGCTTGCCGAGGCACGTGACAAGGCCGGCGACATCTCCGAACGGTACCTGGGTATGAACAGGGGTGCCGTCATCATGGCCAAGACGGGCGCAAAAGGCAACATGCTCGACATAACCCAGATGAGTGCATCACTCGGGCAGATGTCGGTGCGTGGCACCCGTCTCCACCGTGGGTACATCAACAGGTCGCTCTCATCCTTCAAGGAGGATGACCTCAGCGCCGAGGCCCGTGGCTTTGTCTCGGCTTCATACAAGAAAGGGCTTAATCCCAAGGAATTCTTCTTCCATGCCATGGGTGGAAGGGAAGGCCTTGTTGATACCGCGGTGCGTACCGCACAGAGCGGATACATGCAGCGCCGCCTCATGAACGCCCTGCAGGACATGAGCGTCCGTTACGATGGCACGGTGCGTACCAATGATGACATCATTGTGCAGTTTGCCTACGGGGAAGATGGCATCGACCCCGCGAAGTCGACCTACGGAAAGGCAGTTGATATCGACTGGATTGTCCATAAAAATTTAAATAGCCATACGGAGGGGTGAAGCACATGGTGTCCGATTTATACCTGCTGGAGCAGATGGAAACCGTCCTGAAAGGGGCCGTATCACGTGTCGTCATGGAAGAGGCGCACACCAAGCTCCTCTCGTTCAATGAGAAGAGGGACTTTTCCGAAGAGGAGCTGCAGCGCATCCTCCACGAAATCGTTGCCGAGTACCGCAAGGCGCGTGTCGACCCTGGTGAACCGGTGGGCACCGTCGCCGCGCAGAGCCTTGGCGAACCGGGCACGCAGATGACGCTCAACACCTTTCACTACGCCGGTGTGGCGGAAATCAACGTTACCCTCGGTCTTCCACGTATCATAGAGATCGTCGATGTGAGGAAGGACCCCTCAACGCCGGTGATGGCCGTTGCCCTCGATGATGAGCACCGCTTCTCGAAGGAAAAAGCAATCCTCGCCGCCCAGCGCATCGAGGGGACGACCGTTGAGAACGTGGCGCGCTCAACGGCGCTTGACGTCATCGGTGCCGAGTTCAGCATCGAGCTTGACAGCGAGCGCATGGAGGACTCCGGCTTGACCTTTGAAGAGGTCATAAAAAAGCTCAAGAAGACCAAATCTGTGGAGCGGATACGGTATGATGAGGACGAGGGTCTCGTAATTCTTTCCCCTGGAACCGTTAATCTCTTAAAGCTTCGGCGCTTCTCACAGAAGATAAAGGGCCTTTCGCTCAAGGGCATCAAAGGCATTGAGCGGGCCATGATTAAGAAAGAGGGTGACGAGTATTTCGTCTATACCGAGGGCTCGAATTTGGCGGAGGTCATGACCGTCCCTGGCGTGGACCCCTATCGCACCACCACCAATAACATCTACGAGCTCTTCGAGGTTCTCGGCATCGAGGCCGCCAGGAATGCGATTATGCGCGAGATACAGAAAGTGCTTGACGAACAGGGCCTTGAGGTCGACCGGCGCCACATCATGGTGCTTGCCGACGCCATGTGCCTTGAGGGCGACATCCAGCAGATAGGAAGGCACGGTATCACCGGGGAAAAGGCAAGTGTGCTTGCACGCGCCTCGTTTGAGGTCACCACTGGCCATCTGTTGGAAGCAGCCCGTGAAGGAGAGAAGGACAGACTCAACGGCGTTACGGAAAACGTCATTGTCGGCCAGCCCATACCGCTTGGCACCGGCATCGTTGAGCTGGTCATGAACCCGTCTTTTGAGGACGCAAAGGAGGTTTAGTCATATGGATATAGCTCGAGAAATAAGGAAGGCCATTGATACCGGCAAGGTCATACTGGGAACAGACAGGTCCCTCGTGGCACTCAAGTCTGGGGAGGCCAAGCTCATTATCTATGCGGCAAACAGCAAGAGGGAATCTATCGAAGACCTCAAGCACTATGCTTCGCTTGCCGATGTTCCCCTGAGGGAGTACAAGGGTACCGGCGTAGACCTAGGTATGGTCTGCGGTAAGCCTTTTATCGTGTCAATGATAACGATAATCTCCCCCGGCGAGTCGTTGATCTTGTCTGCGGAGGGAGCGTGATGGGGTTCCGGTTGGGCCCTGAAGAGATACGATACATCAGCCTGTTTGAAAGCATCACCGGTGCTACGGTAAAGGACTGCCTTTTTGACGACCACGATGAATCCGTCGTCTATGTGGTCAAGGAGGGCGAGGTCGGCCTTGCCATCGGCAAGAAAGGGGCCAACCTCGGAAGGGTCCGCGAGATGATAAACAAGGGTGTCGATATCGTTGAATACTCTGAGGACCCACGGAAATTCATAGAAAACATCATGCGACCGGCAAAGATAACGAACGTCACGATTACGGAGCGCACCGACAAAAAGCGCGTCGCGATGGTCGAGGTCCCCAAGAAGGACCGGGGCATTGCCATCGGCAGGTCCGGCAAGACCATCAATCGCGCCAAGGTCCTCCTCAAGCGGCACCACGGCGTCGACGACGTTTCGATAATGTAAAGATTTATAAATTGATTGTGTAAAAGACGCATATCTTGATTATAAGGTGAGACAATGGAAAGTCCGAGAGGTGAATTCGCTGCGCGAAACTTGCGCAAGAAGCGGCAGGAGATGCGGTGGAAGGACATCGATTACAAGCGGAGGGCACTGAGCCTGAGCACGAAGTCCGACCCCCTTGAGGGTGCGCCCATGGGACGGGGGATCGTCCTTGAGAAGGTACCCGTAGAGGCAAAGCAGCCCAACTCCGCCATTCGTAAGTGTGTGAGGGTCCAGCTTATTAAGAACGGAAGGCAACTTACCGCCTTTTGCCCGGGTGACGGTGCCATCAACTTTATCGATGAGCACGACGAGGTCGTCATAGAGAGTATCGGCGGCCGGAAGGGAGGTTCAATGGGTGACATTCCCGGTGTCAAATACAAGGTCACCAAGGTGAACCGTGTCTCGTTGAACGAAATGGTACACGGCAGGAAGGAAAAGCCCATCAGGTGATCATATGGAAGAACCTCTTGAAGTGAAGATTTTTGGCAAGTGGGATTACGATGTAGAGATTCGGGACGAGGGCCTGAAGAACCACATCACCCTTTCCCCCATCCTTATACCCCATTCAGGTGGCCGACACGAAGCCCACCAATTTTGGAAGGTGCGCCAGAACATCGTCGAGCGCCTGGTCAATAAGACCATGCGGTCCGGTGCGGTAAAAAGAAAAGTCAGCGGTCGCTTCATCCGTCGCGCTGGTGGCCTTACCGGCAAGAAGCATAAGGCATACACCGTCGTGCGGGACTCGTTTGACATCATCAACAGGAAGACGAAGAAGAATCCAATCGCCGTTCTTATTACTGCTATTGAGAATTCGTCGCCCCGTGAGGAGACGACAACGATATCCTACGGTGGCGCAAAGTACCACCAGGCGGTGGACATTGCACCCCAGCGCAGGATAGACGTTGCTCTCAAAAACATCACGCTCGGAGCGAGTGCCCGTGCCTTCAAGTCAAAGACTAGCTATGCACAGGCCCTTTCCGAGGAAATTATCGCTGCCAGCGAAAAGGACATGAAGAGCTTTGCCGTCGGCAAGAAGGAAGAGATTGAGCGTATTGCCAAGTCTGCCAGGTGATGAGCATGGGAAGAAAGGAAAAGATGGCAAAGGCAGCGCAGGAGCTTATGCACAAGCCCCCGCAGATCAGGAACATCGGTATTGCAGCACACATCGACCACGGAAAGACAACGCTTTCAGACAACCTTCTCTTCGGTGCCGGGCTCATGGCAGAGGAGCTCGCCGGCAAGCAGCTTGCCCTCGACTTCGACGAGCAGGAGCAGGCACGTGGCATCACCATCGATGCCTCCAACATCTCCATGGTCCACACCTATGAGGGGAAGGACTACCTTATCAACCTCATCGACACGCCGGGGCACGTTGACTTCGGCGGCGACGTCACCAGGGCGATGCGCGCCATCGATGGCGCCATCATCGTGGTCTGTGCGGTGGAGGGCAAGATGCCCCAGACCGAGACTGTTGTGCGCCAGGCGCTCAAGGAGCGCGTGAAGCCGGTGCTGTTCATCAACAAGGTGGACCGCCTCATCAAGGAGCTCAAGCTTTCCCCCGAGGAGATGCAGGCCCGCTTCATGAAGTCCATAAGCGAAATTAACAAGCTTATCAAGCAGGCAGCGCCCAAGGAGTTCAAAGAGTCATGGCAGGTTTCCGTGACCGACGGGAGTGTCGCCTTTGGTTCGGCGTATGCGAACTGGGCTATCAACGTCCCCTACATGAAGGAGACGGGCATCACGTTCAAGGATATCATCGACATGACCAACAGCGGCCAGGTCCGCGACCTTGCTCACAAGGCCCCTATTCACCAGATTCTCCTTGACATGGTTATCGACCATCTTCCCGACCCTGCCACTGCACAGAAGTACAGGATTCCACAGTTGTGGAGGCACGACCTCGAGTCAAAGATTGGTTTGGACATGATCGATGCCAACGAGAAGGGCGATGTCGCCATGGTGGTCACGAAGATTAACGTCGACCGTCATGCGGGTGAAATTGCGACAGGCCGCATCTTTTCCGGAACGTTGAAGATGGGCCAGGAAGTATGGCTGTCAGGGACTCGCCAGAAGCGCCGCATCCAGCAGCTTGGTATTTACATGGGTCCCGACCGTGAGTCCATGGACGAGGTCCCTGCGGGAAACATCGTCGCCATTACCGGCCTCAAGGAGGCCATCGCCGGTGAGACCATCTCAACGGGCCCTGAACCAATCGAACCCTTCGAGGCAATCAAGCACTACAGCGAACCGGTGGTCACCGTCGCCGTTGAACCTGAGAATCCGAAGGATCTCCCCAAGCTTATCGAGGTGCTGCGCCAGGTGGCAAAGGAAGACCCCACGCTCCAGGCGAAGATTGACGAGGAGACCGGCGAGTACCTTCTTTCCGGCATGGGCGAACTGCACCTTGAGGTTGTCGAGTACCGTATCCGCAAGGACAAGAATGTGGCCATCAAGACCTCTGAGCCTATCGTCGTCTACCGTGAGACCATTAACAGGCAGTCTCCACAGGTCGAGGGGAAGTCCCCCAACAAGCACAACAAGTTCTACGTTGTTGCAGAACCAATGCCTGACGAGGTCTTTGCCGCCATTAAGGACGGCACTATCCCCGAAGGCCGCGTGAAGGGCAAGGAACTTCAGGAGACGTTTAGGGAGCTCGGTTTCGATAGGGATGTTGCCAAGGCAATAGAAGATGTCTACCACGGTAACATGTATCTTAACATGACACGTGGTGTCGTGCACATCGGTGAGGTCCGCGAACTCGTCATCGAGGCATTCCACTCCGTCATGGACCGCGGCATCGTCGCGGGCGAACCGGCCACAAAGATTTTGATTAAGCTCATGGATACGAAGCTCCATGAGGACGCCATCCACCGTGGTCCTTCGCAGGTAATACCCGCCATGCGCCAGGGTCTTTATGCGGCAATCCTTTCCGGAGAACCCATCATCCTCGAGCCTATGCAGAAGCTCTATGTGACGGCTCCGCAGGATTACATGGGTTCCATCACCAAGCTTGTACAGTCACGTCGTGGGCAGATCCTCGACATGTCCCAGGATGGAGACCTTACCACGGTCGTGTCCAAGACGCCGGTGTCGGAAATGTTCGGATTTACGGGGGACATACGCGGTTCGACTGAAGGGCGTGCCCTGTGGACCACCGAGCAGCTTGGATTTGAGCAGATGCCGCGTGAGTTGCAGGAAAACACCATCAGGCAGGTTCGTACCCGCAAGGGGCTCAAGCCGGAGCCGCCAAAGGCTGCAGACTACCTCAATCCCCAGGCATAAGGCTGTCGTATCGAACGTGCGCGGATTGCCGTATGGCAATCCGCACATATCTTCTTTTTTTCTTATTATGCGTACATGCGTTCAATGATACAATTATTTAGTATTTGTAACCACATGTTCGCATTTCTCTGCATACTCGCATTCTTTACATGATTCATGTCGTGGAACCAAGGCTGTGCACGCACGCATCATGGCAAGTAGCTCTTTTGTTCGTTCTTTGTTGCTCTCAAGCGCTGTGTATGTCATTGCGCCGGTGGGGAGATGATACAGGTACGCCCCGCATATCTCCGTCTTGTGGGCATAGGCACACAAGAGTCCCCTTCCCATGGCCTCTGCTATGAGGGGTCCGGGGACCGCATCTTCGGGATAGAGCCTTTCGACGAGACATACGGGAGCGGGTACGCCGTCGTCCCACACCACGGCGGGTATTCCCCCCTTTAATCGGTGGGCGAAGTCGACAATAAAGCTTCCCGGAGTCATGTGCTGATCGATGGGTGCAGACGCTTCCATCATTCGTTCGGCTACAGGAACGAGACAGCCGCATACCTCTTTTTCTACGCGCTCATGATCATACGCCATAATCGTTTCCGCATGGCGTGCCACAGAGATGGCAAAGGTCTTGTCGAGGAGGGAAGCGGGTGTATCCGCATCATCGAAGCCATCTAGAAAGCGCCTCAGGAGAGCGGAAAACCCCTCCCCCACAAGCTCCCACAGCACCGTGGCGGTGGGTGCGGGCATCACATGGCTTGTCATTAGTCCGTATTTCCACGGGCATTCCCCAAAGGCCCTCATCTCTCGTACGGTGATGAATCGATGCGATACCACCGCGTTCACCTGAGGATCTCGAGAGAAAGATCGAGCGCCTTAACCGAGTGGGTAAGCGCCCCGAGCGAAATGATGTCGACACCCGCCTCCGCATAGGCGGGAAGCGTTGTAAGGGTGATACCCCCCGAGGCCTCAAATAGCACCCTGTCATGTCCCTGAGCCCGAATCATCGCAATGGTCTCACGTATGCGTTCCGGCGTCATGTTGTCAAGCAGGATGATGTCAGCACCTGCCTCGGCCGCTTCGAGGGCCTGAGCGGCAGTCTCAGCTTCAACTTCTACCTTTTTTGTAAAGAGGCGCTTTTTGGCACGGTGCACCGCATCGGTAATGCTCATGCAGGCAAGGTGATTGTCTTTGAGAAGGTACATGTCATCGAGGCGCCAGCGGTGCGGATCCCCTCCCCCAGCGAGAACGGCTTTTTTGTCATACGTGGGGAAGAGTGTTTTTCTTGTGGCGGCAATGCGTACACCCGGGGCCGAAATCCTGCATTCCCGTACCATGGTCGTGATGCCTGACATCCGTTGAAGGACGTTGAGCGCCGTCCGTTCCACTGAGAGAATGGTCTGAATGTCGCCCTCTACTTCCAAAACCTTCGTCCCCTGTGCAACGGCCTGGCCCTCTGTGACACAGGACGTTGCATGAAGCGAGAAGGCGGAGAGGAGCTTCATGACGATGTCAAGACCTGATACATATCCGTCTTCCTTGGCTACAATGGCCGCTCTGACGGTCCGTTTCGGCAAGAGGGCGGCGGTGATGTCCTCCTGCCCAATGTCTGCAAGAGCCAGCTTAACCAGGGGGCGAATGACCGGATCCATGGGATGTTGTTGTCACCGCACCTTAAATTGTTTGGGGTTGGACGACGGAAAGGATGTATACCTTGTTGTACGGGTTTGAGGTGTCCTGATACACTATTTCAAAGGCGCCCGATGAGAAGAACTTTCCCCAATCCACGGGTACTCCGAAATGTGAATACTGGTACGCTCCCAACCACCCCCGGGATACCATGTTGTCCGATATGTAGATGTGTGTGATGCCGTACCGGTCAAGCAACGCGTAGGTAAGCGCAAGGTCGTCGGTGCTGTAGAGCGTATAGATATCATCCTGTACCTGTGCGGGCGCCTTGATGTATTCGTTAAAGTCGATGTTTCGTAACGGGAAGAGCCCGCCGATGAGCGACCTGCCAGCACATACGCCGCTAAACATCTGTCCGGTGTAGTAGTCTGCCACGATACGGTCGCTGAGCAGTGAGTTTTCACGGTACCAGACTGCTGCATGGTAGTCCTCGATTAGCACACCGGAGTTCGTTATCTTGAAATCCATGTCGTAGTCAGGCATGACGGCTCCCTGAAGGCTGAGGTAGCCCAGGCATGCGATGAACACAAGGAACCCGGTCCCGTAGGCGGTCCTGTGCTTACGGATCTCGGTGATAAGCAGTGCGCCAAGCAGGGAAAAGGGTTGGGCCAGGAAGATATAGAATCGGTATCCTTCTAGCGGCCGTACTGTTGTTTCCCACATCAGTCCGTATTCTTTCACGATGGAGAGGATGTTTTCGCTAAAGACCTCGTAGAGCATGAAGATGGTCCAGAAAACGAGGAATGTTTCATACCGGTGGGATATGATGTATTTGCCTACCTTTCCCCGGAGCTGATACACAAACAGCGTGGGGATGGCAAGCAACGCCGCGACCGCGATGGGTTGCGTGCCCCTTGCATACGTCTCAAGCGTATCGCCGAATCCCATGGCGCCGGGCGTTGCGAACCAGGTCATCCCCACCACTGCTACGAAGGACAAGAGGGTAAAGAGTGGTGTCGCTTCGGGGGTCACGTCGAGTAAGGGGGAGAAGGCTACCGCGAGGAGCAGGAACACGGCGATAACGGCACAGAGCGTCCCTAGTGCCATGGCGTCGGAGCTAAACGCCGTTTGCACGCGCACGAACGTGTTTGTCCACGCGCCGGCGTTGCCCGCATTATGCGCAAAATAGCCCCCTATGACCGCGATGATACCGGCTGAGGCAAGGGCGGTGAGGGCAGCCGATACTTTTGACAGTTTTGCCGCCATAACGGCGACGATACCAAACAGGAGTGCCAGGATGGCAACAACAGGGACGGTGACCGTCTTTCCCATAAAGATGCCGCACACTACCGAAAAGAGGAGCGCAAGGGCCACCATATGCGGCATGTTGCGTACCGAACGGTCGTTGACATAAGAGAGGCGATCGACGAGCACGTATCCGAATCCGAGGAATCCTAAGAGCATGAAGGGGGCGCCATACGAGGTGAGGTGCGAGCCGAAGGTTTGGAGCAGCGTCGAGGTGGTAATGATAAAAATCCACCAGTAAAAGAGCATGTCCGGAAGCCACCACCATGCTGATATGAGTAAGCTTATCCCCAGTGAGATGAGTGTGAATCGAATCTCGTTTCGTACCGGTCGGCGGTCAACTTTTCGTGCAAGGACATACATAATCATGAGCCCTACGACGATGAAATACGATAGGTGGGTCATGAAGGTGATGCCGAGCAGGATGCCCGTGGCGATGGCCGCACGTTTCGAGTAACCATACTGTTGCCGCGAAAGGTACACCAAGACGACCGGTATGGCCATGAGCGTAAACACCTGCGGGTCTGCTATGGCGCTGTAAAGGATAAACGACGGTGTCACCGCCAGAAGCAGGACTGCCAATCGTGCAACGCCGCGGTCATACCATTCCCTGGCGAGGAAGTAAAAGGGAATCGGGGTAGCCGCTTCGATGAAAGGGATGATGCGCGTCATGACGGTGGGGAGGTCGAATCCGCTCACGACGGAGAGCCCGGCAAAAAACACCATGGAGAGGGGCGGATACCACAGGGGAACGTCGCCGTAGGGGAGGTACCTGATGTCTGGCACGGGCAGGGCGTGGAAGTCGAGGATGTATTGCGACATGCAGATGCGGTACCATACGTCCCCGAGAAATACGGGAAGATGGCTATCTACCTCGAGCTTGGGTGCCAGACGCACAAAGACGCCAAAGGCGTAGATAATGAGCAGCAAAAGCACGTCGTGTTCCCGTATCCATGTTTTCAGTGTGCTTGCTTCCATGGTGTCCACTTATTCCTGTGTCGCGGCGCCAAGGACGTCATCAACGAGGATGCCGTAGATGTCTGGATTATCATTGGATGTGTCGGTCTGTATGCCGTCAAGGTCGTTTCGCCAGTCAACCCATACAATGTAGTCCTTGTAAATATGCGGTGTTTCCTGGTCTGAGATGCGTTCGGTAACCTGCACCTGCACACCGGTCTCGATGGCGTAGAGCATGATATCCTTGTTTCCGTTGCTGTCGTCTTCCCACACGATATACGTCCCGTTGATGTGTGGGCTTACCTGGTTGCTTGACCCGGACGATACTTGCACTTCTCTGTCGGTGTTCAGATTGAACATATAGATGTCCCAGTTCCCGTTCCTGTTGTCCTCCCAGACGACATACTGGGCATAGATGCGTGGTTTAAACTTGATGGAACGTCCAGTAGTGATTGTTTTTTCCGTACCCGACGCGATGTTGTAGCTGAAAATGTTAAATTCGCCAAATCTGTTGTCTAGCCACACGATGGTGTCACCATAGATGCTTGGCGATGTCTGGAACGGTTGGAGCCCAGGGTCTTCTACGGTGATGCGTGTTTCCATCGACGTCGAGATGTCGTACAGGTAGATATCCGAGTTCCCATTACGTTCATCCTCCCAGACGATCCGCTCATCGTAGATGGCGGGATTGAGCTGTGAATTTTGGTCCGTCGTCACTCTTGTCAATGTGGCGGTGGCGAGATCATAGAGATAGATGTCCCAGTTCCCGTTCCTGTTGTCCTGCCAAACGATGCGGTCCCTCCATACGGCGGGATTGCGCTGGTCGGCAGCATTGCTCGTGAGGTTGACGAGTTCCTGCGTGTCGAGATATTTGAGATAGATGTCCCAGTTCCCGTTCCTGTTGTCCTGCCAGGCGGCAAAGGTGCGACCATCCTGTGTTTCGCCCAGTGCTGGTGCATACTGGTCAGCTAGGTTGTTTGATACCGAGAACGTGAGGTCCCCTTCTACCACCGGCGGATTGGCCAGGTCCTGTGTGTAGAGGACGAGGGCGGTAAGGACGAATCCGAGAAGGAAGATGGTGATAATCCTCTTTCTCGTGATGGGAACGCGGCTTGAGTGCCGCACGCTGTCCACTAGCTTTGACTTCTGCAGGAATGCCACGCCGATGCCGATAATGGCCAAAAAGCCCACAATTAGGATGGAAAAGACCATCTCATTTCTCGTTATCTCATTTTGCGTGTAGGCGGTG